>Ga0208645_1000292_pt1 | contig 59977 bp, 82 predicted proteins | sample VirMetDEL_Sep_01_FD_184519 | JGI IMG/M metagenome (GOLD analysis project Ga0208645, IMG submission 184519) | Aqueous microbial communities from the Delaware River and Bay under freshwater to marine salinity gradient to study organic matter... | ecosystem: Environmental > Aquatic > Marine >... | reverse complement strand
CTACGAAGAGCGGACGCAACCTTTCCGCGGATCCAGCGGTGTAACGCATCCTTTGCTGGCCGAAGCGGCGACGCAGTTCCAAGCACAGGCGTTTAACGAATTATTGCCGGCTTCTGGGCCTGTTCGCACCACCGTTATGGGCGATAAGACCAAGGAAAAAGAGGGTCAGGCACGTCGTGTTCGTCAGTTTATGAATTATTACATCACCAACGTGATGGAAGACTACACGCCAGACATGGATCAGATGCTGTTCTACCTCCCACTGGCGGGTTCTACCTTTAAGAAAGTGTATTTCGACGAGAACTTAAACCGCGCGGTGAGCAAATTTGTCCCCGCAGAAAACCTCGTCGTGCCTTACGAAACCTCCGATCTGGAAACTTGCCCGAATATTACGCAAGTTGTGCGGATGTCGCTCAACGATTTGCGGAAACAGCAGGTTTCAGGCTTCTATCTGGACGTTCCGGTTACTCCGGGCGAGGGTCAGAGCGACTCTGTTACCGACGAAATCAACCGGATTGATGGCGTAACCGCCTCTCAGATTGATTACGACGCAACTTTGTTGGAGTGTCACGTCGATTTGGACCTCGAAGGCTATGAAGATGTCGATGACGAAGGCGAATTGACGGGTATCAAGATCCCATACGTCGTTACATTAAGCTATGACACGGGCGAAATCCTCGCTATCCGTCGGAATTACGCTGAAGACGACGAATTCCGTAAGAAAATTCAATATTTTGTGCATTACAAGTTCTTACCGGGCTTTGGTTTCTATGGCTTGGGCTTGATCCACACCATTGGCGGCCTGTCCCGCACAGCAACCTCGGCATTACGGCAGTTGATCGACGCCGGTACGCTCTCGAACCTGCCCGCAGGTTTCAAAGCCCGTGGTCTGCGGATCAGGGACGATGATGATCCACTCCAGCCCGGTGAATTCCGAGATGTGGACGCCCCCGGCGGTGCGATTCGCGACAGCTTGATGCCTCTGCCGTTCAAAGGCCCAGACCAGACGCTGTTCCAGTTGCTAGGCTTCGTTGTAGAGGCCGGACAGCGGTTCGCGACCATTACAGATATGAAGGTAGGCGACGGCAATCAGAACGCCGCTGTGGGCACGACAATCGCAATGCTGGAGCAAGGCTCGCGGGTCATGTCGGCTATCCACAAACGGTTGCATTATGCAATGCGTCTTGAGTTTAAGATTTTGGCTCGCGTCATGGCAGAGAGCTTGCCCCCAGAGTATCCGTACTCTGTGGAAGGCGAAGACTCTTCGGTCATGGCAACAGATTTTGATGATCGCGTAGACGTCATTCCTGTCTCCGATCCGAACGTATTCAGTCAGGCACAGCGGATTGTACTGGCGCAGACAAAACTACAGTTGGCGGGCGCCGCTCCGGAACTCCACAACATGTATGAAGTCTACCGCGATATGTACGATGCGTTGGGCGTGAGGGATATTGACAGGATCATGAAGGCGGCACCGGAAGACGACTCGCGGCCCGCGGACCCTGCACAGGAGAATATCGATGCACTCGACATGGCCAAACTCGAAGCCTTCGAGGGTCAAAACCATCAAGCACATATCATGTCACATATGGTTTTTGGTTCAACGCCGATGGTTGCTGGTATGCCTCCTGTGGCGATGGCTTTGCAGAAACACATCATGGAGCACGTTCAGATATCTGCTCGGGAGCGCGCTTCGGCTGAGTTTGAGCAAATTACCGCGCAACAAGGACCTGCGGCGAACCCTGAACAGCGCATGATGGAGTTTGAGGGCTTAGTCGCTCAATACATTGCCGAAGGGATGCAACAGGTCAAGCAGTTGTCTCAGCAAGTATCTGGGCAAGGGCCAGATCCTGTTGTGCAACTCAAGGAACAGGAATTGCAACTCAAGGCGCAGGCTGAACAGCAAGATGCACAGTTGGATGCGGCTAAGTTACAATTGGATCAGCAGACGTTGCAGATGCGTGACCGCCAGTTCTACGACCGGTTACAAGCGCAAGCGGCACAAACTCAAGCTCGGATCGACGCAGGTCGTGAGCGTGAACTACTTAAAATGAGAGGACAGTAAGATGTCAAAAGTGAAGATCGTTACAAACACTCCGGGCGCGGCCCCAAAAGCTGTGAACTATGCCGATATCGCAGGCCAAGGCAAGATTCCTTACAAGGGCGGAGAAACGCTTCCGGAAGCGCCAATGGACGTACCCGGCGGCACTGCGCGTGGTATGGGAGCGGCGAAGCGTGGTGGTAGCTACAAAGGCTGTTACTAATGCCCCTCAAAAAAGGCTCTAGCAAGAAAACCATCAGCGACAACATTAGTAAGCTGATGGGCGAAGGCTATAAGCATAAACAAGCCGTTGCAATTGCACTATCTAACGCGGGTAAGATAAAATCTGAAAAGTTAGATATGAAAGCGGCCAAGGGCGGGGTTGTACCCCGCTTTAGCAAGATTGCTCGACCGCAAAGGTTTAAAGGAGTGTTCTAGCTATGATCTTTGAAGCCATAGCCGCAATTAAAATAGCAAATGAGGCTATCGGCGCAATCAAAGAGTTTGCCGGTCACGTTTCGTCGGTCGGTGAAATGGGTCCCCAACTTACCAAACTTGCTGACGCTAAAGGCGAAATAGAAAAGAAAGCCAAAGATGGTGACATGGATGCTTTCTTTGCCTTAGAAGACATTCGCAAGAAAGAAGCTGAAATAAAACAAATGTTTATCTATAACGGTAGGGCCGGACTGTGGGATGACTACCAAAAGTTCATAGCCAACCGTAAGCAAATGCGGGAGAACGAAAAGAAACGTGCAGAAGCTAAAGCACTGGCTCGTAAAAAAGCCGTACAGAATGGATTTTTGTATGTGGCTGTTGGCATTGCTGTTCTCGGTGTGGTTGGCGGGGCCGTGGCCCTTTTACTTTGGCTTATTAGCCTTAAAGGGTCTTAGTTGACCGTCTGGCTCTTGGTGGGAATCCTTGTGCAAGGATCACAAGTCTTTACAAAACCGCTGGGAGCTTTTGTAGAAATGGACAGGTGTTTTGAAGTACGAGAGTACGTCTTAGCGCAGGCATCAAAGCCAAAATTGAATTATGAGGTAGTCTGCGTACAGACGAATGAAATGGGTGGATTGTGAGCGACCTCTTTATAAGTCCTTTTCATCCCGTTTACAGGAAGCCCGACGCATGGTGTCCGGTTACGGAGTACCAGCAGAAGTCAAAGGAACTTCCATATATAAACTGGCAAAAACTCTCGAATCAATACACAATAGAATCAATAACATACGGAAAGACTGCTCAAGTTATAGAAACGAAGAACAATATGTTGGAGATATTGATATGACGGAACAATATGACTTAAACGGTGACGGTGTGATCGATGAAGTCGAACGTAGAATCATGTTGGAAGACATGCGCCGCAAAATGGAAGACGAAGATGCCCAGCGTGATTCCATTCGCAAAATGGCTTGGTTTGCTCTTTTTGGTCTTCTACTGTATCCATTTGGTATTTTTCTTGCTAATGCCTTCGGTATGGATACAGCCGCGAATCTAATTGCTGATATTGCGCCGACATACTTTGCGTCTATTGCTGTATTAGTAAGCGCGTTCTTTGGTGCATCCGCATTGGGCTCCAAGAAAAAGGACGGCTGATATGGAATTTGTCGCCGCGCTTATTTTAGCAATTTTAGCAATTTGGGGAATCATGAGTATTCCACCGAAGGATGACTGATGAAAATCTGCGAGTACACCTACAAGGAAGGGATGTACCAGACAGCTTGCGGCTCTAAGTTCATTTTTCGCCCGAAACAAAAATGCGACAAATGCGGTAAAAAGCCGCAGGAGAAGAAGTGATGTTGAAAGCAATAGATATTCAATTCATAGCAATAGCTTCGGCTTGCTCTTTTTTACTTAGCCTTTTAGTGGGGTGATGTCATGTTAAATATGCTACTTGGTCCAGCACTTGAGCTAGGCAAAGACTTTATCAAAGGGAAGGCTGAAGAGAAGAAAGCAATTCAGCAAGCTAAGATCCATAAGATAAACAATGATGCTAACTGGGAAGCATCTATGGCTGATGCAACCAAGTCATCTTGGAAGGATGAATGGTTCAGTTTGATCCTCAGTGCGCCTTTGATTGCTGTTGCTTACAGCGTGGCAATGGACGATCAAGCCATCATTGCTCGCATGGATGAGGCGTTCAGCGCACTCAACTCTCTACCGGAATGGTATCAATACCTCTTATTTATCGCGGTCAGCGCGTCATTCGGCGTTAAGGGCGCAGACAAACTTATGGCAATGAAGAAGGGCAAATAATGAATTTAGAAAAATTAAGAGTAGAACTGGAAGAAGACGAAGGATGCAAATATGAAATCTATTTGGACCACCTTGGTTACCCGACTTTCGGAATTGGCCACCTCGTTACAGAAGACGATGAAGAGTATGGCGAAGAAGTTGGAACAGAAGTATCAGCAGAGCGCGTTGCCGAAGTTTTTGAACAAGACATCGAAGTAACTTTAGACGAATGTCAGCGTTTGTACGAAGACTTCGACGACCTTCCAGAAGAAGTACAACTGATTATTGCAAACATGATGTTTAACATGGGCCGGCCGCGTTTGAGCCAGTTTAAAGGCATGAAAGCCGGGGTTGATGCGCGCGACTGGAATCAAGCCGCAGACGAGATGGTTGATAGCAAATGGTACCGCCAAGTCACCAACCGTGCGGATCGTCTTGTTACAAGGATGCGTAACGTTTAAAAAGCTCTTGCCGTATATAAGATATGATAGGATTATATCGGACTATCTAAGATAAAATGCGGTGATATAAGAGAATGAGTGATATATACTTAGCTGAAGCTGTGTATCGGATTATCCGTGAGCAGAAGAAGGCCATCACTGACTGCCTCGAATACGATGGAGTCAAGACGATGGAACATTATCGTGAATTGATGGGCATGTTGACTGCCCTCAATCATGTCGAACAGGAACTCAAGAGCCTGCTAGATAAACAGGAGCATATAGATGACTGAAGAAGTCGCGACGCTTGAAGAAGCGTATAAAGAGGAACGCGCAAAGTTCCTTGATCCAGAAGCCATTGGCGGATCTCTCTTAGAAAGACTACCGACCCCTACCGGGTGGCGTATTCTTATTCTTCCCTACCGTGGTAAAGGCAAAACAGAAGGCGGAATCCTTTTGGCCGACAAAACTCTTGAGCAACAACAAGTGTCTACGCAAGTAGGCTATGTGCTTAAAGTTGGACCTTTAGCCTATCAAGACGAAGACAAGTTCCCTAGCGGGCCTTGGTGCGCGGAAAAAGACTGGGTAATGTTTGCCCGCTATTCCGGGTCTCGTTTCAATATTGATGGCGGGGAAGTGCGGATTCTTAACGACGACGAAATTCTGGCGAGGATTAGTTCCCCAGAAGACGTTCTTCATTTCTAAGGAGATAAAACATGGCTGAAGAAAGAGACGACGACCAAATCGAACTGGACGTTGGTGATGCAGAAGAAACCGAGGTCTCCTTTGAGACTCCCGAAGAGTCTGGAGGATCTGCGGCTTTTGAAGCGTCGGATGCCGACGAAGAGGATAATTTTGAGAAAGCGAATAATGCAACGCAAAAGCGCATTGATCGACTGACCAAAAAAATGCGTTCTGCCGAGCGCGAGCGCGAAGAAGCGATCCGGTATGCACAACAAGTGCAACAGGAAGCTGAAGCAATTAAACAGCGGATGAACAGCCTAAGCGACAATTATGTTGCAGAATACAGCGGGCGCATAGAAACCCAGACAACCGCGGCAGAGCAAGAACTGGCTCGCGCAATTGAGATGGGGGATACCAATGGAGTTATTGAAGCACAGCGCAAGATTACTGCATTGGCAATCGAAAGTGATCGCGCACGTCAAGCTAAGATTCAACAAGAACGGTATGCCCAACAAACGGCCGCACAACAGCAAGCTCAAGTTCAGCAACCAATGCCGGCTCAACAGCCGCGTCGGCCTGATCCAAAAGCTGAAGATTGGGCAGAACGGAATGATTGGTTTGGTTCCGACGAAGCGATGACTTATGCCGCTTTTGGAATTCATAAAAAACTCGTTGAAAGAGAAGGATTTGACCCGCAGTCAGATGATTACTACAATGAGCTTGACAGACGTATGGCGGATGAATTTCCCCATAAGTTGAAGAATTCGGGTGGAGCCCGCCGTCCCGCTCAGACGGTAGCTTCAGTATCCCGCGGAAAAGCAACTGGGCGCACAGGAAAGGTCCGACTCTCCAAGACCCAAGTCACTATGGCTAAAAAACTCGGAGTGCCACTTGAAGAATACGCGAAATACGTTAGGGAGCAATAAAATGGCTGAAGACATGAAGAATGGAAGCCGTGCTTCCCGCGCAAATGAAACTAGAGAGAAAACGGCACAGCGTAAGCCGTGGGCTCCACCGTCTATGTTAGACGCACCACCTGCACCAGATGGATTTAAGCATCGGTGGATTCGCGCTGAAACTCGCGGTTTTGATGACCGCAAGAATATCAGTGCAAAGCTACGAGAAGGATGGGAATTGGTCCGTGCGGACGAATATCCGGACTTTGAAGCACCGGTGATCGACTCAGGTAAATATGAAGGTGTGTTCGGCGTTGGCGGGTTGATCCTCGCAAGGATCCCTGAAGAAACTGTTCAGGAACGGACGGATTATTTCCGCAACCGTAACTCGGATCAGATGGAAGCTGTGGATCACGATATGATGCGAGAGAATCAACATTCGACGATGCGGATCAGTAACCCTGATCGGCAACAACGTGTAACTTTTGGTGGCCCTCGTAATAAATAGGGGTCACCCTGATTAGGAGATAGCCTTATGGCAAACCAAGATACTTCTTTTGGTCTACGTCCTATCGGGTTGAACGGAAGCGCAACAAACTCTACTGGGGTAACTCAGTATGAGATTGCGGCGGCAAACACGAACGCTATTTATCAGTTTTCGCCAGTAATTCCACTGGCGGCTGGTGTTATCGACATTGTTGGTAACGCAAATGGCGGAACTGTTCCTTTCCTCGGTGTCCTGATGGGTGTTGAATATGTTGACTCGGTTTCAAAGAAGCCGGTTTACAGTAACTACTGGCCGGGTGCCAACAGCGTAAGCGTGGATACAAACTATCCTGTTAAAGCTTTCGTTGCTGATAACCCAATGCAATTGTTCCGTGTAGCGGCTGATGAATCAGTAACAGATCGCGCAACTGCCTTGGCAGACGTGTTTTCAAACTGTTCACTAGCAACTGCAACTTCTGGTTCTACAGCAACCGGGCGTTCAACTGCACAGTTAGACATTAGCACAGCGGCAACTACAGCTACTCTTGCTATGCGTATCGTTGGCATCGTCGATGACGTTGCAAACAACGATTGGGACGCGGCAGGCGTAAATTTCGTAGTTCGCTTCAACTTCCATTACAACTCGCCAGCAAGTACGTCTACATCTCAGACAACTGCTGATTCAACAGGTATTTAAGGAGAAGGGTTATGGCAATCTCTCGCGCACAGTTAGCGAAAGAGCTTGAACCGGGCCTTAATGCCCTGTTCGGGATGGAATACTCACGTTACGAGAACGAACACGCTGAAATCTTCACTGAAGAATCTTCAGATCGTGCGTTCGAGGAAGAAGTAATGTTGGGTGGTTTCTCAACTGCACCAGTTAAGGGTGAAGGCTCTGCCATCACATTTGACGATGCACAAGAAACATTCACAGCACGTTACACTCACGAGACAATCGCTCTGGCGTTCTCTATTACAGAGGAAGCCATCGAGGACAATCTGTATGATCGTCTAGCATCTCGTTACACCAAGGCACTTGCTCGTTCAATGGCCCAGACTAAGCAGATCAAGGCGGCGTCTATTTTGAACAACGCGTTCGACACTGGAGCACCTGTAGGTGACGGTGCGGCACTTTGTTCATCAGCGCACCCATCTCTGTCTGGTAACCAGCGCAACCAGTTGTCTGTCGCGGCTGACCTCAACGAAACATCGCTTGAGCAAATGCTGATCGACATCGCTGGCTTGACTGACGAGCGTGGACTGAAGATCGCAGTTCGTGGCACTAAGCTGATTATTCCAAAGGAACTTCAGTTTGTTGCAGAGCGCGTTCTGAACTCTAACCTGCGTCCGGGTACAGCGGATAACGACGCCAATGCAATGAAGAACATGGGAATGTTGCCTGAAGGGGCAGTAGTCAACCATTTCTTGACTGACACTGACGCGTTCTTCGTCTTGACTGACGCACCGAACGGTTTCAAATACTTCAACCGTTCACCAATCAAAACTGCAATGGAAGGTGACTTTGACACTGGAAATATGCGGTTCAAGGCCCGTGAGCGTTACAGCTTCGGCGTCTCTGATTGGCGCGCTGTCTTCGGAACTCCCGGAGCGGCATAAGAAGAAGGGGGCGCTAGACGCCCCCTTTTTTTATCTGTAAGATTTCAATATCTAGGAAATGGGTGCGTCGGACTGACCTAGCAGACAACATGCAGACAGGCGCACTAAACTCGCATGTGAGGAAAATCTATCATGGCAAGCACTACCTTTTCAGGTCCAGTCACAGCAACCAATGGCTTTGTTGGTGACATTCAAGTTCCTACTTATACCGTAGCTTCTGCTCCATCAGCTTCTGATGCGGGCGCAGGTACTCTTATCTATGTTTCTAACGGTGCGGCAGGTTCAGCAATTCTTGCTTTTTCTGACGGTACTAACTGGAAGCGTTCTGATACTGGCGCAACTATCGCGGCGTCATAATTGGGGGTGACTTATGAGTCGTTTTAAGCCGGCTTCTGCGGAAGAATTGGCCGCTCGCGGTCTAAATCCAGACGGAACACCAATGGTTAAAGAAGCTCCAAAGAAAGCTCCTACTAAAAAACCTGCGGCAAAGAAAAAAGGGGACTGATGAATGGCTGGCTCTGATGTAAAAGCCAAGCGAATCACAAGCACGGGATCGGCGGCTGTCGGTCCTGCGCGTATTCGTCAAATACAAGTTTTATCTACAACAGGAACTCCACGTTTGACCATTACAGATGGCAACGGAGGAGCAACTGTATTAGACCTTGATTTTTTGGCGTCTGATTCGCATTCGGTGAATATCCCTGCGGAGGGGATACGCGTAGGCGATATACATGTTTCGGCGCTTACTGCGATCACTGCCGTAACAATCTTTTATAACTAGGGGGTTGTATGGCTCGCGAGGTAAGTTCGATTACTCGTATAGGAACTTCGGAGCCTTTTGAGCTTCAGGTTTCTCGCGGTCAAATTGCATACCACGAATTTATCCACAAGTTTGGCTATAATCCGGATATTGCAGATTCAAATGAGACCGTTTGGTCTCAAGGCGGCTTATATACTTATCCCACTTCCGCTTCCACTATGTATATTTCTAGCAGTTCTACTGCTGACACTTCTGCGGGGACAGGGGCTAGAACAGCTACTGTTTCTGGATTGGATGCAAATTTTGATGAGATAAGTGAAACAGTCTCGCTGAATGGTCAAACAGGGGTTCAGTTAAACGGGGCTTTGAACTGGTATCGAGTCAATCGCATTGCTGTAAACACCGCTGGCTCTGGCGGAGTTAATGCAGGCGTTTTGTATGTAGGTACAGAGGCTACGCCTACGGGCGGCGTTCCAACAAATAAGTACGCCACGGTCGCTATCGGTGACAACCAAACACTTATGTGCCTTTGGACGGTGCCAAGAGGGTACACTGCGTATCTTCATCAAAAAGATGTCTCAGCCTCATCTTCTGCTGGCAAGTTCGCTATCTTTACGTTGGTATCAAGACCTGACGGTGGCGTATTTAACGTCAAGGACCGGGTAACATTAGCCAATAACTCAACCAGTATCCCGTATTGGAATCCAATTGTTTTTAACGAAAAAACAGATATTGAGGTTCGCGCAGAAGCAGATTCTGTGGGAGGTACAATCACCGCATCCGCAACGCTAGACATCACTTATATTAAAAACGGGAGTGACCTGTAATGGCCACCACCAAAAATGTAAAACGTAGTCCTTCTGGTCGGATAACTTATCGCGGTGAAACGTTTTCTGGTTACAACAAACCAAAACGTACTAGCGGCGGTAACAAAAAGTTTGCAGTTTTGGCGAAAAAAGGCTCTGAAATTAAACTGGTCCGGTTTGGGGATCCAAACATGACGATTAAAAAAGATCAGCCGGATCGTCGTAAAAGCTTTCGGGCACGTCACAAATGTGACACGGCAAAGGATAAATTTTCAGCACGGTATTGGTCTTGTAAGAAATGGTAAAGAAAGAAGAAACAGTTGTAACTTTGTCATTGGAAGACAAAGAGTTGCAGGCCAAGGATGTTTTGCTACTTTTAGAGCGCCATGAATCGGAATGCAATATTCGATATGAGGCGATAAATGAAAAGTTAGCTAGTCAAAGCGAAACTCTTAAAACGCTGGACATGCGTATGTGGGGTATAGCCGCGTTAATCATAGCTACGTTTTTAGCGGAGAAGCTTGCATGACAAGCCGAGTGAATCTTGGAAATGGCGCGTGTTCGGTTAAACGCGCTAAACCGGTTCGTCGCATGGCTAAAGGCGGCGAAGTAAAGTCTGGGGGTAAAATATGCCCCGCAGGTAAGGCTTGGGCAAAACGCACCTTTGATACCTATCCGAGTGCGTATGCAAACATGGCCGCTTCTAAGTATTGCAAAGACCCTAATTACGCTAAGAAATCTAAGAAGAAAAAGTAATGGGACAGCTAAAAGAGTGGCGAGATCAAAAGTGGGTTAGAATTGACAGCAAAGGAAACATTGTTGGCGAATGTGGGACTTCAAAAAACAAAAAGAACCCCGACCGTTGCTTGCCAAAGAAAAAAGCACAAAGCCTGACAAAGTCAGAGCGAGCGGCGACAGCTAGAAAGAAAAAGAAGGCTGGCGCACAAGGTAAACAAGTTGTGGCTAACACGAAGAAAGCCAAAGTAACTCGTAGGAGCAAAGCATGAAAGGTTCAGGATGCGCGGTTCGTTTAGGCAATGGCGGTTTCGTTAAACCTAAAAAAATGAAGTACGGCGGCGAAGTCAAAAAGATGTCCAAAGGCGGTTGCGTGAAATGTGGCAAACGTAAGGGTGAGTGTTAAATAATGGCGACCTCCGGTTCAACTGATTTTGAACTCAATGTAGCCGACTACATTGAGGAAGCGTTTGAGCGTTGCGGTCTTGAAGTTCGTACAGGGTATGACCTTAAAACTGCACGGCGTTCGCTTAACCTTATGCTAGCTGAGTGGGCTAATCGTGGTTTGAATCAATGGACGATTGAACAACGTCAATTTACAGTAACGCAGGCGGACTCCGACGTTTCTTTAGGCGCAGACGTTATTGACATTCTGTCTGTCGTAGTTCGTCGTAGCGGTACCGATTATTCTTTGGACCGAGTTAGTCGAGACGAGTTTTTAAACATTCCAAGCAAAACAACGCAAGGTCGTCCTACGCAATTTTTCTTGGATCGTCAGATTACGCCAAACTTAAAAATTTGGCCGGCACCTGAAAATTCAACCGATATCATCATTTACGATGCGTTGACTCGAATTCAAGACGCTGATGCGCCTGTAAATACAATGGAAATACCGTTTCGGTTTTATCCGTGCTTGGCCGCAGGTCTGGCGTACTATATTGCGATGAAACGTGCGCCTCAACGTCTTCAGCTTTTAAAAGCTGTTTACGAAGAAGAATTTGAGCGAGCAATGACAGAGGATCGAGATCGAGCTTCTTTCAACGTTGTTCCTCAATATGAATACTTTAGGACAACGTAATGTCTAAGTTTGCTCAAGGCAAATTTGCATATGCGACCTCAGACCGATCAGGGGTTCGCTACAAGTACAAAGACATGCGTCGAGAATGGAACGGGTTGCTGGTTGGGAAAGACGAGTATGAGCCGAAGCATCCACAATTAGGGCCTTTTCGTAGCCCTGTTGATGCACAAGCTTTGAAAGATGCTCGCCCTGATCGGATAGAGCCTCTCGTAGTTCCTGTTGGAGCCGGGGGGTTCCCTGACAGGGGAATAGCAACAAGATCCTTTGGTGAGGTTGGAACGGTTACAGTGGTGATTGCATGAGTTTTACATACGCTCAACTAAAAACGGCTATTCAAGATTATTGCGAAAACCAAGAGACAACGTTCGTTAATAACTTGGACGTTTTCATTAAAGGCGCAGAAGAGCGCATCTTTAAGTCTGTTCAGCTTAATTTTTTCCGTAGAAATCAAACGGGTACTTTAACGGCCTCCAATCAATACCTTAACTGCCCTAGTGATTTTTTGGCGCCTTATTCGCTTTCTGTGACAAACGGAAGCAACAAAGAATTTCTGTTGTACAAAGACGTTAATTTCTTGCAAGAGTACACTCCGGACGCTTCAACCACAGGCGTCCCAAAATATTATGCGTTTTTTGATGTGACTAACTTTCTTGTAGCGCCAACGCCAGACTCTAACTACGCCGTAGAACTTCATTATTATTATCGTCCACCAAGCTTAACGGCTGGATCAGATGGCGGAACAACGTGGTTAAGCACAAATGCGCCGCTTGCAATGCTGTATGGGTCTTTAATTGAAGCCTACACTTTCATGAAAGGCGAGCAGGATGTTATTCAGAACTATTTCCAGCAGTTTGCGGACTCTGTATCTCGTTTAAAAAATTACGGGGAAGCGGTCGAAGATACCGACGCTTACCGTACCGGATTAATTATTAGAGAGAAAACATGATTACATCAAACGCTTTAGTTTTTGATTTACCAAAAGAACCGATTGTAACGGTTCATACGACCGATGGACGCGGGTGTACTCCCGAAGAAGTCGCAGAGAGATGTGTGGAAAAGTTAATCAGTATATCTGATACGGCTGATCCCGCATTGCGCGATCAAGCACATGCTTTTAAAAAACAAGCAAACCAATTGATTGCGTATTACATGCGGCAAGCGATTCGCTCTGACCGTACAACCATATATAATGCATTGAAGGATGCGGGTCATCCGAAATTAGCTGAAGCCATAAGGAGACTGTAATGGCAATTTCTCAAGCAATGTGCACATCTTTCAAGCAAGAGTTGCTCGAAGGTAAGCACAACTTCCTGTCTGGTGGGCATACGTTTAACATTGCGTTGTTTACTTCGTCTGCAACATTAGGAGCGTCAACAACTGACTACTCGACAACAAATGAGGCGTCTGGAACAAACTATTCTGCTGGGGGACAGGCGCTTTCTAACGTCAACCCTACAACGTCTGGAACAACTGCGTTCACAGACTTTGCGGATGAAGTTTTTTCAAACGTCACCGTGACTGCTCGTGGCGCGTTGATTTACAACACAACGACAGGCGGTGGATCTAGCACAACGGACTCAGTTGTTGTATTGGATTTTGGAGCGGATAAGACAGCAACGTCTGGTGACTTTACTATTCAGTTTCCTACTGCTGACGCTTCTAACGCTATTATTCGTATTGCCTGATTAGGGTGCTCTGATGGCATCCGGTTGGGGGCGCGATACTTGGTCGTCCGGCACTTGGGGGGAACCTACCAGTGTCTCGGTCAACGTACCAGTTACTGGCGTCTCTGCAACCGGAGGCGTCGGAACAGTCTCCGTTGCCGCGGAGGCTAATGTACCAGAGACTGGCCTGTTTGCTACAGGTGGGGTCGGCTCTGTTACGATTGTCGCTGTTACGAATGTTAGCCTAAGCGGAAATCAACTTACCCAGAACTTCTCACCTGAATACGACCTAACGCTTGACGGTGCACTGCCTTCCGGCCAGATAGACGGAAATTTTACTGGCAGATATCAAAGCATTACGTTTGCAGGGGAAGTTCAACTTCCTTCTTCATTCAGTCAAACAGAATGTTTGTGGGAACATGGTGGAGAGGGGGTAGGTTCTTGGCTTGGCGTTTCCAAGATACTTAATACTTATTACCTACGCTTCAGAGCGGGCGAAGGTGTTGACACTGTACAAGACAATACACCCGGGGACATTTGCTTACAAAATGTAGCTATATCCAATATACCAGAATTTGATGGTAACACTCATACAGTTGTTTTCAGCATTAAGCCTAACGGGGGCACTGTTAAAAGTCAGATCTTATTGTGGATTGATGGGCGTGAAGTTATCAATACGCAAAAGACTACTGAGCTTGAAACCGGTGGTTGGTCTGGAGGAAACGTAGGCGGGTGGGGCGAAGGGTTTTCTTCTATTGCCGGTGGAACATCCACTTACGATTCCGGCACTACCCAATATCAAGCGACAACCGCATGGTCAGGAACAATCGTATCAGCCCTCCGTTACTACGCAGGTGAACTTCCCGACTTCGGTGCGACGGTTAATGTACTAACCGGAACATCTGTCACTGTTTCTGGGGTTTCTGCTACAGGGCAAGTCGGCTCTGTCACTATCGAAGCGGACGCAAACGTCCCAGAGACTGGCCTAGCTGGTACAGGTCAAACTGGTTCAGTTACGATTACCGCGGATGCAAACGTCACTGAAACTGGTGTATCGGGTACAGGGCAAGTCGGTTCTGTCACAACGATTGCTGATGCTGATATTTCCGTCACCGGCGTTGCAGGCACAGGTCAACTCGGCTCAGTCACTATAACTGCCGATGCGAATGTTCCAGAGACCGGGTTATTTGCTACAGGCGGAGTTGGTAGCGTATCGATTACCGCGGATGCAAACGTCACTGAAACAGGGTTAGCCGCTACTACAAATGTAGGCAGTGTCACTATCACCGCTACTGCGAATGTCAGTCCGACAGGTATTAGTGCTACAACAGCAGTTGGCGATGAAACGGTTATTGCTGATGCAAACGTCATCGTTACAGGTGTCTCTGCCACAACAGGCATTAACAGCGTCACAGTTACCGCTGACGCGAATGTCCCCGAAACAGGTCTGGCGGCCACTGGTCAAGTCGGCACCGTTTCAATAACGGGCACCGCGGTTATATCTCCAACGGGCGAGTCAGCCACTGGTCAAGTAGGAACAGCCACTGCGTTTGCGGACGTAGATGTTTCTGTTACAGGCGAGTCAGCCACTGGTCAGGTTGGCGATTCGACTATCGTTATTGACGTTAATGTTCCACAAACAGGGCTATCGGCTACTGGTCAGGTCGGCACCGTTGAGGTAGGTATTGGAATAACTGCCTCGGTTACCGGTGTATCTGCTTCTGTTATTCTCCCAGCGCCAATTTCGTTTTCTGGTTTTGGGGATGCTCAAATATCTACGGCTCAGTCAAAGTTTGGCGGGGCAAGTTTACTTTTAGACGGCTCCGGAGATTATTTAGAGTCTCAGGAAACATACAACTTTGGAAGTGACCCTTTTACAATAGATATGTGGGTCAGACCAACCAGCGGGGCACAAGATGCAGTTTTCTTTGACTCTAGGGATTCCACATCTAACAATGCGTTAGCTCTCCGCCAAGCAACGGATAATCTGTTAGTTATTCGAGCAAACGGAACGCTGTTTAATATAAACGGCGTGTTTTCAGCAAATACTTGGGTTCATATTGCGGTTACTAGAGGTGATCCTTTTGGTAATACTTACTCTGTTTTTGTAGATGGCGTTAAAGTAGAGGATACACTTTTTGGAACAACGGCCACTGCCGCGAATATACATATTGGTTCAGATTTTAATGGCTCTAATACTTGGGAAGGGTATATAGACGAACTTCGTGTATCTGCGGTAGACAGATATGACGGGAACGACTTTACCCCGCCAACTTCGGCATACACAGAAATTGAAGATACCCCTGTTTTATTGCATTTTGACGGGGCTAACGGCTCTACTACATTTACAAACAGTGGATTTGTACAAGCGGTAATTGTTACGGCGGATGCCAATGTATTCCCAACAGGAGTGGATGCAACCGGCGAAGTAGGAACGCCCGAGATTAGCGGCGACGCCAATGTTCCGACCACTGGACTTCCTGTTACGGGTAGTGTAGGTACTGTTTCCATTACAGGAACAGCTAATGTATCCTTAACGGGTGAAAGTCTATCCGCGCAGGTAGGCAATGTCTTTGTGTGGGGTGAGGTTGTGCCGGATCAACTTCCGAGTTGGTCTGAAGAGACACCGAGTCAAACACCGAGTTGGACAGGCGTAACACCTTCTCAAACACCGGGTTGGGAAGACGCCGCATAGGAGAACTAAATGGCGAGCACATATACCACAAACACCGGAATTGAGCTAATCGCTACGGGCGAACAGTCCGGAACTTGGGGTGCAACAACAAACACAAACCTACAGATTGTGGACCGTGCTCTTAACGGCGTGGGCAATATTACACTATCTGGGACGACTCACACGTTATCAACAACCGACGGTACGTTAAGCGACGGTATGTTTAAGACTTTAGTTTTAGGTGGTTCCCCATCTGGAACAAACACGATCACCGTCTCTCCAAATAACGCGCAAAAGATCTACATGGTTTACAATAACTCAGGTCAATCTGCGATATTTAGTCAGGGGTCTGGAGCCAACGTCACAGTAGCCGATGGCGACACAAAGATTATTTATTGCGATGGCGCGGGAGCGGGTGCCGCGGTCTCAGATTTCACAGCCAACCTTGCCTCATCCTCGATCAAGGTGACAGGCGGCAGTGTGACAGGAATTACAGACCTCGCTATCGCGGATGGCGGGACCGGAGCGAGTACAGCTTCCGCCGCATTAACTAACTTAGGTGCCGAACCTGCTGGTACAGCCGTGGCACTGGCAATTGCACTAGGGTGAGATAAATGGCAAATACCTTTACACGCAAACTTTCTCGGAGCATCGGCACTTCACTGACGGCTGTTGGCTCGTACACGGTGGGGTCTTCTACGGATGTCACAGTCATTGGTTTGACTGTCGCAAACAGGACAGCTTCTCAGGTTCTTGTGGATGCCACACTGAACGACGGCTCAAACGACACTTACATTGTAAAAGACGCGCCTGTCCCTGCTGGGTCATCGCTCGTTATTGTGGGCGGCGATCAGAAAGTGGTTTTAACAACAAACGACAGCATTAAGGTTAAGTCCGACACTGCGTCATCTGTTGATGCGATTATGTCGATTCTGGAGATCACCTAATGGCTTATTTTGGTAACACACCTGCCGACAGTTTTACTGCGATTACCAAAGACACTTTTTCTGGTAACGGCAGTACCACAGCATTTACCCTTACTAATCCTGCGACAACAAACGGCGTACAGGTCTTTGTTGAAAACGTAAGGCAGGAGCCAACAGATGCTTATACGGTGTCTGGAACCACACTAACATTCACAGCGGCACCGGTCACAGGCACAGATAACATTTATGTTGTGAACTCAGGCACTCCTGTTTCTACGATCACGCATCCTTCGGGCACTGCGCTGGAAGCAACGTCCGGTACTTTTAGCGGAAATGTAAGCACCAGCGGTGACTTAAAAGTAGACGTTTCTTCTGGCGGGACTTATACCGTCACAGGTACAGACACAGCAACTAACCGCACACTGACTCTGCCGGATGAGACGGGGACGGTGTTGACGAGTGCGTCATCTATCCCGTCCAGCCAGATCACTGGATCGCTTGGGATTACTGAAGCTGATTCTTGGAGAATATCCACAACAACATCAGCGGCTAATGGGGCTGTGATATCCACTAACTGGGAACAAGTTGATACTGACGGCTTTGTTGTTTTGGGAACTGGATTGTCGCAAAGTTCTGGAGTATTTACTTTCCCGTCTACGGGTTATTGGTGGATTAACTTTTTTGCTGAAGGCAACAGAACCAATGCGAATACGCAGTATATTTGTATGGTTTTACAATATACAAGTAACAACTCAACTTATTCCGATGCAGTAGAATCTCGGAGTACCGTTCCAACTACAAATTACAGATCAAATTCTTCCGGTGTGTTTATGTTCAAAATAACGGATACGGCTAATCAAAAAATTAGATTTGTAATGGATACAGCGGCAGGAAGTGGAACTGAGTTCATTGGGGCGACTGACAGGTCGGCAACAGGATTTAGCACATTTAAGGTAGCGGAAGTATGACGGACTTTGTACAACAAGCTCTGAAAGCCCTGCGTCCTGACACTCCTAACTGGTATGGATGGGCAAAGGTTGACGCAGACGGGAACACAATTCCAAACGATCAGCGTATGTGTTGGGAACACGCCATTGTTATTCAGGACGGTGTGACCAAGCCAACCAAAGAAGAATTTGATGCCAAGGTAGCAGAACTCCAAGCGGCATACGATGAAGCCAATGCACCATACAAACTGGATCGCAAGAAAGCCTACCCATCCATCGCAGAGCAACTGGATCAGATTTACCATGAAGGCATTGACGCATGGAAAGAAACCATCGCGGCTGTTAAAGCGGAGTATCCAAAGCCATGAGCTATATCGGCAAAGCACCGGGGTTCGGAATCCGAAATCGCTTCTACTTTACGGCGACAGCAAGTCAAACATCGTTTTCTGGATCTGATGATAATGGTCAGACGCTCAAGTACGCAGATTCAAAGTACACGGATGTGTACTTAAACGGAGTGTCTTTGGTTGCGGGCACGGACTATACGGCGGGAACGGGTACTTCGGTGGTTTTGACCACAGGCGCGAGTGCCGATGACGTTGTTGAAATAGTCGCTTATGAACTTTTTTCAGTAGCGAATCTGGCAAACTACTCGAACACGATGGTTGTTCCGTTCTACAAGGCGGATTCAACTCTTGATACAATACCGTTAAATGCGTTACAGCAGGTCCCCTTCTTTGACGCAAGCGGTGCAGAAGACAATATTTCTTTAACGGCTTGAGGTGAAAAATGGCTAAGTTAGTCAAATCCATATACACAGGTTCGGATGTCACGGCGCTTGGCGAAACAACTTCATCCGATCAACTCGAAGGACGGTACGCGGTCGAGGTTGCGACACTGACTGATGGCGCTTCGATCACCCCTGATTTTGGGGCGAACCAAAACTTCACTGTAACCCTCGGAGGTGGCAGGACCCTTGAAAATCCATCAAACATGGTAGTTGGACAGACTGGTTCGATCTTTGTTGTACAGGACGGTACTGGTTCACGCACACTGTCTTTTGGCACTTACTGGGATTTTGCAGGTGGTACTGCTCCTACGCTAACTACAACCGCCTCTGCGGTAGATCGCATTGATTACATCGTTCGCACATCAACATCCATTCACGCTGTCGTAACTTTGGCGTATTCATAATGTTTATCAACAACCTCATAGCAGGATCGGCAGGACAAGCGACGGACTTCTATCCTACGACGATAGAACAATCGCTACGGTTTAACGATAATGACTCTGCGTATCTGAGTCGGACTTTTGCGGCGGGTGACCAAAAGACTTGGACTTGGAGTGGTTGGGTTAAGATTGGAAACATATCAGCCAACTCGACTATTTTTAGCGGTGGCTCAAGCACTGGCCGTGTTGCTTTATACAAAAGCAGTGGTGGCAATTTAATCACTGACTTAGGCGGAACTGGGGCATATGATCAATCTGTTGCGGTCTTTCGTGATCCATCAGCTTGGTATCATCTTGTTTGGCGTTTTAATACTCTTGATGGAACAGGTGCGAACAGGAGTCGTATCTGGATTAATGGCGAAGAAATAACACTGACTAAAACTCGCACTTGGTCATTCGATACTAATTATGCAATAAACAGTGCCGCACTGCACACGATGGGTGTCTTTTCTAATTCAATAGGAACTTATCACTTAGACGGCTATCTAGCCGAAGTCCACTTCACAGACGGTACAGCCTACGATGCTGATGCGTTCGGGGAATTCAAGGAAAATGTGTGGGTGGCTAAGACTCCATCGGTTACCTACGGTACGAATGGGTTTCACCTAGAGTTTGACGGTAACGTCAACGATAGCTCTGGGGAGGGTAACAACTGGACTGCGAATAACATCACATCAGATGATTATGTGAGTGATAGTCCGACGAATAACTTTGCTACGTTGAATCCTCTAACTGGCGGATCATCTACCACATCTAATGGTAATCTCGAAGCAACCATCGCCCCTGTAAATGGAGCTAGAGTTTCTACTTTTGCAGTTAATTCTGGTAAGTGGTACTGCGAGATGGTTCCAACAACTATCGCAGGTTATTTTGTTGTTGGTATTGGCGCACCGTACTCAAAAGGGTGGAACTCAAGCCAAGAAGCAAACCCTAAAACCATTGTTTATACTTCACAAGGAAACTTGACTAGCAACGGTGGTTGGTCAACTTCATCTAGTACAGTATCAGGAACCTATACGACAAATGATGTGATTGGTATAGCACTAGATATGGAGTCTGCAACCAATACTATTGAGTTTTACAAAAATGGTACATCTGTTGGATCGGCAAATATAACTGTGGATAGTGATGTTTCATTTTTGATTGGAAACTCATCTGGGGCATCAAATGGTGCAGGAAGAGTCAATTTCGGCCAACAAGATTTCACCTACACACCGCCATCAAATCACCTTGCACTTTCGACAGCCAACCTACCCGACCCTGAGATAGACCCTGCACAGGGTAGTAGTCCTGTGGATTACTTTGGGACGCTAACGTGGTCTGGAGACGACAACGCAACACGCACTATTCAAGCAGGAGGCTCTGGTGTAACAGGGGACATTAACTTCACACCCGACTTCTCTTGGGTTAAGCGCAGAAACGGATCGAGCAATGGTAGTGATCATATGCTATTGGACGCTGTTCGTGGTGTCGGTTCGTTCAATGCTTTAGTTTCTAATGGCCCATCGCCTGATGGCACACGGGCTGAAGGTAAAACTCAGGCAGGGTCAGCTTGGACTAACTTTGGCGACATTAATGCGTACACAACTGATGGGTTTACTGTTCAGAAAGGTAGTGATCCAAGCCATACGCTAGAAGGAATTAACCAATCTGGTGGTACTTATGTAGGATGGCTTTGGAATTTAGGTGGTGCGCCTACGGTAGACAACAGTGCAGGTGCAGGAGCTACCCCAACAGCAGGTAGTGTAAAAGTAAACGGGTCAAATTACGGATCAGCTTTGGCGGGGTCAATTCCTGCAACAAGGCTCAGTGCAAACACAACAAGTGGTTGTAGTATCGTGACCTACACTGGAACTGGCTCTGACGGAACTATTGCTCACGGTCTGTCACAAGCACCTGAGATGCTTGTTTTTAGACGTAGAGATGCAGATGGAACAGATCACCTTGTCTATCATAGTGCGTTAGGTGCGGGTAAAAACTTGCGACACAATAATACGGACGCCGAAAATTCAAACACAACTTTCTTTCAAAACACTGCACCAACAAGCACTGTTTTTAGCATAGGTAGTTCAACACTAAACACCAACGGCAGGACATTTGTAGTTTATTGCTTCCACAGTGTCGAAGGCTTCTCAAAGTTTGGCTCATTTTCGGGAAATAATTCTACGGACGGGCCATTTATCTACTTGGGCTTCAGGCCCGCATTGTTCATGGTGAAGTGTAAAAACACGACAGGCTCTTGGTATTGCTATGATACAACTAGGTTGGACTACAACGTCATGGGATCACAAGGACAGCCAATAGCGTGGGATACAACCGCAGGAGAAGACAGCGGTGCAGATGCATCTTGGTACGTTGATGCATTATCAAACGGCATTAAAATTAGAAACAACTCTAACTTTGATAATGGAACAAACAGCTTCATCTACATGGCATTTGCCGAAAACCCGTTTAAGTACAGCAACGCTCGCTGATAGGAGATAGAAACAATGTGGACATATAATGGACGCACAATCAGAGTCGGCAGAAGTTGGGCTGACGATTCTGGCGTAAAGCATCCAACGAACTGGTCATCTTGGTCAGCAGACGAAAAAGCCGCTAGAGGTCTGGTGTGGAATCAGGACTTACAGCCTGTACCGTTCGACAATCGCTTCTACTGGTCAGCAGGAGTTCCAAAGGCATTAGATGATGTCAATGAAGTAGACGAGGACGGCAATCCTGCACTAGATCCTGACGGTGTACAGATCGTCACCAAAGGACTCAAGAGCAATGCCATCGCACAGACGAAAGTGACTGCTAGCGGCTTGCTTGCTCCGACTGATTGGATGGTCATCAAGGCGGCAGAGGTATCGGGATACACTGTCCCTGCTGAAGTAACAACTTATCGTGCGGCAGTGCGTACAGCATCGAATACCATCGAGACTGCAATCACAGGCGCGGCAGATCATGCGGCATTTATGGCTCTCTACAACGCTCCTGTGGATGCTGACGGTAACAATGCTGGAAACGCACCGATCAATGACTGGCCGGAGACGATCTAATGGCGATCAGTAAGATTGGATCAGATGCTTTAGAAGCTGGCGCGGTTGATGCCACAGGGGTGTCTGACTCAGCCAACACCTCTACAGGATTCTTTGCTCTTCCATCAGGAACTACGGCACAGCGTCCGGGGTCTCCTGCTGATGGTTATGTGCGGTTTAATACATCAACGTCTGAGCCGGAATGGTATGACGAATTTTCAAGCTCTTGGGTTAATTTTAGTGACGAGCCTAATCGTAGTATCTCGGTAGATTTTTTAGTTGTTGCTGGTGGCGCTTCCGGGGGTAGATATGGCGCTGGCGCTGGCGGTGGTGGTGCCGGGGGTTATCGTACATCGGTTGGTACTTCTGGTGACAATTCTTCAGCGGAATCAACTTTATCTTTAGCGTTAGACACCTCATATACCGTTACTGTTGGCGGGGGCGGTGCCGCAAGATCCGGTTCTGACGCAGTCGGAGAAAATGGTACTAATTCTGTATTTTCCACCATTACATCTACTGGTGGCGGGGGCGGTGGTACTAACGGTACAGGTAACACTGGTGGATCTGGTGGTGGTGCAGGCGGTACTAATACTTCCGGTGCTTCTGGTACGTCTAACCAAGGTGGTGACGGCGGCGCAGGACACACATCTGCCAATAACGGCGCTGGTGGCGGTGGCGGCGGTGCTGGTGGCAATGGAAGCGCGGGGACAAGTTCAGGCGGTGGTAATGGCGGTGCCGGTTTAACAAGCTCTATTGACTCAGTAGCAAGGGCAGGTGGTGGCGGCGGGGGTTGTGTCGCCGCAGATACTCCGGGCACTGCAAGTAGCGGAGGTGGCGCTGGATCCACAACTGGAACGGCAACTAGCGGAACGACTAACACCGGTGGCGGTGGCGGTGGCGCAGGAGCCGGTGGAGGTACTTCTGGAGCCGGTGGATCGGGTGTTGTGGTCATTAAGTATTCAGACACAATTAGCGTTTCTAACCCGGGCGGCGGTTTGACGTTTAGCACCGCGTCTTCAGGCGGGAATAAGATAACCACATTTACCGCTGGAACTGGCAATATACAGTTTAGCTTGTAGGAAAACAGCAATGGCTCACTATGCTTTTTTAGATGAAAACAATGTCGTAACCGAGGTAATTGCCGGAAATACGGAAGGCGGACTGATTGATTGGGAATCGCACTATGGTGCTTTCCGTGGTCAGGCTTGTAAGCGCACTAGCTACAACACGCACGGCGGAATACACGGATCAGGTGGCACACCATTTCGTAAAAATTACGCAGGCATCGGATACACTTATGACGCTACTCGTGATGCGTTCATTCCACCACAGCCTTACGCAAGCTGGGCACTGAACGAAACATCGTGCCTCTGGGAAGCACCTGTTGCATACCCTGATGACGGTAATATGTATCGCTGGGACGAAGACACAACCAACTGGGTTGAAATCACTGAGGAGTAAAGGAGACAAGCAATGGCACATTTTGCAAAAGTACAAGACGGCATCGTGACTAGGGTCATTGTTGCCGAACCAGAATTCTTCGACACATTTGTTGATGACTCACCCGGTCGTTGGCTAAAGACCAGCTACAATATGCGCGGCGGTGTTTACTACGATCCCGCAACTAACCAACCTGCGGCGGATCAATCTGTCATTACAGGGGACGAGGGCCGTGAGCGTAAGAACTACGCTGGTAAGGGTTATACTTATGACTCAACACGCAACGCATTTATTCCACCACAGCCTTACGCTTCGTGGACTCTGAACGAAACATCATGTCTCTGGGAAGCACCTGTTGCACACCCTGATGACGGCAATCTGTACGAGTGGGACGAAGACACAACCAACTGGGTTCAAATCACCGAGGAATAATCCATGACCAAAGCTCGCGGCCTGTCAAGCATTAGCCCTGATTCAAAAACCGACGCGGTTTATTTGCCTGCGGGCACGACTGCTCAACGTCCAAGTTCGCCTGTTGAGGGAATGATACGTCAAAACACTACCGAAAATGTTGTAGAAACCTATAACGGTACTGAGTGGGTCACAGTAGGTACGCAAGCAGTTACTTATACTGTTGATGCGTTGCTTGTCGCAGGAGGCGGGGGTGGTGCAGGATCAGGAAGCGGTGGTGGCGGAGGCGGTGGTGCAGGCGGAATGCGCTCACTTACTGATGAGTCATTATCCCAAGGCACTACATACGTTATTACTGTTGGAGGCGGCGGGGCGCAAGGAACTGCCGATACCAATACAGCCGCCGGTGATGGCACTAACGGTGAAGACAGTGTTTTTTCAATCTATACCGCTGTAGGAGGCGGAGGCGGTGGTGCGGGTGGTGCCGCAAGAACCGGTAAAAGTGGTGGATCTGGTGGAGGCGGCGGTTATAGCGCAGGTCTTGGAGGATCAGGTACTGCGGGACAAGGTAATAATGGCGGCAATGCTACATCTGGTACTAACGGTGGCGGTGCAGGCGGTGGTGCCGGAGCAGTAGGCGGAGGAAACCCGGCAGGTACGGCAGGTTCTACTGGCGGCATTGGAGCTATCTCCACAATTATCTCGTCTACTATTGCAACAGCACAATCCGTAGGAGAAGTCTCAGGATCTGATGTTTACTACGCCGGAGGCGGCGGTGGTGCTTCTAACGGTAGTGTTGGCCCCGGAGGCTTAGGCGGTGGCGGTAATGCAAGTACAGTATCCGGAGGTACGGCATCGACTGCGGGTTCTCCTAACACTGGCGGTGGCGGCGGAGCCGCTTACGATGGTCCAGCCGCATCTGCGGGTGGTTCAGGTGTAGTTATTTTAAGAATGCTCACAGCAAACTACTCAGGCGCAGTTACAGGATCTCCGACAGTAGTCACGGACGGGGCGGATACAATTTTGATCTACAAAGACTCCGGTACATACATAGCTTAACTTAAAGGAATCTTCATGCCCCTAAGCAAGCTCGTCTTTAAACCCGGAATCAATCGAGAAGGGACTAACTACTCGAACGAAGGCGGCTGGCACGATGGCGATAAAATCCGTTTTCGCTACGGCTACGTCGAAAAGCTAGGCGGTTGGGAAAAGGTCAACCAGAGTGCGCTTGACGGTACTCCCCGTGGTATTCATGACTTCACGACACTTGCTTCGCAGGACTTTTTATTTGTCGGCACCGAGAAAAAAGCATATCTCGAAGAATCGGGGACCCTGTACGACATCACCCCGTACCGAAGGACCGTTTGGTTACCTTTTGGAGTAACAGGTGTCGATGCTGGTGGATTCGTCGGCACGGTGACCGTGCAACTTGGTCTACCGTTTGAAGACGGCGTGCTTGAAGTAACAGGCGTATCTGCAACCGCAGAGCTAGGTATTCTTGAAGCAGTTACCACGCAAACATTTACTGAAACGGCTGTTCAAATGACCGGCGAAGTCGGCACAGTGACTTGGCTGGATTATGATAATCGCAATGTAACAGTCGATGTCCGAAGCTACAGCGCAGAAGACTCTATTCACATTACAGAGTACACTCAACCTATCGTATCTTCGGTTGGTACAGTTACGGTTTCGGTGAGTTGATATGGCAATTAGTTTTTCAGCAACAAACGGTGATGCAACGCTCACGGTCCACGACCCGTCGCACGGATCTTCTACCGGAGATTTTGTCGAGTTTGAAAGCGTTTCCGGCCTGACTTCTCAGTTAAACACCGATATTGAAAACTCAAGTGTTCCGCACGTTATTACGTCTGTGACCACAGACACTTATACCTTAGAACTGGCTAATCCGGCCGATGGCGATTTTTCGGAACAAGGGCAAGCCTCTGCTTTTTATTTATTAAGCACGGGTTTGGCAACCACAATTCTTGGACCGGGCTGGGGAGCGGGAACATGGGGTCGATTTACTTGGGGTTCTGCCGTGCCGTCACTGGCGGGTGAAACATTGCGTATATGGTTTGCGGACAATTTCGGTGAAGACCTTATTATGGTTAACGCTGATAATCAGATTTATTATTGGGACGCAACAAGTGGTGTAAACACTCGCGCAATACCTCTTATTTCTTTATCTGGAGCAAACGAAGTTCCAGTCGTTGCGCGTAAAACCCTTGTTTCAGAAGCTGACCGGCATGTCATTGCATTTGGCGCCAACCCGATTGGATCGACAGTACAAGACCCGTTACTGATTCGTTTCTCTGACCAAGAGAATCCGGCTGATTGGAATCCAACAGCAACCAACACGGCCGGTGATTTACGGCTATCTCAGGGTTCAGAGATTATTACCGCTGTCCGTACTTCACGACAAATCTTGGTGTGGACAGACTCCAGCCTACACTCGCTACAGTTTATCGGGCCTCCGTTTACCTTCGGTACCGCACTACTTGGTGACAACATCCGAATCGCAGGTCCTAACGCCGCTCTTAGCGTTAATGACACCGTGTACTGGATGGGTCAAAGCAACTTTTACATGTTTGATGGTCGAATTCAGCCAATCCCTTGTTCTGTTCGTGACTATGTTTTTTCAGACATCAATACACAGCAATCTTTCAAGATTTTTGCGGGATCTCTTGGTTCAGCAAACGAGGTCTGGTGGTTTTATCCGTCAGCCGGATCGGAAGAAAATGACCGTTATGTGGTTTATAATTATGCAGAAAACCTGTGGTATTACGGGACATTAGCTCGGACTTGCTGGAATGACCGCGCATCGGGGCAACGTTCTTATCCGCAAGCCACGGGACCAGATGGCTATATATATGATCATGAGCGCGGATTAGAAGCGGACGGTTCTCCGTTAGAAGCATTTATCACGTCGTCTGATTTTGACATTGGTGACGGTGACCAGTTTATGTTAATAAGACGACTGCTCCCGGATCTGTCCTTCCGAGGATCTACTGCGGACAACCCTGAAGTAGATTTCACCGTCACTGCAAAAAACTTTAGCGGAGCCGTAATAGATGATGAAGCGTCTGGGACGGTTGTTCGTCAAACATTAGTTGGTGGGACACACGATTATACTAATCAACTATATATGCGAGCCCGTGGTCGTCAACTCGCCTTAAAAGTTGAATCAGACACGAGCGGTGTGCAGTGGCGGTTAGGGGCGCCACGACTCGACGCAAGAGCGGATGGTAGACGGTGAGTATCAAAACAATACGTCCATTACTCCCTGCGGCACCGGCGCAATACGACCCCGTTTATGTGCATCAGTTAGCACGGTCTTTGGAAAACTTAATTAACGAAGTCCGCAATCCGTTAACAGGAATTAACAGTTTGCCAAATGTAAACGCAATTGCCAGTTTAGAAGTTGGCGATTTATATGAAGACAACGGCTTTGTAAAAGTCGTTCGAGCAGAGGATAAAACATGAGCGATGATAACGTATTGATAATGGCTGACGGCACGCGTTGGAAACCTTCAACTAGCAGAGACATTGTTAGTTGCGTTTCTTGCGATAACGAAGTTGATACCCCAGAAGAAATTTTGTCTTACCCTTCGGGGAACTGCCCGGATTGCGGCAACCCTTGGACGGGGTCCGAGAAACGCAGTACAATCATACAGGTAACAGTACCTGAACAACTGGGCGGCGGAGCAGGCTAATGGCACAGGCACAACTTCAAGAAGAACTGATCCCAGCAGGCGGCATCGCAGACTTTGTAATGTCTGATGCAGAGATCGCGGCTCTCGAAGCAGAAGAAGCCCGTGAAGAGTTTGGTGATTCGGGGATTGCGCGTTTTGAACCAATTGCAAAACGCATGGCATCTTATGGCCGTTATGGCGATGATCAAGTCGTTCACGCTGAAACAGGCGAGCTTCTCGTACCACGGGCCTTATTAGAACAAAGCCCTGAACTTAAAGAATCTATTTTCAGCCACCTGCGCGATATGGGGATTGAAGATCCTGATCGGTATGTGGTTGGATCGAGTGCAAACTCCATTAACCCAGACACGGGTATGCCCGAATTCTTTTTGAAGAAAATTTTCCGCGGCGTTAGAAAAACTGTTTCTAACGTTGCTAAAGGCGTTAGCAAAGCGGTAAGCAAAGTCGGTAAGGTACTGAAAAAAGTTGCCCCGGTTGTTCTTCCAATCGCGTTAGCGATGACCCCGCTTGGTGCAATTTATGGCGCGGCCCTCGGATCAGGTATTGGTACCTTGATTCAAGGCGGTAATATTAAAGACGCTTTGAAATCAGCTTTGATTTCTGGAGTTTCTGGCGCCGTGTTCTCCGGTGTTTCTTCCAAGCTTGGCGGCGGTACATTTACTGAGGGCATTAAAGAAGCGGCGGCAAACCCAATGGGCCGTTTGAGTCAGACAGGAAAGGCGCTAGGTGCTGGAGATCCGTTCAGAAGCTTCGCTCCAACGGGCGATCAAATTGCTGATGATATTGCCGCGGGCCGTGCTGATGCAGGCGTGAGCGAAGCTCAAGAGCTTGCGGGAACTACGCCAATGGAAGAATATACACAAGCGGTTGATATTCGAGGTAAAGCTCCGTCTTTAGATCCAGACGTTGCAATGATGAACGACCCTTATTTTCAAGACGCTTCTGGCAACTTTGATCCAACCGGACGAAATTACACGGGCTTCAAGGGAGCTAGGAGTGCTAGCACGGATGGGGTAGGTTACGACTACCGCTTCGGTGGAACAGGCGGACCAACTCCGGATCGTGTAGCCAGCTTTGCAGAACAGGCGGGTAGCACTGCGGGTAGCACTGGAGCAGAAACAAGTCTCCTTGACACGGCTAAAGGGTATGGTCAAAAGGCATTAGACTTTTTTGATCCGCGTGTTCCCGACACAGTTCCCGGACTTGAAGCGGAAGTGGCTCGATTAAAAGGGTTAAATTATACGGATGATGTTGCTTATAAAATAGCTCAAGAAAATATTGCAAAAGCGACTCCAAGTATGATCTCCCGTTATGCCCCAATCGCAGGTCTAGCCACTTTAGGCGCGACAGCCGGTGGATTCTTTGAAACGCCAGAAGAAGAAACAAACGAATTAGCCGAAGAGTTCCAACAAACCGGGGTTGATCTTGTCGCACAAAACCCAGAGCAATTTATGCTCGCGGGCCGCGACCCACGGTACTCGCAAGGTCAGTATGTTGTTGGAAGTCAGTATGGCTTGACCCCACAACAAACGCTCTTTAGTAACCCGTTTATGCGTTACCAAGCTCCGCAAATGCGGGCGGCGGCAGGCGGCGAAGTGTATCCACGTCGTAATGGCGGCATCATGCCAAACGAAGGCATCCCAGACCAAGACAGCGTTCGAGCATTGCTGATGCCGGGTGAGTTTGTCATGACCAAGGACGCGGTTCGCGGTCTAGGTGGCGGGAACTTAAATCAAGGCATCAACAACATGTATTCGATGATGCGTAACCTTGAAACACGAGGACAGGTGGCGTAATGGCAACTACTACTGAAATTGTTCGCGAAGCCCCCGAGATTGAAGCCTATAAACTAGGGCTTCTAAAATCCGCAAAAGATCTTGCGGATAGGCCGATTACGCTTCCCGTTCAGCAAATTGCTGAACAATCAGCCCTTCAGCAACGCGCCGCGGACCTCGCATCAGCGGGCATTGGGTCCTTTATGCCGTACTTAACAGAAGGCGGCTATACGATGGGCGATGCTTATCAGTCGTTAGCTGGCCCTCAACAAGTAACGGGTGAAATGATTGAACGCTACATGAATCCTTTTCAGGATGCAGTTCAAGCTGAAATCAACCGGTCTTTTGATATTCAACAAAACCAAGCGGCAGGGCAGGCCGTAGGGGCAGGAGCTTTTGGCGGATCCCGAGCGCAGGTAGCGCAAAACGAGATTGACCGCAATCGTGCCGCGGCTCTTGCTCAATCACAAGCGCAAAACTTTATGCAGGCACAACAAGCGGCCGCAAATGAATTAGCCCGAGTTCAGCAACAAGGCGAACTATTGGGCACATTAGGCTTACGTCAGGCAAGCCTTGGCGAGCTTGGCCAAAAAATGGGTCAGCAAGAATCTCAATTCTTATTCGATATTGGTCAGCGTCAACAAGCACAACAGCAGGCAGAACTGGAAGCACAGCGTCAAAGCGACCTTGCACAGTTGTATGAGCCATACCAAAGATTCTCATATTTATCAGATATTTATAAAGGTGCACCATCGACGCAACAATCTATTGCGTCCGCAACAGCACCAAGTGTTTCACCGGCTCAACAATACCTCGGGCTAGGTATTGCAGGGCTTTCCGCCGCGGCAGGCGCAAGTAAAGCAGGACTATTCGGATGATGAACAGAAGCGTAATGCAACGGCAAATGTTTAGGTACGGCGGCCCCGTCAAGATGATGGAACGAGGCGGTGCGCCTACAGGCCAGATGGCGACCTTGGTTAACCCACAAAGCGGCGAGCGCGTCACGTTGGACATGGCCAACGAAGCAGATGTTCAAATGATGGATCAGCTTGTTTCCGCAGGGTTTGTTATGGATACTCCTCAACAAGCACCTGTCGGTATGCAAATGGGCGGTGATCCGATGATGGCGGCAATGGCACAGCCTGCACCTGTCGATCAAGGTGTTGCGTCAATGATGCCTCAAGAAGCAATGCCCGCGGAACCTGCAATGGACATGGCGAGTATGGGCGTAGGCGAAGTTGATCCTGCAACAATTGAACAAATGTTGGGCGAAGTTGCTCCAGAAATCGGTAATCCAGAAGAAGCCGAAGATTTTGAAACGATGATGAATTCTGTTCGCGGCGATGAAGCGTCTGTCGAACAACGTCGGATGGAGCTTGCTTCTTTAGTCGGGGAAGAAGACGCTATGCAAACTCCCGAATCTGTTCTTGCCTTAGTACAGCCTGTTGTACAAATGTCCTTGGTTGACGAAGGTATTGGTGGACTCGCAGAACAAGAGATGCAACAACCCGTAGAAGGCAACATGGCCGGCGGGATTATGTCAATGATGGGAGGCTAACATGTCTCAGCCCGTAGATCGTTTCGGTATTGGATCTTTACCTTTTTATAACGAGCCTATCGAACAAGTAATAGGAAGACCAATAGGTCTTACTCCTGCGGAGTCGCTAGGGGCTTCTCTTCGTGGTACGGCAAAGGCTCAACGCTCTATTCAAGAGCCGGTGGTTGCTCCTCCCGCTCCACAGCCTGACCGGTTGACTCAAATTTATGAGCAAAAAGTTCCTTTGTACGAAAGAATCATGGGAACCGATCAGGCCAGCCGTTTAAAAGAGCAGAAAGATTTAACGCAGGCACAAATGCTGTTTGACATTGCAAACACCGCGCTTGCGTTTAGTACAGCCGGGTCACGGCCGGGTATGTCTCCTGCGGAACGCTTGGCGGAAGCGTCACAGCAAACGCAATTATTCCCAACGATTTCTGCTCGCGCACAAAAACAACTTGAATCTAAGCAAGCTGTTGAAGGTGAAACTAAGAAAGCACAACTTGCGGCATTGCAGTCTGCCGAAGCGCAATTTACGGCTGAAGCAAAAGCACAAGAAGACATTAAGTTACAAAAATTAAAAGGCAGTCAGGACTTTGCAAAGATCAAACTTGAAGATCGGCTAGGATCTGCCTCTAATCAAGCATTGGAGAAATTGAAACAAACAGGGCGGATAGAACTACAAGATGTTAAAAGCATTGACGATTTAGGTTTAGAAGATCGTCGTCAAGTTAACCGCGTCGCTTTAGAAAATGTTCAGCAAACAAACCGAACATCCATCGAAAGATTAAGACAAGACGGTAGTGAAGCGAGCCTTGTTCTTGCCGATCAATTAGAAAAAGAAAACATTCAGATCAAAGCCGATCTTGAACTGAATCGCATGGGCGTGGCTAACGGCTACGACATTGAGCAAATTGAACTAAAGCATGAGCAGGCGCAAGAGCTTCTAAATTCAGAACAAACCTTGAAACGCGAAATGCAAAGCCTTGAGCTTGAGCGTAAAGACCGAGGACTTCAACTTGAAGAATTAAGAACGTTAGCTAACGCCTCACAAGGTGAGGAAAAGCTACGGCTTGAAAGACAAGCGCAAGAACTTGAGATTCAAAACCAAGCGTTTGATCAAGCATATAAGATCCGGAAGCTAGAAATAGACGCGGCGGCCGCAAGACTTGGACGTCTTGGCGGTAGTATCGAAGCACGGATCACGACTCTTATTTCAGATCCAGCAACTATCAAAGCTTATGCCGACGGTACTTTAGGCCCAGAAGAGACGTTAGAGTTAAACCAGTCGATTGCTTATTACAACAATCCTAAGCAGGTTTGGGACGAACAAAACAAGGTTTATAAGCTCTCCCCCGGAAATCCGTTGTCTAACGAATTGATCGGAGCGATTAGAAAGCGTCGTGATGGCGATCTTTCTGTGCCAAACGTTAAAGTGGATGACTTATTAACGCCTTCAGATCCGGGATCTATTGCCAGTCAACGGCAAAAACGCCGAAATGAGATGACCAGTTCAATTACGAAGGGTCTTAAAGATCCGGCCGCGGCCTTTGGTTCAGACGCCTTGGCTAAAAATCTCGTAAACAACCTTGTTGAAGGTATAAGTTTTGGTGCAATCGGAGCACCCTTCACGCCTGAAAAAGACGCGATCACTGCCGCAACAGCACTTAACACACGATATATTCAACTCCTACAGGATGCCGCTGAGTTGAGAGATAGCGTAGCGCAGTTAGAGTTACTTAAAAAGCTCACTGCAAATCCGGCAAGTTTCTTCGTTGGAGATGATGCCGCGGCATCAAAGATAAGACAACTGATTGCTATCGCAGACGATTCTATCAATTTGTTAGAAATCAGTTCTCAAGACTATCCCGCGGACAGCAAACGGTATTCGGAAGTTCAAGAAAAAATAGATAAACTGTATCAAATCAGACAGGGCTACCAAGTTTTCCAAAAAGCGTATGACATAAAAAATGCTCCGAAGGCAGGTGCCGGTGGTTTCCAACGTTTGTTTAAAGAAGAAGAGTAAGGAAAGGGTATGACAGAAGCTGAACAAGCTGGGGTGGTGGTTGAAATCAATCCCGATCTCCCGGTTCAACAAAGCAATCCTTCCGCTGGAATTCCGGGGATTAGTGAACCGGTAATTAATCCGGTCACGTTAACTAACGATCAGGTTAGAGAATTTGCTGATGCTTATGGCGAAGGGTACGCGGAAGTTCTTGCTCGTCAGATTATTCAAGAGCAACAATTAGATCATCCGGAACTTGATTACGATACGCTAGCCGACGGCACTAACCCGATTTTTGACCGTATTGCAGAATATGCTGATAAACCCCCTGCTGAACGTGCGCTTTATACTCCTAGCCTTGTTATTTCTTCTTTTGCAACGGATCCCGAAGGCAATCCTTTATCGGAAGGAACCCTGACAGATTTTGCGAAAGGGGCCGCTCGTGAAGCGCCTAGTGCTATAGCTAGTGCCTATGCGGGTTTTAAAACGGGTCAGAAAGTTTTACAAGCAGGGGCCGGTAAAATGGTTCCGCAAGTGCTTTACCCTGCCGCGGCGGTAGCCGGATTAGGTTCTTCTGTTTTAACTTATTTAGGTGTTGATTTAACGCGTAGTTACTTGGCCGGTCCAGAAGACGTAATGACTCCGGGCGCGCTTAAAAACTATGAAATGGGTCGAACTTTGATGGGCAACCTTGCTTGGTTGCCTTATCCGTTTATGACCGCTGTTAAACCGGTGACCGCGGCTCAAGATTATGTTCGTAAATTGCTGACAGATCAGGTTCCTGTAGGTCCTTTAACCAAGGACGCGCTTTCAACATTGAACAAACGCGGGTTGGAAAAAACCGTTAAATCAATTAAAGGGGATCAATTTGTCCCTGTCCCCCGGTCTGCGAAAATGGCCGCAGGATTAGAGAAAGGATTAACTTCGTTTGGTCAAACGGCGCGCACAAAACCAAAAACGACGTTAGGCGTCGAATCTTTGCCCATTGCTGGATCTACTATTGGGGCGGGCTACGCTCAAGAGTCTGATCCAAATGATCCTGCAACTCGAATTGGTTACGAAACGGTAGGAGCCGTTGCTCCCACTCTTCTCGGGGCAACTATAGTTCCTAAATTAGTGGGTCTTGCCCCGGACATTAAGCAGGTATATACCAATATTCGAGACAAGGGCTTTAAACAAACGGGTAAAGAGCTTGCAGAAAAAATTGGCGGCCGTCGTGAACGTAAGGCAATTGAGCAAATCTTAGAAGTTTTAGAAACTTACGGAGAAGATATCGATGAGGTAATCGCTCGGCTATCTTCCGACGATCTTTCTCAGGTCATGTACGATGAGAGCGGTAAGAAGATTAAGCTAACTGCTGGAGCCAAGTCTGGAAGTCCCGGATTGCTTGCAGTAGAAGCGGCGCTTGAACAAATTAACTCGAAAATTGGTGAAACAAGAAACGAAGCCAATCGACAAGCTTTAATGGCGCTTCAGAACACGATTTATGCTCTGGCTATTTCAAAGGATTCCGACGCGTTACAACTTGCGGGTCAGCTTGCAAAAGAGGCTTTTGATGAATCGCTTAAATATAAAGTAGACCGAGCGCAAAGAAACTTAGTCCAAGCTTACAACAAGTTAATCATGGGCGCTCCCGAAGAAGAGGCCCGAAAAAGAACGCGAGAGTTGTCTGTAAAATTGTTTGAAGTTGTGGGCGTTCAGTTGGATGCGGCCCGCGCAAAAGAAAGACAGCTTTGGCAGGCCGTGCCAAACACGTCTTTAACGCAGTTTGCTGATGCCGATGGTAATGTTTCAGACATCCCCGGATTTATTGCACGGTGGTCAGACTTGACTGCAAAAGGTGCAATTGAGTTTGAACAAGAAGCGTTAACAGAAGGCGGTCTTCGTTGGATAGACAATTGGGTTCGTCGAAGAGCCCGAGATTACGGATTTGAATTTGTAGATCCATTAGCGGATGGAGCTACGGACGGGGCACAAGCCGCTACACGTCAAGCCGCAGATGCAGGGCCTTTGTCCGGATTAGGTAAAGAAAAAACTAAACTTTATCAGCCCGCATTAAACATGATGCCTGATCGGGGAGATGACCCTTCCGGATTTAAAGTTTTCCAAAGGAAAGGGGAAGAGGGCGGATTTGTCACAACCGTTGTTGACTCTATGGGCAACAAGGTGGAGTTACGACTAGACCCTTCGGATAGGATAACTCCGTATACGGCAACAATTATTAACGGCACCGGTCCAGACGCTTTTCGAGCAGGAGCTACATCTAGCACGGTACCCTTAGCCGGACCAAACAATGTGCAAGAAGCCGTGGCGATGACACGGGTTCGCATGTCTTCCGAAGGCGATTTTAACTTTGCCCCAACGTCAACCGTTGACGAAGTTTCAGGAGCGTCTGACGAAGTTGCACAGGAGACAGCCGAAGTTGCCGCAGAAGGAACAGAACGTCTTCGTCAGTTTGATGTAACTGCGCGACCAAAAGAAGGTTTAACGCTACAAGAGCTTCAATCAGCACGGTCCTCGGCCCTTGCTCGTGGAAGAAAATTGGCCGCATCTGGTGATGTGGATGAAGCGCGAATTGTTTTTGAGTTTGCTGATGCGTTACTTGAGGACATGAACAGCATTTCTGCCACCGAAGCTGGTGCGGCATATAACATTGCTAGATCGTATTCTCGGGCTTTGAACGATACGTTTACCCGTAGTTATGCGGGAGAAGCATTAAAGAAATCTCCGTCAGGTGCTTATCGCGGAGCCCCGGAACTTATGTGGCAGAAGACGGGCGCGGGTACAGAAGACGCTACAACTCTGCGATTAGAGCAAATACTAGACATTCCTAAATTTGCTTTAGCAAACAACGTTGGAAAACAACGATTGTCTGACCCCTTGACTGGGGCTGAAATTAGTTTTGACCCTAAAGCGGCTCAAGCTTCAACAGAAATGGCTATCGAAAGTCTCTTACGCGACGCTCATTTTAGTGTAGGCCGAAATACGGACGGTAGTTTTAACGAAGGTCAATTCCAAAAATGGATGAGACAGCATGAACAAATATTGTCTCAATTTCCCGGACTATATCGTGACTTGCAAAATGTCGAGCGTAGAGCGGCCTTGTTAGATGGTAGACGTCTTTCACAGAAAGAGCAGACCGCCAAAGTAAAAAGTTTGATTACTTTCATGGATCTTTTGCCAGCGGGTATTTATGGCGAAGGGACAGGAGTTACCAATCCTGCGATTGCCATAGAGCGCGCAATGAAAGATAAAAAGAATCGTCTTCCTAACATGCTCAGATTACTGAGCTACGCGGAAAACGCGCCAGAAAAAATACGCGAATCTGCATTACGCGGATATAAAAACGCAGTAATTGAATGGGCTTTAACGGAATCCGGCTCAAGTGGCGGAATGATTAATTTCAAAGTTCTTTACAATAAGCTGTTTGTTCCGCCAGAAATTGGCGTTAAAGAGGGTGTAGCGCCTCGATTTACCGTTCCTTTAATAGACTTACTTGTTCAAAACAAAGCGATGCCTCAATCCGAAGCAGACCGCTTACGCAAATTTGTTACGAACGGCGTTAAATTTGAGGCCGGTATGTCAGAAGGCAAAGACATCGCAGAACTTACAAAGAAAATGAACGCCGGTTTGGCTGTATGGTTCAAGATTTCTGGTTCTGCGGCCGGTACGCGTGTATATAGCTTGTTGACTGGCGGCCAAGGTGGACCGGGTTCGATTACCGCGGCAGGCATTGGTTCTAAAGCAGTTTCAGATCTTGTAGATAGATTGCCGGAAGCTCTTGCCGGAGATGTCATGCACAAAATTATGACGGACCCTGACTTGTTAGCTCTGTTACTTCGCGAATATAAACCCGATTCTAAAGAAGGAATACGAATTGCGGGATTGTTAGAAGCTAAGTTAATGGACTACGGAATGATCGTTCCGCGCCGTGCAACGCGGACAATTCCACGCGAAGCAACGCGCGATGAACAAGATCCAACCAGATCCGATCCCGCAGACCTTCCTATTTCCCCGCTTCAGTTGTTACCTCAAAGGCCGCAGGATAGGCCGGCACCTTCGATATTGCCTCAATATCAGCCGCTTTCTCAAGCACGGCCCGCGGCTCCCGCTCCTGTTGCACAGGCCCCCGCACCACCACAAGGCGGAGCAAATCCACAGCAACGTCAGCAGTTAGCGGCGATGTTCCCTAACGATCCGATCTTGGGAGCGGCCGGCGGCATAGGAACCTTGTTCTCGTGAACGAACTCGGACTGGCAGTCAGCTTGATGATGCGGTCCGACTTCCATCGCCCGTGGTTTATTTCTGATCTGGAAGACTGGATAACTCCTGCGATTGAAAACAACAGGATTCAGTTTTTCTACGACGGTGAGGAGCCAATAGGCTTCTTTACCTACACGTTTTTAACGGAGTGTACAGAGCTTGGGTATCTGACAAAAACAGATAAGTTGCAACCAAGCGACTGGCAAACCGGACCAGAGGATGGCCGTTTATACGCCATCGACTTTATTGCGTTTAAAAATGTGAGACAATGTGTAAAGGATGCAGGCAAGACTTTGCAGGCCCAATATGGGACAGTCAAAGGCGAATGTCATTTTTTCCGGTACGCAAAAGACCGCTTGGGACGCATAGCAAAGAGACGAGATGAATTATGTTTGAAGATGGCATCGTAAGAAAAAAACAAATCGGTTTTGATCCAGAGACGTCCATGTACTGCTTCGGTGGTGGTGGCGGTGGAAATAACTCCACTAGCGATAGCGCGTATTCAAATCAGCAAACAGGGCAGGGATCGCGGACCACGCAACCCGGACCTAATACGCGTACAGATAGCCGTGGAAACACCGTGAACTTCAACACGACGCCTGCTACGGTAACAAGCACTCCTAACTATACAAAAACGCTACCTAACGGCGTTGTTGTCGAAGATTTTTCGCGTCCGTTTGCAGGGCAGGTCAACCTATCTAACCGCGGTACTCCTGAAGTAACAGACTTATCTACACAACGCTCGGCTTTTGCATCGGCGCCAGTTACGCCCACGACACCAATGGGTGGTCTTTACGACAATCTAGCGATCAATATGCCAAACGTGACTGTTCCAAACGTCGATGATTTGACTCCGCAAGAAAGAAGATTAATGGATTCCATCAATACGCCCATGGGTAATCCAACAACTCCTCAAGAAGCCATGGAACAAGCTTTAGGTGCCGGCCAGTTTGGTGATGGCCGCGTAGGTCTTGGCGGTGGATTCTCTATGGGTAAGGTCCCCGGAGGTTTCGGCTTTCAGTTTGATAGGGCTTTCGCACAAGGCGGCCCTGTGACCGCGGGCATCGGATCACTGGGCTTGCAGATGCGGCCTAGATCAACCAAGTCTTAGTATCTTCACCTAAGACCTGACCTGCGATATCAATCTTGTCTCGTAAAGCACCGAGGATTTTTTCATCTACGGTGTTTGGCGTGACAATATCAATGTAAGTGACGTTCTTTTCTTGCCCAATGCGGTGAGCGCGATCTTCTGACTGCAAGCGTATCTCTAAGTCGTAACCGTTATTGTAGTAGATCATAGTACCTGCTTCGGTCAGGGTAATGCCGTAGCCCCCTGTGCGGGGTTGGCCAACAAAGAATCGTAGCTCGCTGTTAGGATCTTGGAACGTTTCAACAATCTCTTGCCGTTCATCCTGCGGCGTCTCGCCAAAGTAAATGCGGGACGAGCCTTCGCCATACTTCTTGGTTAGCTCTGAATAAATAATCTTCAGATCATGCGTAAAGGTTGCCCATATAATGATCTTGCCAGAAGTTTCTTCAATAATATCAAGCAGTTCTGACAAACGATTGCTCTTTAAAGTATGCAAATCACCGGCATCGTCAGGAAGATGTCCACAACAAATTTGCTGTAATCGCATAATTTGGGTTAATACCGACGCAGTTGTGGATAACTCTCCAGACTCCAGCTTTGCCAAAGCAAGTTTCTGCATTTGTTTGTAGGCTTTGGCTTGCTCATCGGTCAGGCTGACGTTGCGCCGCATGTACACTTTATCTGGCAAATCCAGACAGTCTGACTTCAGTACGCGATTGCTGAACTTATCGAGTTTTTCGTTTAGCTCATCCAGACGACGGTAGCCGGTGATCTCATTAAAGCTTTTGTGACCCATCGTGCGCTTCTGTACAACGGCGTAACGGTTCTGGTAGCCGTAGTACGAGTTAATACCAAGCGCCTTGGGGGACAGGAACGCGCACTGGCTAAACAAATCCATCGGGGACTTTGTAATAGGAGAACCTGTGAGGATGCGACGGTACTTGCTGACCTTCAACAGTTCTACAATGTTCGCGGTCCGCTGTGCTTTTCTGTTCTTAATCGTCGTCGATTCATCAACAATCACTAAATTATCAGGATTCTTTTTGCAGAATTCATACGCGGCTCGCGTACCCCGTGGGGTAGAAAACGCCTCAACGTTCATCACAAAAATTTTAAGCCCTTCAAAGGCTTCGTAGACTAACTTGACTAGCTCGTCCTGATAACTCTTGGCACCAGAAGGCGTCCAACGGACGACCTGCGTTGCAATGCGCTCAGGCAAATGGGCTTCTAATTCTTTGCGAACCCAGTTATCGTAGACGCCCTTCGGAGCAATGATGAGCGCCGCGTCGATATGACCTTTTTCATACAACATACCCATCGTATCAATTGTAACTTTCGACTTACCCGTTCCCATCTCCATGAACAGCGCATAGTATTCCGCGGCCCACGAGTCGCGTAGCGCGTTAAGCTGATGATCATACGGCTTAGTCTTAAATTCATAGTTTTCAAAATTCATGTCACTTTCCCCTTGACTCTTGCTAATCATAGGATTATATATAGAAATGTCAAGGCCCAAACGGTGCCTTTAATAACGGAGGAAAGCGCATGAGCGATCTAAACGAATCAGCAGATCTGCTGAGAATGATGGAGCAGGACACTGCCGAATCAAAACTAGAAACGCTAGACCAAGAAAGGCTTAAAACTGTTGCCTCAATGGCCGTAGCAATAAGAAATAAAGAAGCAGAAATCGAAGATCTTGAGGCCAAACTCAAGAAAGAGAAAAACGCTCTTTTAAAAATGACTGACGAAGACTTGCCGACCATGTTGACCGAAATTGGTTTTTCATCAATAACTTTGGACGACGGCTCAAACGTTACTGTAAAGCAAACGTATGGGGCATCAATCCGCATTGACGATAAGCCGCAGGCTTTCGAGTGGCTCCGCGATAACGGCTATGACGACATCATCAAGAATCAAGTGATGTGTATCTTTGGCCGCGGCGAAGACGATCAGGCATCTGCCTTCAAGGCCCTTGCATCACAGCAGGGATTAGTGGCGGAGCAGAAGACTGATATTCATCCGCAGACATTGCGTGCCTTCATTAAGGAACGCGTAGAAAACGGTGACGACTTCCCAATGGAGCTATTCGGCGCTTGGGTAGGACAACGTGCAGTAATCAAGAGGACTAAATAATGGCAACATCAAAAGCAGTAGCTGAAAAGCAATCAGGGGCAATTGCGGAATTTGACCCAACAATGTTCGAGGCCGATGCCGGCATCGGAACTCGCATGGAGCAAGAAGATCTTGCCCTACCTTTCCTGAAAATTGTTTCGGCGCTCGACCCATTGCTCGACGACGAAAACTTTGAAGGACGCAAGGGCGACATCTACAACACGGTCAGCGGTACGGTGTACAGCGGCAAGGAAGGTATTCGGGTGATCCCCTGTGCCTATCAGCGTCGTTTTATTCAGTGGGCTCCCCGTGGTCAAGGTAGTGGTGCTCCACAAGCGATCTACGCGCCAAACGAAGATCGTCCAAAGACAACTCGCGATCCATCCGATAACCGCGAGTATGTAGACGGCGGGAACGGCGAATACATTGAAGAAACGCATCAGCATTTCGTTATCGTACTCAATGAGGACGGTTCGGCTGAAACAGCGTTACTTGCAATGAAATCAACGCAGTTGAAGAAATCACGCAAGTGGAACTCAATGGTTGCATCCGCAAAGATGCAGGGAGCCAATGGGCCATTCACTCCGGCGCGATTTGCTTACACTTACCTGCTGAAAACCCTGTCAGAAGAAAACTCAAAAGGTTCATGGCACGGGTGGGAAATGTCACGTTTAGAGCCAGTGTCTGACGGTGCTTTGTATATGCAAGCCAAGCAGTTTGCAGAAAGCATTATGGCCGGTGACGTTGTTGTTAAACACGGGGCGGATGAGGAAACAAACACTAACCCTGCGTTTTAACGACATGCGGGGCGCGTTCGCGCGCCTCGTTTTTGAGGATCAACTATGTCAGTCGAAAAATTTAGTTCTATCTTCGCCGGTCTGGAACAGGCGTATGGAACTTTTAAAATTGAGAAGAAGACGCAAAGCGGCAAGAGCGCCGGTAAAGCGGCCGTCGTTCGAGAAACACGGACCACGGAACTATGGGAAGGTCACTTGTCTGGAACTGGCAAGGGCATCGGTATTATTCCGATTAACGAAGACAACAGTTGTGTCTGGGGCTGTATTGATATCGATCAGTACCCTTTGGACCACACTGATCTCGTCTCCAAGATCCGTCAGGCCAAACTGCCTTTAGTTGTGTGTCGCTCCAAATCTGGCGGCGCGCATTGCTTTTTGTTTTCAACCGAGTGGATTGAAGCCAAGCTAATGCAGGAAACTCTGCAAAGCATCTCGACGGCTCTCGGCTACGGTAACAGCGAAATTTTTCCAAAGCAGGTGAAGCTCCATCTGGATCGTGGCGACATCGGTAACTTTTTGAATCTGCCGTACTACGACGCAGAAGACGGCCTACGCTACGCGATTAAAGACGACGGCACCTCAGCTACTCTGGAAGAGTTTTTTGCGCTCTACGACGCGCATGTGCAGACTCCGGAGCAAGTTAAGGCTCTGACGCAGAACACCAATGGCCCAGAGATTATCGTTAAAGACGGGCCGCCATGCTTACAGTACCTGTGTAAAGAAAAAATCTCAGAAGGGGGACGTAACAATGGGCTATTCAATCTGGGGGTCTACCTCCGCAAGGCGTATCCGGACGAATGGGAAAGTAAGATACTTGAGTACAATGCCCAGTATTTGGCTCCGCCCTTACCACTCAACGAAGTTAATATCGTTGCGAAGCAACTTGAAAAAAAGGATTACGCTTACAAGTGCAGTGATGCGCCGATCTGCGCCCACTGCAACAAAGACCTCTGTCAAACGCGTAAATTTGGGATTGGCGCCGCAAGTCAGGGTGCGGCTATCGCAAATCTTAGAAAGTATAACTCCACACCTCCCGTCTGGTTCATGGACGTCAATGGCGAGCCTCTCGAACTCGATACAGATGCGCTATTGTCTCAAGCAACTTTCCAAAAAGCGTGCATGGAACAACTCAATTTCATGCCTCGCACAGCATCAAAACAAAACTGGGAGAGTCGGATTAGCGCGCTCATGAGCGAGATGCGCGATAATGAAAGCGCAATCATGGAAGTGGCACAGGATGCTTCGACCTCCGGCCAGTTCTACGACTACCTCGAAGAGTTTTGCCGGCATTTACAGCAAGCGCAGGACAAAGAAGAGATCTTGCTCCGCCGCCCTTGGACCGACGAGGACACTAACAAGACCTATTTCAGACTACGGGATTTTGAAGCACATCTGCGAAAGAATAAGTTTTTTGAATTTAAATCGCACAAGATTGCTCAACGCTTGCGGGATATCAGCGGCGAAAGCACCGTGTTAAAGATTAAGGGGCGGGCAGTCCGCGTGTGGTCTATCCCATCCTTTGAATCAGCAGACATAGATCTGAAACCTAAGTTTGACCAAGAAGAGGCCCCATTCTGATGTTAAAAGCAGACGGATTAGACGATGCGATTATTGGTGTTGGTCACCGATGCGGAGAACCGGCAGTTGTCGTGTACGACATCGACTTGGCGATACAGGCGGTTCAAAGAGAATTGAAGTGCGAGATCTGGGAAGCCGTTGAGTATTTCAACTTTAATATTTTGGGTTCTTACATCGGGGAACACACGCCGATATTTGTAGAACGCGTACAGGGCATTAAAGAATTAGAGGAGTGGGTGGATGCCAATGGACAACCGTGAAAGAGACTTTCAGATTTACGAGATGCGAACGAAGTATTACATGACTTTGACCGCTATCGGAAAACGCATGGGGCTGTCGCGCGAACGTGTGCGTCAGATTATTAAAAAGGTAGAAGACAATCCAAAGGACTACGGGAATGTTCAGAATCTTCGGACCACCGGGAACCGGAAAAACAACAACGCTACTTAATATGGTAGATAAGGCGCTCGAATCAGGCGTATTGCCTCAAGAGATTGCCTTCCTTGCCTTCACTAAGAAAGCGGCGACAGAAGCAAAAGAGCGTGCGGCCGAAAGGTTCAGCCTTGATGCCAAGAACGATCTGATATTTTTCAGGACGTTGCACAGCCTTGCCTTGTCCATGACCGACATTAGCTCTGAGCAGATCATGCAACCAGAGCATTACAAGGAACTAAGCCATGCCATCGGCGTGGAACTCTTTGGTTCCAAACAAGGTTCGGATGATTTCATGGATCTGGCTAAAACAAACGACCCCTTGCTCGGTTTGATTAACCTTGCGCGGCTTCGTAAGGTGCCATTGCGCGAGCAGTACAACGAAAGCGAACTGGATGTTGACTGGAATACGGTCAATTACGTCGATAAATCGTTACGCAAGTACAAGACTTTGTACAATCTATGCGATTTCACCGACATGCTGGAACTGTTTGTGGAACAAGCACCGACGTTCAAGCACCGGTTTAAGCTGACGTTTCTGGATGAAGCGCAGGATTTGTCCCCGTTGCAGTGGGATATCGCGCATATTCTGGATGACATGTCCGACAAGATGTATTGCGCGGGAGATGACGACCAAGCGATCTACCGTTGGGCAGGGGCAGACGTCGATCATTTCATCAATCTGGACGGCGGTTCTGAGATCTTAGCGCAGTCGTATCGTGTGCCGTCTTCAGTTCATGCCGTGGCGGAAAACATTTCCAACCGGATTAGCCGACGGTTCCCGAAACGCTACGAACCAAAAACAGATCGTGGGCAAGTTAGCAGCATCTCGACCATTGATGGAATCGACATGGCTAACGGATCGTGGCTGATCCTGTCACAAGCGGGTTACCAGTTGTCGCCCGTTGCGACCGACCTCAAGTCAAACGGTTATCTGTTCAACTACCGCGGACACCGGTCTATTTCTGAGAAAGTAGCCGACGCCGTCAATGGTTGGGAAGCATTACGCAAGGGCCGTGAAATCTCAGGCAAGACAGCGCGGAACATCTACGCGTTCATGAGCGGCAAAGAACGTGTGGCGAGGGGGTTTAAAAAACTGCCTGCGCTTGGCGATGAGGACATGGTTGATCTGGATACGCTAATCGCGGATCACGGGCTTAATGCAAACAAAGAGATGATCTGGCACGTCGCGATGGACAAACTGCCAGAGCAGGATCGGGCTTACATCATTGCGCTCTTGCGTCGCGGAGAAAAGTTCAATGGCGAGCCTCGCATTACGGTGTCCACGATCCACGGGTCAAAGGGCGGTGAAGCGGACAACGTTGTACTTTTTACAGATTTATCCCCTGCGGCAGAAAAAGCGGCACGCAACAACCCCGATGATTTGCATCGGGTGTTTTACGTTGGCGTGACCAGAGCAAGGCAAAACTTATTTATTGTAGAACCGGAAGACGTATCAAGGAGTTACGAGCTATGAAGTCTGGAAAATACTACGGGACACACTGGTATTGGGACGCAGAGGATCGAGAGTATGTCATCTGTGCGACGTGGTTGCATGAACGCAATTACCCAGAGATGCCGGATTATGTTTCGCTCGAAGCGATTGAAGTTGAAGAGCAGGAAATGGATGCTCCCGATCTGGATCTGTCGGTAGGCAGTCCCGTGTGGAAGTCAGTGTATGAAGACGGTATGCCGTTAAAAGTGAGCGAAGTGGAGTATTTATGAACCGCAGAGAAATATTAGAAAGAGCAGATGAGTTTATTTCTGCCTCACGAGACGAGATTTACGGCGACCCCGCAAGAAACCACGAGCGCATTGCGGAGATGTGGTCAGCGATTCTAGGGATCGACGTTAAAGCAGAAGAAGTGGCGCTGTGCATGATTGCGGTCAAGATGAGCCGTTTGTGCCAGACACCGGAACATGAAGATTCTTGGGTAGACATTGCCGGATATGCGGCCTTGGGTGGCGAAATCGCAGACGAGTTTTTCCAAGCGGTAGATCAAATGAAGGAAGAGCAGTATGACCGACAGAAATAATGAAGGCGCGATCTGGGGAAATAAGCGCAAAGAAAAAGAAACCCATGCGGATTTCACAGGCAATGCGACTATCGACGGTGTCGAATACTGGATTAATGCGTACAAACGCAAGCCAGACGCATCGCCCGCCGCGCCAAGCTTAAAATTTTATTTTGTTAAAAAACAAGTTCCAGACGATGAGCCGGAACCAGAGGATGGTTTATGAGTTTGCAAATGGCGATGTTTACGCCGAAGACTGAATGGGTGCCGCCGGCAGAGCTACCTGACCTGAGCAGTGCGGTTCGTATTGCTATCGACGTGGAAACGCGCGACCCTGACATCAAAACGATGGGGCCGGGTTGGGCCACAGGTAATGGCGAGGTGGTTGGTTATGCCATCGCGACCGACGATTGGTCTGGTTATATTCCTGTTGGGCATAAGGGCGGGGGTAATTTAGACAAAAGAATTATAAGCAAGTGGCTCAAGAAGGTTTTTGAATTGCCTTGTGAAAAAGTGATGCACAACGCGCAGTACGACGCCGGTTGGATCAAGCGAGAAGGCTTTCAGTTGAACGGCCGCATTGTTGATACGATGCTGATCGCCAGTTTATTGGACGAGAACCGCTTTAGTTACAGCCTCAATGCTTTGTCCTTTGATTTGCTTGGCAAAACTAAGTCAGAGAAAGACTTAATTGAAGCGGCACGCACCTTCGGCCTCGACCCAAAAGCAGAGATGTGGAAGATGCCGGCCATGTATGTCGGCCCGTATGCAGAAGTTGACGCGCAGTTAGCGCTCGAACTCTGGAATTACATGCGTGTAGAAGTGGGCAAGCAGGGGCTTTGGGATATCGTCAACCTCGAACTCGACCTCCTGCCTTGTTTGGTAGACATGACCTACCGTGGTGTCCGCGTTGATATGGACAAGACCGAGCGTACACGCGACGCCTTGTTAAAGCGCGAGGCGGAGTTACACAAAGAAATCAAAAGACAAGCGGGGTTTGGCGTTGAAATCTGGGCGGCACAATCATTATCCAAAGCGTTCGACGAACTCGGGATTGCGTATCCTAAAACGGAGAAAGGCGCTCCTTCGTTCACGAAGACGTTCCTTGCGGAACAACAGCATCCATTCGCGCGACTGATTGTTGATGCGCGTAACATCAACAAGACGTCAGGGACGTTCATCAATAACATTTTAAAATATTGCAACAAGGACGGGCGGATTCACGGTCACATTAACCAGAACCGCTCCGACCAAGGTGGCACGGTGTCTGGCCGGCTGTCGATGAACAACCCCAACCTACAACAGATACCGGCCCGCGATCCTGAACTGGGGCCGATGATCCGCAGTTTGTTCCTGCCGGAAGAAGATGAGCAGTGGGCGGCAATTGATTTCTCGCAACAGGAACCACGGATCTTGGTTCACTACGCGCATGTGTATGGCAAATCGCGCGGCATCCCGTTACAAGGGGCCAAGGATTTTGTACAAAAGTACAACGACGACCCTGACACCGACTTCCATACGATGGTTGCGGACATGGCGGGCATCGGCCGTAAGCAAGCGAAAACCATTAACTTGGGCATGATGTACGGCATGGGCGTCAACAAACTGGCCGATCAGCTAGACATTCCGGTGGAAGAAGCCAAAAGCTTGATTAACCAGTACCACGACCGCGTACCTTTTGTGAAAGGATTGATGACGGGTGTAATGAATCGGCTGAACGAAAAGGATGCGTCGGGATCGATCCGGTCTATCCTAGGCAGGAAATGCCGCTTTGACCTGTGGGAGCCAGACAGCTTCGCCATGCACAAAGCCTTGCCCTACCGTGATGCCGTGAAAGAGTACGGTGACACCACGCGACTCAAGCGTGCGTTCACTTATAAAGCCTTGAACCGACTGATCCAAGCGTCGGCGGCGGATATGACCAAGCAAGCGATGGTCAACGTGTACAAAACAGGGCGGATCCCGCTAATACAGGTGCATGATGAAATCGCCATGTCGGTCAAAGATAAAAATGAGGCAATAGAAATTGCACAGATCATGGAGTGTGCTGTACCTTTAGAGGTACCTAACAAGTGCGATGTCGAGATCGGGCCTAGTTGGGGCGAAGCGGTGTAGCCTTTAGGCTACATAAGCTAGCCGTTTCGGGATTTTTTCATTTGTGACTCCCTTATAGCCGCCTTCGGGCGGCTTTTTTGTGCGTAAATCTTGTATGTTCCCATACGTTCGCATATAATCGCAGATATCTTAGGAGAGTTTTATGGATACCCAACGTTGGAAAAGCGTCCTAGTGCCTCGTGATGTGTACGAAGACATCAAGGAGATCGCTCAAGCCGAAGGCCGAACGATTTCTGGGCAACTGCGTCTGATTTTTGAAACCTACATCGATAACGGTTACCACAAAAAACATTCGTATGACCCGAAGAAAGATCCACGGCGCATGAACGTGTATGATTAAGTTTGATCCAGACTTTATTTGGATCGTCCCGCTGATCGTGGCAGGACTGTATGCGACCCACTGGCTGTACTTTGAGGCGATACGATGACGAAGTTTGATAACCCAATCGACGCGTTTGAAGAACTGGAGTTCCTTGTCCGCGAAACACGGCTCACGCACCGATTGTTCAAGAATAAAAAAGGCAAATACTTTGTCAGCGGCGGCGGATACATGCCCAAAGGCTCAACAATGCTCATTGCAGAGTTAAATTGTCGTGCGTACCGTGCGATTCATTAGACGATTGTATCTGCGCTACTTGATGGCCAAGACCCGCCGGCTCTTGAAGAAGGCACAGCGCGTCGAGGAAAAAGCGATCTGGTTGGAAATGAGGATGCGAGATGAGCAAACCAAGTGAAGAACAACTGGATCTCAATCCACAACCACTGGAAAACGAATTGGCTGACGAAGTCGGAAGACGACTCCGCAATAACCAATGTCCGCGTTGCATCGGAGACCTTGCGCGGATCACGGAACACGGTTCTGAGCGGCGTTACTGTATGCAATGCCGTATGACGGTGATCGATATTGATGGACGTCAAGCAAAACTTAATTCATGAGTTGGCGGTCAAAGCCGGTATCGTCAAGGATGAAGACAAAACACTACTTGCCCTGCGGAACGGTTGCCGTGGCTACATTGCAAATCTGGAAGAACTGACAGAATTTGCGCGCCTTGTGGGTGAGATTGCCAGAGAAAGTGAAAGAAAACGTTTGCACAATTCTCATAAAGCGATATAGTTTGCACAACTATTCCCGTAGTTGACTCCAAAGCCCCGTTAGTTCCCTATGACTTTCGGGGCTTTTTTTCGTCTGGGGTGTTGACATGTATGCGATAAACGACTAATGTCCGAATCTCAACTACACGGGAGAACCGAAATGAACCAGAATGAATGGGTTGAAAAGCACAACGAAATGGTGGCCAAGCATAACAAGCGAGTGGCCTCGATCCGCGAAACACGGCTACCAAAAACGTGCGTCGAAGCGATTGATGAAACGATGAAAGTGTTGGATCAGGTGCATGAATCGTTGATCGATGGGGTATGCCACGGCTACCACCCACTAACGCTCGACGATATCGTCCGTCTAACAACAGCCTTGCAGAAACTTAAAGCAGAGTTCAACCCTCGGGAGATGCGGTAATGAAAAAGCAATACCGCGTTCGGGTCACGACTTATTATCCAAGCTTTGTCGTTGAGGCAGAAAACGAAGAACAGGCAAAAGAACTGGCCGTTGTGATGCCTTGGCCTCACGAAGATGCCTGTGCTTTCTTTGAAGTCGAAGAAGATAAGGAGGACGAAGATGACGGTTAAGGAACTGATCGCAGAATTGGAGACTCTGCCAGACGATCTGCCGGTGCATGTTCATGACCTCGCCGATGGGGAACACTTCCCCATCGAGCGCGTCGATCCAACAATCAGCGACCGAATCGAACTCAATTTCGACTCCAGTCTGCTATAATTACAAAACACACTATGGGAATGATTATGGAAAAACTTCCACAAATTCTGTTGGACTTTAACGGTCTATACACTGTCGATACCTGTGCCGAATTCTGTCGGTTCATGGCCAACGAACTCGACGTCGAAAGCGATGACGAACCCTCTGAAGAACTCCTTTATTGGAGAAATGAAGCAAATCAATTCTTAATGCAATCGCAATTAGGGCTTCGCGGATCATGCTCCCACCCTAAAATTACTGAAGAAATTGAGAAGAACCCCGAACGGTGGGCATCGAGGTTTATTGATAAGAAAACGCTCTTTGGAGCGGTTTGGGTGTAACTTTTACAGATTGTGTAACAGAGGGGAAAGCTCCGGAGTCCACGGCTCACGGGGCTTTCTTGTTTTTGGTTACAAAAAATACACGTTACTTATATGGCTCAGAAATTAGAAAAATATTTTTTTGAAAAAATAGCCGTAACCGGTGTAACCGTGTAACCGAACCGCTCTATCCCTTATATAGCAAGACTTTCAGTGGTTACATAAACTGTTACACCATGTAACTACAAATATGTAACCAAGAAATCAATAAATCAAAAGTGCGTTAGGCGGGGGGAGATGCAAAAAATATTTCTTTTGAATTTTGCTCTATATAAGAAAGAAGGCTATATTTTAACTCTGATACGACCATTTACTGTTCGGAGGGGCAATGCCTAGAATTAAGAGAGATCCAGTGGCGAACAAGGCTGAACTGGATAAGTTGAGACAAAGAAAGCTCACGCGGAAGCAAGAACTCTTTGTGAAAGAACTGGTCAGCAATGACGGCCAGATCACTATGCGGGAAGCCGCAATCAATGCCGGCTATCCACCGGCAAGCGCACATGTTCGAGCGCATGAAATGACTAACCCTCAATATTGTCCCCACGTTGTGGCGGCGATCAAAGAATATCGTGATGAACTGGATGCTAAATATGGCGTGAACTTTCAGCGGCATCTGCGAGACCTTCAGCGTATTCGAGATGAAGCTTTGCAGAATGGGGCTTACTCTGCGGCAGTCCAAGCGGAATATCGGCGTGGCCAAGCACATGGCGATATCTATGTAAATAAATCAGAAATTAGACATGGCTCCATTGATCAAATGAGCAAAGAAGAAGTCATGAAAGCACTGGATGAAATGAGAAAGAGTTATGAGTCAAGCATCGTCGATGTCACTCCCGTGGGAGGAAGCTACGAAGAAGAAGACGAATACGACGGAAAGCAACTTCTACAAGCAGATTCGGGAAGGGACGAAGAAGCTTGATCAAAAGATAATCCTAACGCGGTTGGAAACTTGGCTGACCGCAGGGATACCTGACCTTCTTGTTTGTGACGATCAAGGCCGCTTCCACTTAATTGAACTGAAAGTTACTCGGGGAAATACCGTGGACTTGCGGCCACATCAAGTTGCCTTTCTAAATACTCATAGCCATGCGTCAACATGGATTCTGATAAAAAGACAAACTAAAACGGCCGCTCCAGAAATCTTGCTTTATAAGGGCGCAGATGCTCTTGATCTGAAGATGGAGGGAATCACCAAGGTAGATCCGGTATTCCGTAGCGGGTTTCCAGTAGATTGGAAAAGCCTTTGGGGGTTGATTTGTTTCCGTTAATCGCATAATCTGCAAACTCGCTAACAACTACGGGAGGAATTAGCGATGAGTAAATTAGTGAAACGCAATGGCACGTTAGTCATTGAAGACCTTTGGTACCCAGATGATATCCGCGAACGGGCGGAAGCGATGGGTCACTCTGATCTGACTATGGATCAGATCGAATCAATCATGGAAAGAATTTGTGACGACTTTGATGCTAACTACGGCATCAATTGGGACGTGATTGATTCGGCTGTTGATTGGGAGTTTCAGTCATGAAAGATCAAACAGCGTACAACCACATGTACGACATCGCCTTCACTATCCTTTCTTATCAGGAAGACGGCCGTGATATCACTCCGGCTCAAGTTCGGTTGGCTGTCGTTGAACGAATCGCATCGCTGACTGACCATGAAATCTTTGAAGCCATCGGTTGGTGCGACACTTATGCAGTGGAGGAATCTGATGCAAATTCATGAGGGGCTTTTGAATCGCTACATAACTCGGAAAGACTGGACGGTATACCTTGATGAAAAGGGAACACCGATTGGTTTTGAACACGCTGAGTTAGGTGATGAAGGGGGGAGCGGCGGTCTGTGGTTTGACGGCGTCGTTCTGGTTGACTACGACGGCGTATATGAATTGCCGGCAGATGTGATCGGACTGTGCGAGAAACTCGGCTTTATCATGGACTACGCCAAAGGGGAGAATGTTTAATGTTTTTGATTGAATGGGTGATGAAGTTGATCTACGGCGAAGACGCTTGGGAGCAAGCACAGAAGAAACCCGTGAAGCGGCGACGTCGCCGTTAACCACTACGCCCCGCCAGTCGGGGCTTTTTTGTACCCAACCCCAAATAACTTTTTAAAAAATTAACTTGACAACCCGAATCAGGTATGCGATAATGGCCACATGACTGGGAAATCTCAGTCATCTCAGGAAGCCCCTGAGAAAGCTACTTAACAATCAACTACGGGAGGAATCACCATGCGTGATTTGACTAACCTTTCTAACGAACAGTTAGAACAATTCCGCCGCAATGCCTTGGCTACCGATTACGGTTGCATCGGGCATAACAAATCCCATTGGAACCATGCTTACTTTCGAGCATATACCGATGAACTAATTAAACGCGGAGTTGAGTTGCCAGACATAGACGGCTTTGAACTCGCAAAGCTTGGTGTCTACAACGGGGAAGGTTCGTACTAAACCACGGCCGGTTGGGGCAACCTAACCGGCCTTTTTATTTTCTAAAAAATTACTTGCATATCGTTGCGTTTTATCAGACTATTACCAGTGAGCAATTTTGCTCGGCCAATAACTACGGGAGATTTTGTTATGGCAACTTATCAAACAAACGCCTTTGCTCATGGTATCGGCAACTCTGCTGTTTCATCTAACTGGTTCAACCGCCCTGAAGATGAACGCTTCCTTACACTCGACGACATGTTGGCTCACAAGAAGATCGACGCCGGTCAAATGAAGTCTCGGATCGTCGATACTCACAAGATGAATATCGTCGGCACTGTTGATGCTGACAATCCATCGAGGGGTGACGTGTTCATTGAGTATCGTGATGAAAACGGGATCGAGGGTGAGAACATGCCAACCAACTGGTCATTCGGTCAGTTAGCTCAACTGGCGGGAGCGCCGGCCGGTTATCTCAAAGACCTGCCCGCCCCGATGGTTGCGGACTGCTTGCAGTGGGGCTTGCAACATAACCGGTCTCGGGACTTGGTTAAGGTGTACAGTCAGGGCGATCACGGCGAATTGCGTGCGGCGACTGGTGCGGACTACGGCCGCATTTACGATCATGAGATCCTGAAGCCCATCAAAGACTTGGTTGATGCGAGCGGCGGGCGTTGGAAAGTACCCGGGATGATGGTTGGTTCTGGGGCTAACGGCATGGCCGTCTATGATCCGGAAGTGCCAGTCACCAAAGACACCACGACGCTGTTCGCCAGTGATCGGGATATCTTTGTTTTCTTGGTTGATGATCGGAATCCGATTGAAGTCGGCAAGCTAGCTAACGGCGAACCTGACCTTATGTTCCGCGGGTTTTATGCGTGGAATTCAGAGACCGGCAGTAAGACCGCCGGCGTGGCGGCCATGTACCTGCGTGGCGTATGTATGAATCGCAACTTATGGGGCGTTGAGAATTTCCATGAGATCAAGATTCGCCACACTAAGTTCGCTCCGGATCGTTTCGCCATTGAGGCGCGCCCTGCCCTGCAATCGTTTGCGACTGGTGCGACGTCTACTTTTGTGGAAGGCGTGCAGAAAGCTAAGTCAGCTAACGTGGCCAAAACTGACGACGATAGGCTCGACTTCTTAACCAAGCGTGCGGGGCTGTCTCAGCGCATGGCCAAGGCCGCGATGCAACGCCACGTTAAAGAGGAGGGACGTCCTATGGAATCAGTGTGGGATGCGGCTCAAGCGATCACTGCTATTGCTCGTGATATTCCGCACCAAGATAACCGGATCGAAATTGAGCGTCGCGCCGGTAAACTATTGGACAAAGTCGCCGCTTAATTACCGCGACTAATACAGGCCGGCCGGAGTGATCCCGCCGGCCTTTTTATTGACCGCTAGAAATAGCTATGCGATATTGTCAATTCATTTCATAACTACGGGAGAAAATGAGATGTGCAAAAATATTGTCGTTAAGTATGTACCGCGCGGTTATGACTACCGCGAAGTGGAATACCGTTGCGGCTCGACGGGGATCGATGGCAGTCCAGTATGGTGCGAAGCTTGTGAGAACTCGGATCGAGTTCGCCGGATTATGGACGACAGCGAGGCCGACAACACTTGGTTGCGCTCGGCCGGTTGGGGGGAAATGTGATGGGGTTAACAGGGCATGTTCTGGTGCTGTACTGCGACGGCGTTGAGGATGATCGGTTTTGTTTATGTGACCGAGAGGATGCGCTCGAAACAGTTCAGGAAATGCGGCAGGAATTCCCGCACCATTCTTTCTGGTTGAAAGAAGAATATATTCGAGCGGACGATGATCCGAGAGGAGCGTGAGATGAACAGACAGCAATTGGAATCACTGCACCGCGTATTCTGTCGCGATCCCGATGGAGCGCAATCGTTTCTGGAGTTTCGGCGACGTGCAATGCGCGCCACTTTCGACACCAGTTATATGATCCGATGGTGTGGTATGTGGCTCGGGATCGAACCCGACGGCTATACCCATAGCTAACCAATAGGCCGGAATTACTCCGGCCTTTTTTATTTGCACTATCGGTTGCGTTTATCGCATAATCAGGACTGGCCACTACCGGCCGCAACATAGGGAATAGAAAAATGACTGATTTAAAAACTGAATTGAATAAGTTGGGTTCACTTGATCCAGTACAGCGCGCCGAGTTTACGCCGGACGATTTACGCGCTGAGATTGAGAAACTCCGCAATAAAGTTCACGTCGCTGAGATTGAGATCGAGCGGGAGCGTACCCGTGCTAATTCGTATCTTGAAAAAAACCAGAACATTACGGCGGGCATGTTCGCATTGCTTGAGCCTGAGATACTGGCGGCCTTCACGTCGATGGTTGATGAAGCGATGAATGACGTATTGAACGGCAACGATTTTCAAAACGCCGTCGAGTCGATTGTCGATGATCGAGTCGAGAAAGAAATCGAGCATGCTTTTGATCGTTCATCGTTTATTGACGGCGACGATGTAGACGAGCGGATCGGGGACGCCATCGGCGACAGTTCATTCGATGCGGCGGTGCGCGATGTGGTGCGCGAAATGATCAACGACGGCGACATCGTTTTATCGATAGACGTTAGTTAACCAGTCCGCAATATGCGAGGCCGGCCGGAGCGATCCCGCCGGCCTTTTTATTGCGTTTCTCGCATACCGTTGTTTATACTGGCGACTGGCCAATAACGGCCGGCAACTTAAAGGGAATAGAAAATGAGAAAAGTTACACGAGAAATCGTCCAATCTTGGGCGCGGTTTCAACCCCGCATACTTGGCAACACCGCAACCGATGGTGAGACTATTTGGTTACACGGTAACGCTATCGCGTGGAAAGCCGGCGACACTGATACCCTCGCGTTGACTCTGGCAGGTTGGAACACTGTGACCACTCGGGAGCGGCTTAACGGCGTTCTCAACTTCTACGGGTTCGACTACCGGTTCGCTCAACGCAACTGGGAGCCAGTGTTGATTATCGGGCGCGACGTCATCGAGATCGGCGAATTTGAGCGGGTGTATTTTGACATTGTCACTCAACGGCTTTGTGATCCCGTGACCGGTTAACCCGTCTCAACCAATCAAGCCCGCCATCGTGCGGGCTTTTTTTCGCCGGTAGTAAATCAAGCCCCGCGCCGTCGGCCGCGCTCCCTGCCAAACGTACCGCGAGCCGTGAGCCACGGATAACTGGCCACTGGTTATCGGTTCGTTTTCGGCGTGGCAGGGGATCGGATCGGCGGAGCGTGGCGCGCTATCCAGTCGAGCGGATCGAGGCCGGCGGATCGGTGACTTAATCCAGTGCGGATCGGTAAGACTGGCGACGCGTTTTTATCGTGCCGTGAATCGCGATTTTTTGTGGATAAAACGTGCAGCTGCAAGCAGCGCCAGGGGTTGCGATTCTCGCATAAAATCAATAACTTAGCTTGTGGATAAAATTTCAAGTTATCCACACCGCGATCCGCGACTTATCCACAACGTCTAGCGGTTCGCGGGTTTCGGCAAGGTTCCCCGCCCAATCGAGGCTATCCGCGATCGATCGAGCCAGAATCCGCGATTCGCGGCGCGCGGCCGGCGGTCGCCGGGGCGGAGGCAAGGGCCATGTTTTTCACAAATATTCATCAGATATTCCATATGATCGCTTACTACCTTATATTTACCCATACATTCGCATACATTTAGGGTCCCCCGGCATGGAATCAGAGCACTTAGAACTGCTATCCGATAAAGAATTAAAACTTCGTTTGCGACTTGCTCAGATAGAGAAGTTAGAGACGTGCCAAAATAATTTTTTGGCGTTTGTTAAAACCGTTTGGCCCGAGTTTATTGCAGGGCGGCACCATAAAATCATTGCTGAAAAGTTAGAACGCGTAGCTAACGGCGAGTTAAAGCGTCTGATCATCAACATGGCACCCCGTCATACCAAATCAGAGTTTGCTTCGTATTTGTTTCCTGCGTGGTTCATGGGCCGTGCTCCGTCCAAGAAGATCATTCAAGCGACACACACGACAGAATTAGCAGTCAATTTTGGCCGTAAGACCAAAAACCTAATCGAGTCCGATGATTATCAAGAGATTTTCCCTGAAGTGCAGTTAGCGGCTGACTCCAAAGCGTCAGGACGTTGGGACACGAATAAGGGCGGGATGTACTACGCCGTGGGTGTTGGTTCCAACTTAGCGGGACGTGGTGGTGATCTGATTATTATTGATGACCCGCATTCGGAACAGACGGCGATGTCGAATTCTGGTTTTGATGATGCTTGGGACTGGTATACAGGGGGTCCCCGTCAGCGTTTGCAACCGGGCGGAAGTATTGTTTTGGTACAAACCCGGTGGTCAGAGAAGGATATGACGGGTCAGTTATTGAAAGCGATGGCTAAGGATCCCCTTGCTGACCAGTGGGAAGTTGTTGAATTACCTGCAATTTTTAATTCTGGCGAGGAGAATGAGGAACCCTGCTGGCCTGAGTATTGGTCTTTAGATGATTTATCAAGGGTCCGGGCATCTATTCCGCCAAGCAAGTGGAATGCTCAGTATCAACAGAATCCGACGGGCGAAGAGAACGCGATTATCAAACGCGAGTGGTGGAACGTTTGGGAGAAGGATACGGTTCCTCAGTTGCAGTTTGTGATTCAGAGTTATGACACGGCGTTTTCAAAACGCGAGACGGCCGACTATTCGGCGATTACGACGTGGGGTGTGTTCTATCCTAACGAAGGAGCCCAGCCGAATATTATCTTGCTCGACTCCAAGAAGGGGCGGTGGGATTTTCCGGAACTCAAGGCGATTGCTTTTGAACAATATAATTTTTGGGACCCCGACACCGTCATCGTGGAAGCCAAGGCTTCGGGTATGCCGTTGACTCACGAAATGCGTCAGACAGGGATCCCCGTCGTTAACTTCACCCCTTCTAAAGGCAACGATAAGATCTCGCGCGTACATGCTGTTTCACCCTTGTTTGAAGCCGGCATGGTATGGGCCCCCGACGAAGTCTGGGCGGAAGAGCTTGTTGAGGAGGTTGCGGCCTTTCCAAACGGCGAGCATGACGACCTTGTGGATTCCATGACGCAGGCGTTGATGCGCTACCGGCAGGGGAATTTCATTCAGTTGCCTACAGATGATTGGGAAGATAGCGATCAATCTGTTAAAGTTGCGGCATACTATTGACATCTCGGGAAAGCGCATTTATGGCCGATCCAGTTCAAAACGCCGAAGATAACTTACAGCAGTATTTAAGACAGCAAATGCTGGGTCAGCAACGGGTGCGTACCGAAGCGGACTTTCCCGCCGCCGTCGAAGCCCGTCTAGCAGAAACCGCCGATGCGATAAACTATCAACTGGGTCCCTCGGCTCCTCCTTTTGCCGCCGAAGCCGCACGAAGCGTGATCGATAAAAATACTGACGATATGATCGATTACTACAACTTTTTGCAGTTTGAACAAGACCCCAGCAACATCTTGGAACGACGGGCAATTGACGAAGCTGTATATACGGGCAAGGTTCCCTTTGGTTATGAGGATTCAAACTATCTGTATACCCAAGGTAGCAAAGGCGTTTTAGGAAACTCTTTGATTCCAGAAGTGGCAGAACGTCTTGGTATTTCTCGCGACATTAACGTTGCCGGTAATCAAGCGGCGTTTTCTCAGGTACCGATTCATGAAGGGATGCACCCTCTTGTTAAGCTACCAAAGAAAGAGGAAGAGGCGGCGTTGCGCGCTTTGGATTATTTCCGTATGAAACGTTACGGTAACTCCGCAGAAGCACAAAAACTTCTGGAAGAAGCTGGATACGACGTCACAAGACCTTTCGGCCTTGGAAATGCAAGGGTTTTGGCACTGAAAGGCGCGATGTCCATGACCGACGATCAGTTTCAAGACTTATCGGATGTCGATAGAGCAGAACTCCAAGAATCTTTTGACGCGTACAAGCAGGCTCCCGGCCTGATCTCCTCGGTCCTCGGATCATTAACCGGTGAAGAACCACAGCCTGAATTCGACAACATGATTATTACGCCAGAAAAAGCGGCGGAAATGTCAGAAGAAGATTTTAACACTTTGCTAAAGGCGGCCCCCGCGTTTACTTTTGAGCGCGCATTTTCCCGTTCTATTGATATCACGGGTCCCCGCATGATTGGCGAAGGGGACTCCGCAGTACGGGCATACGAAAACGGAGGAGGCATAGGGTATTTTGAGCGCCCCGAAGGTGAGTATGGCGTGGAACCCTCCCAATTTGAGCAAGACGTTACGCAACAACCGGGCCGCGTATACGACACCATTTTTACCCCAATGAGCCGTGCCGAATCTGTACAGCACCCGTTGTATGGGGCAAGCGAAGAGCCTTACGAGTTTGATCCTGCTGGCGGAATCATGGGCATGGCCAGCCGTGCTTTATCGACTTTTGACCGCAAGTTATCTGGACTACCTGTTTCAGACGAGCAACTAGCTGGTGCGGCTACGGACATTGTTCCTACCAGCGCGGGCATTGCTTCTACCGCATTCGGCCCAGCAATGTTACCCGGCATGCTCGGCGCTTTTTCCATGAAACACGGATCAGGGCGTTTGTTTAATTTCTTTGCCAGAAACCCTAAGAGTACAAGTGACTATACTTTGCTTAGGGAACGCACTGCGGGCCCCGGAACCTATCTCGGAGACGAAGAAGTTGCCGTTGGTTATGCTCGTCGTTTTGCAGAAAGGGACTTTGCGGGAGAAGAAGATGTTGCTTATGACGTAGCTTTTCCATTTGGGGTGGACATTGAGGATATGCGAGCTAACCCTAAAAAATACGATCCAGACGTTATTGACGATCCAAAATTAAGAGAAGACACAGATCGTGCGTTAAGCGATGTCCTAGAAGATGCAAATCGTCGGGCAGAGTCTAAAGTTGTCGATATGGACAACGGAAAAATCATGTACTTTTTTGAAGACGGCTCTACGTTAGTCCGCAATTTAAACCCTACCCAAGACGGGCGACCAGTTATTGAGCCTCTTGGGAAAGGCGCGGGGTTCGTGTACGACGTTATGGTTAACGCCGAAAAAGAACATTTTTTAGATTTTTCAAAGCCTTTATTCAAACAGCCTGATTTTGTAGCATCAAAAATTCAGGACCTTCGTCGTCTTGTAGAGCTTGACGATAAAGCTACGGGCAGTCAGTTCTATGGAAAGTTAAAGCAAAAGCTCGGCGGCGAAGAGGAAGCAACAAAAGCGTTAATTGATTTGGGGATTATTGGCAACCGATTTGAACAACGCGGTAAAGAAATGATGGTCGTTTTTGATCCAGACAACTTGAGCATTGAAAAAACGACGCCTTATGAGCGGTTTGCGGACGGCGGCGTGGTATCTTTGAAGGATAAAGCAGTGAACATGACTCGCGGACCGCGGTCCAATGGTATTATGCAATACGTTCCTTATATGACCGGAGCAACGAATGGCTATTGAAAAGAACAACGTCCCTTCTCAACTTGATGTTGAGGACTTACAAGCTGAGATTGAGATCGAGCTTCCCGATTCACAGAACAATGTGCTTGCCATGATTCAGGGCGAGGATATCGGAGAGATCGAAATCTCGCCAACAGACGATGGCGGGGTTGAAGTCGATTTTGAGCCACAAGATGAGATGCTGGGCGATGACGGGTTTTACTCGAACCTTGCTGAAGAGCTACCGGATCGTGAACTGGCTCGGATTGCTTCGGAACTTCTGGAAGAGTTTGATTCCAATAAGGCGTCAAGGCAGGAGTGGGAAGACGCTTATGCCAGCGGTTTGGAACTACTGGGCTTTAACTACGAAGAGCGGACGCAACCTTTCCGCGGATCCAGCGGTG
>Ga0208645_1000291_pt1 | contig 60015 bp, 56 predicted proteins | sample VirMetDEL_Sep_01_FD_184519 | JGI IMG/M metagenome (GOLD analysis project Ga0208645, IMG submission 184519) | Aqueous microbial communities from the Delaware River and Bay under freshwater to marine salinity gradient to study organic matter... | ecosystem: Environmental > Aquatic > Marine >... | reverse complement strand
TAGCGGCTATCGCGGCTCATGCCGGGTGGATTCCTAACGTGTGCGGATACAGGCAGACGTCAAGCATGACTGCTGAGTCACGATATTGCCAGTTTCCGCGGCGCTTTTTAGCGGCCGTTTTCCGACGTTTCGGATGGGCTGGAAGGCGGCGTTAGCGCGCTGCGGTTTTCTGCTGATAGGCGCAGTAGCCGGGCCTTGGACCGACATGCGGGTGGTTGCGGCAGGTATCGGGGCGCTTGGCATAGACCGTGCACAAGCGTGTCTTGCGATCGAGGTAAAGACAGTCTCCGTTGGCCAGTCGGGTCAGAGTGAAGATGCCGTGCTTCTGATTGAAATGTTCAACGAGGCCTTCTTTGCTCAGGCGTTTGGCGATGCCCTTGAGCGGCTCGTCACGCTCGAAGGCGTCGACCACTTCGAGGCGGATCAGGTCATCGATCCGCACCTCGACCGGCAAAGTGCAACACGTGGCGTGGCAGTCTCGGCACAGGCCGTTGCTGTATCGCGCCCAGGTTTCAAGGCGCTCGGGGTCGGCAGAAGCGATCAAACGTGTCTTCACGGCGGCGGTATCGGTAATGGCGGCGCGCGATCATAGCGACACGGGGTGGAATTTCCAGCGAAACCGACGAGTCGAACGCCGGACAGACGGTCGCCCAGATGCTGCTGAAACCTGCAAACCTGTCTGTATTGCCGTTTTTTGAGGCGGCCTGGCGCCGCCATGAATGCTTCGTATCCTTTCACCCGCTGCACGAGGTCTGTCCATGACGCAAGAAACGACTGCTCCCAACGCCGATGAGGTCGCAGCTTTTCGTGAAAATGTAATCAGCAAGCTGACCTATTCGATCGGTAAGGACCCCGAGCATGCCTCCGACCATGACTGGTTCGAGGCGGTGGCGCTGGCCACGCGTGACCGTATGATCGACCAGTGGATGGACCGTACTCGACAGGGCTATCGCGAAGGCAAGAAGCGGGTCTATTACCTCTCGCTGGAATTCCTCATAGGCCGTCTGCTCACCGACAGCCTCAGCAACCTTGGCCTGCTCGATGTGGCGCGCGAGGCGCTGGCCGGAGTAGACGTCGACTTCGAGCGTATTCGTGTGCTCGAGCCTGACGCCGCGCTGGGTAATGGTGGCTTGGGGCGGCTTGCGGCCTGTTTCATGGAAAGCATGGCGACCCTCGGTGTGGCCGCGCACGGCTATGGCATCCGCTACGATCACGGCCTGTTCCGCCAGGCGATCGTCGATGGTTGGCAGCACGAGCAGACCGAGACCTGGTTGAATTTCGGCAATCCTTGGGAATTCGAGCGACCCGAAGTCAGCTATCTGATCGGCTTTGGCGGCAGCGTGGCGGCGATGCCGTCGGATGGCAGCAGCTCTGATCAGCCCAAGCATTTCTGGCACTGGGCCGAAGGGGTCCGGGCCATTGCCTACGACACGCCGGTGGTGGGATGGCGCGGGGCTAGCGTTAACACTTTACGTTTGTGGCGTGCTCGGGCCGAGGCGGACTTCCATCTGGAACGCTTCAACGCCGGCGACCACATCGGCGCGGTCGCTGAGGAAGCGCGCGCTGAAAGCATTTCCCGTGTTCTGTATCCCGCCGACAGCACCGAAGCGGGGCAGGAGCTGCGTCTGCGCCAGGAATATTTCTTCGTTGCGGCATCCTTGCAGGACCTGCTGCGCCGGCACCTGGATCAGCGCGGCACGCTGATGAACCTCCCGGAATTCGCCGCTATCCAGCTCAACGATACGCACCCGGCGATTGCCGTTGCCGAGTTGATGCGCCTGCTGGTGGACGTGCATGAAGTGCCGTGGCGGAAGGCCTGGGAACTGACCGTCGGCACCCTGTCCTACACCAACCACACGCTGCTGCCCGAGGCGCTGGAAACCTGGCCCGTAGGGCTGATGGAGCGTCTGTTGCCGCGGCACATGCAGATCATCTACCTGATCAATGCCCAGCACCTCGATGCGTTGCGTGAGCGCGGTATCCACGACGTAAACCTGCTGCGCTCGGTCTCGCTGATCGAAGAAGGCCACGGCCGCCGCGTACGCATGGGCAACCTCGCGTTTCTCGGTTCACACTGTGTTAACGGTGTTTCAGCACTGCACACAGGTCTGATGCGCGAGACGGTGTTTACGGACCTGCATTCGCTTTATCCCAAGCGGATCAGCAACAAGACCAACGGCATCACCTTCCGCCGTTGGCTGTATCAGGCCAACCCGCAGTTGACCCGTCTGCTGGTCGATCATGTGGGTGAAGAACTGCTTGATTCACCGGAGACGCTGCTGCGCCAGCTGGAGCCCTGCGCCGATCAGCCGGATTTCCGTGCCCGCTTCGCCGCCCAGCGCCTGGGCAACAAACAGTTGCTGGCGCGCATGATTCAGGATCGGCTGGGGATCAGCGTCGATCCGAATGCGTTGTTCGATGTGCACGTCAAACGCATCCACGAATACAAGCGTCAATTGCTGAACCTGCTGCATACCGTCGCGCTGTATCAGGCGATTCGCTCCGATCCGGGCGGCCATTGGGTTCCGCGCGTGAAGATCTTCGCCGGCAAGGCGGCGGCCAGTTATCACACGGCCAAACTGATCATTAAGCTGACCAACGATATCGCCCGGACCATCAACGATGATCCGACCGTGCGTGGGTTGCTGAAGGTCGTGTTCCTGCCGAACTACAACGTCAGTCTGGCCGAACGCATCATCCCGGCCGCCGACCTGTCCGAGCAGATATCCACCGCAGGGCTAGAGGCGTCGGGCACCAGCAACATGAAATTCGCCCTGAACGGCGCGCTGACTATCGGCACGCTGGATGGCGCCAACGTCGAAATGTGCGAGCAGATCGGTGCCGAGCATATGTTCATCTTTGGCATGACCGCGCAGGAGGTCGAGGCGCGCAAACAGGCCAACGAGTACAACGCCGAAGCCACCATCATCGGTTCGCCACGGCTCAATGAGGTGCTGATGGCGATCCGCAATGGTGCCTTCTCGGCTGAAGATCCGGGCCGCTACACCGCCTTGATCGATGGTTTGAAATGGCACGATACCTTCATGGTCTGTGCCGATTTCGAGGCCTATTGGCAGGCGCAGCTGGAGGTCGAGGCGCGCTGGCGCGATGCGGACAGCTGGTGGCGCTCGGCGGTGCTCAACACGGCACGCACCGGCTGGTTCTCGTCGGACCGTACCATCCGCGAATATGCCCAGGAGATCTGGAAGGTGCTCTGATGGCAAAATGGAGCGGCTTGGCGGGATGATGGATCGGACCGCCGCCGCTTCTGCATGATGGGAGGGGGTTCCGGGAAGAGGGAAGACATGGCTTGCAGGCACTTTGCCGCTTCGCTGAACTCTGCGCCCTGTCGACAGGTCTGAGGGAGGGTTAGTTTCCCCCTGGCCTGCTAAACTGCGCGGGCTTATCCATCCCTCCGGAGCCATTCCATGTCACGCGTAACCCTGAGTCGCTACTTGATTGAGCAGACCCGCAGCAACAACACCCCTGCAGATCTGCGCTTCCTTATCGAAGTAGTGGCTCGAGCGTGCAAGGAAATCAGCCACGCCGTCTCCAAAGGCGCATTGGGCGGCGTTCTCGGGGCGACCGAAACCGAGAACATCCAGGGCGAAGTCCAGAAGAAACTCGACGTCCTTTCCAACGAAATCCTGCTCGAAGCGAACGAGTGGGGCGGCCACCTGGCCGGTATGGCCTCGGAAGAAATGGACAACGCCTACCAGATTCCTGGCAAGTACCCGAAAGGCGCCTACCTGCTGGTCTTCGACCCGCTGGACGGCTCCAGCAACATTGACGTCAACGTGTCGGTCGGCACCATCTTCTCCGTCCTGCGCTGCCCAGACGCGTGCTTCTCCCAAAATGACGCCCTTGGCGAGGAGGCTTTCCTCCAGCCAGGTACCAAGCAGGTTGCAGCCGGTTATGCGATCTACGGACCGCAGACCATGCTCATGCTGACGCTGGGCAACGGCGTCATGGGCTTCACCCTCGACCGCGAACTGGGTAGCTTCGTGCTGACTCATGAAAACATCCGTGTGCCGGAAAGCACCGCTGAGTTCGCCATCAACATGTCCAATCAGCGTCACTGGGAAGCACCGGTACAGCGCTACGTGAATGAATTGCTGGCCGGCAATGAAGGCCCGCTGAACAAGAACTACAACATGCGCTGGATCGCTTCGATGGTGGCTGACGTGCACCGCATCCTGACCCGTGGCGGCATGTTCATGTACCCACGCGATTCCCGCGAGCCTGGCAAGGCCGGCAAGCTGCGCCTGATGTACGAAGCCAACCCGATGTCCTTTATCATCGAGCAAGCCGGCGGCGCGGCAACCACCGGCACTCAGCGCATTCTCGACGTCCAGCCCGAGTCGCTGCACCAGCGTGTGCCAGTGTTCCTGGGGTCGAAGGAAGAAGTCGAGCGCGTCACTGGCTACCACAAGGCCTGAAAGATGACCTCGCCCTCACAGGTATTGCTGAACTGGTGGTTCGGTGAGGGCACCACCGCTACTGAGGTAGCTGGCGCAAAGAATGGCCTCTGGTTCGGCTACAAGCCCGAACAGGATGAAGAAGCCCGCAAGCGTTTCGGTGATCTCACCGAGCGCGCACTCGCAGGCGAGCTGAACGAGTGGGTCGAGTCGCCACATGGCTGGCTCGCACTTGTCCTTCTCCTTGATCAGCTTCCGCGCATGATCCATCGTGGCACACCGAAGGCATTCGCCGGCGATGAGCGCGCGCTGCAGCTCGTGCGGGACGGCATGGCCCACGGCGGCGATGTCCTGCTGGCGCCTGTACAGCGTGTATTCATTTACCTTGTGCTGGAACACGCGGAAAATCTCAGCGTGCAGGATCAGGCCGTGCAGCAGTTCGAGCAGCTCCTTGGCATCGCCGATGCGGGCGAGCAAAAGCTGTTTGCCGATTTCCTCGACTTTGCTGAACGCCATCGGCAGGTCATTGCTCGCTTCGGCCGCTTTCCTCATCGCAATGCCATTCTGGGTCGCAGCTCAAGCGAGGCTGAACAGACTTTTCTCGCTGGGCCTGGTTCAGGCTTCTAGTCCTGCTGAGGAACCATCCTGGGCGGCTTGTTTTCTATCTGTTACCGCAAGGCCAAGCAAGGCCAGCCGTTGACTCGAAAAAAAGGAATCCGACATGTCGTTGCGCTATGTATCGCTGGTCGTCGCTGTCGTGCTGTTGGCTGCGTGCAGTCCGGTGACGCAGGAAAACTTCGCCAAGTTGCAGGCGGGGATGTCCCGTGCAGAGGTCGAAAAGCTATTGGGCAAGCCAGGCGAGTGCGCCGGCGCGCTGGGCATGTCGAGCTGCACCTGGGGGCAGAAAAATCGCTTTATCAGCATCCAGTTCGCGGGTGACAAAGTCATGATGTTTTCGGGCCAAGGTCTGAAATAAGGAGCTCGTATGCGTCTGTTCGTTACGCTTTTCACTGCACTACTGATCGCCGGGTGCGCAGGTTCCGGCAGTAACGTGAACGGACCTGAGACCGCCGGACAGGTGAATTTGGAACGCTATCAAGGCACCTGGTACGAGCAGGCGCGCCTGCCGATGTTTTTTCAGCGCAACTGCGTGCGCTCGCAGGCGAATTACCGGCTGCAGGATGGCGGCAGCGTGGCGGTGACCAATCGCTGCGAAACCGAAGATGGTGAACAGCAAGAGGCCACGGGGCAGGCGATACCACAGCAGAAGGGCGAGACGGACAAGCTGTGGGTTCGCTTCGACAACTGGTTCAGCAACCTCTTCCCGGGCCTGACCAAGGGACATTACTGGATCCTTTATCTTGCCGATGACTACAGTGTGGCGCTGGTCGGCAGTCCTGATCGGGATTACCTCTGGTTGCTATCGCGAGAAAAGGAGATCGATGATGCAACCCGGAACCGGTTGCTCGACGAGGCCCGTAAGCGTGGCTATGACACCAGCGAGCTGATCTGGCGCGGTGAAAAGGGCTGAGTTGCCATTTCGCAGGGACAGGTCGGCTAGTCCCAGTTCAATCGAGCCAGTTGCCATTTCCCATCGGCTAGCCACCATTCGAGCCGGGCGTTGTAATGCCCGAGCCGCTGAGGCAGGAGGGCTTCGGCGCCGGTCAGAGCCACCTGTGCCTCGCTGTAGCCTTTGTCCGGGTAGGTCGGGTCAATCCAGCTGCGGCTGTTGAGTGCGATGACGTTCACGTTGCGATGACGTAGGAACATCAAGGTAGCCGTGCGTCTTGCCCAGTCCCGATCCGCCTCTTGGTTAGCGCTGAACTCCTGGTGAATGAGGTCCATGAGGCGTGAGGTGTCCTTGCTTTCGATGCTCTCCTGCAGCGATTCAACAGCCGCCTGCAGCGCAGCCTCTGGATTATCGCAACCACATCCGACCAGCATCAGCGCTACCGCCATGAACGCGACGGCTAATTTCCATACGGGCATGCCTAACCTCTCGAACCTCGTTATGATGCCGGAAACGTCAGGCGGCCCTAAACCGCGTACCGATCATGGAGTGTGCCATGCAAACCTTGTATCCGGAGATCAAACCCTACGCCCGGCATGAGCTGGCGGTCGAAGCGCCGCATGTGCTTTACGTCGACGAGAGTGGGTCGCCGGAGGGCCTGCCTGTTGTGTTCGTTCACGGTGGCCCAGGCGGTGGTTGTGATGCGCTGAGTCGTCGCTTCTTCGACCCCAACCTTTACCGCATCATCACGTTCGATCAGCGTGGCTGCGGTCGTTCCACCCCCCATGCAAGCCTCGAAAATAACACCACGGCGCACCTGATCGCGGACATGGAGCACATCCGAGAGTTTCTCGGAATCGATAAATGGGTGCTGTTTGGCGGCTCCTGGGGTTCGACGCTGTCGCTCGCGTATGCCCAAACCTTTCCTGAGCGTGTCCATGCACTCATCCTGCGGGGCATCTTTCTGTGTCGGCCGGAGGACTTCCACTGGTTCTATCAGGAAGGCGCTAGCCGCCTTTTTCCAGATTATTGGCAGGACTTCATCGCCCCGATTCCGCCAGAAGAACGCGGCGATCTCATGCAGGCGTTCTACAAGCGTCTGACCGGTACTGACCAGATCGCCCAAATGCATGCGGCCAAGGCTTGGTCCTGCTGGGAGGGACGCACGGCCACGCTGCGGCCCAATACTCAGGTAGTCGATCGTTTCTCCGATACTCATCGTGCGCTGGCAATGGCGCGTATCGAGTGCCATTACTTCGTCAACCAGGCCTTTCTTGAGCCGAACCAGTTACTGCGCGACGTGCACAAGATTGCACACCTGCCGGGCATCATCGTGCATGGCCGTTATGACGTGATCTGCCCGCTGGACAATGCGTGGGCGCTGCACGAGGCCTGGCCCAACAGTGAGCTGCAGATCATTCGCGAGGCTGGCCATTCAGCATCCGAACATGGCATCTGCGATGCACTGGTCCGAGCCGCGGCCGAGATAGCACAGCGCCTGCTTGACCTGCCCCCTGAGGAGGCCTGATGAAGGCATTGATCCAGCGCGTGCGTCAGGCGCGGGTCGCGGTGGCTGGCGAGGTGATCGGCTCGATCGATCAGGGCCTGCTGGTGCTGGTCGGGGTCGAGCGGGAGGATGATCGAGCGCGTGCCGATAAGCTCCTGCACAAGCTGTTGCGATACCGAGTGTTCAGCGACGAGAACCACAAGATGAACCGCTCACTTTCTGACGTCGGTGGTGGTCTGTTGCTGGTTTCTCAATTCACCCTGGCGGCGGACACGAACAGTGGTCTACGGCCGAGCTTCTCAACTGCTGCGCCTCCAGAGCTGGGCGAAGAGCTCTACGATTATCTGGTCGGTCAGGCGCGTCTGCAGCATCCGAATGTGGCCTGCGGCCGTTTCGGTGCCGATATGCAGGTCTATCTTCAGAACGATGGGCCGGTGACCTTCCTGCTGGAAAGCTGAGGATAAGGCGGCGGGGCTAGGTCAGTGTTTCGACGATTCGAGCCCGTTTTCGTGCAGCCAGGTTATAGCGTATTCACGTAACTGCACCGCCTGGTAGTCGAGCCAGGCCTGTCGAACATCCGGAAAGTCTTCCAGCTTGAAGTCGAACGTTCGCAGCGGCTTGCGTCCCTGCAAGGCATGGGCAAGGACGGTATGTGCGTTGGGGTCGTGCTGGGTGAACAGGAAGGCTTCACGCATCGCGATCGACTGCGCCAGCCCGAGAGGCTCGATGTGCAAATAGCGATCTTCTTGCACATCATATTTTTCATCGGCACCTGGGGCAGCTTCCCCGGGGAAAACCACCTGAATCTGGCCGGACTCCAAGTCCAGGTAATGCTCGCTGGCGTCGCGGTTTTCCAAGGCGTATTCCAGGCGGTGAAGATCTATGGTCAAGGGTCGCATGGCTACAACTATGATTGAGGGGTTCACAGGCTCTGACCCGTGTGCACCGCTTGCGTGCACTACGTTCATCGGTACTGCGTCGCATCTCGGCAAAATGATCTTCAGAACAAGCGCGCCAGCAGGGCGCTGACGGCGGTCTCAACTCGCAAAATGCGATCCCCAAGCTGCACAGGCTGCAGGCCGGCCTCGGTCAGTTTCTCCACTTCGTAGGGTATCCAGCCGCCTTCGGGGCCAATAGCCAGCGTCACCGGCTCGCTCAGTGCGCGAGGGCAGGTCGGGTAGTCGCCTGGGTGACCGACCAGGCCGCGGGTACCGGCAACCAGCTGTGGCAGGCGGTCTTCTACGAAGGGTTTGAAGCGCTTCTCGATGATGACTTCAGGCAACACGGTATCGCGGGCCTGCTCCAGTCCGAGTAGCAGCTGTTCGCGGATGGCCTGCGGCTCGAGGAACGGGGTCTGCCAGAAACTCTTTTCTACGCGGTAGCTGTTAAGCAAGACAAGCTTAGGCACGCCCATGCTGGCTACCGTCTGCAGCACGCGGCGGAGCATCTTCGGCCGGGGCAAGGCCAACAGCAGGGTAACGGGCAATTTGGCTGGCGGGGTTTGCTGCAGCTCGATCCTGAGTTCGGCTTCCGTGGCGTCCAGACGCAGCAGCTGTCCCTGGCCCATTTGGCCGCCTAGCAGCCCGACCCTCAGGCGCTCTCCCGCCTCGGCGCGGTGAACCTCATGGAGGTGTGTCAAACGGCGGTCACGCAGAACTACCCGATCGGCGGCGACAAAGTCGGCCGCCTCCAGCAGCAACAGATTCACGGACGTGAAACGGGCGGTTGATCGCCGGGGTCGGGCTCGCTGCCGTCTGCATCACCGCGAAATTCTTCTTCGCGCTTCTTCACCATACTGCCGCAGAGTAGACCGGCCTCGAACAGTATCCACATAGGCACAGCGAGCAAAGCCTGGGAGAACACGTCGGGCGGCGTCAACACCATGCCAACGACGAAGCAGCCGACCACAACGTAGGGACGGCTTTTGCGCAGGGTGGCTACGTCGACGATGCCCACCCAGATCAGCAGGAAGGTCGCTACCGGGATTTCGAACGCCACGCCAAAAGCGAAGAACAATGTCAGCACGAAGTCGAGGTACTGACCGATGTCGGTCATCATCGCCACGCCTTCGGGCGTCACGCTGGCAAAGAAGCCGAACATGATCGGGAAGACCACGAAGTACGCGAAGGCCATGCCGCCGTAGAAAAGGAAGATGCTGGAGATCAGCAACGGCACCGCAACGCGCTTTTCATGCTTGTACAGACCGGGCGCAATAAAGCTCCAGATCTGATGCAGGATGACCGGCATCGACAGGAACAGCGCCACCATCATCGTCAGCTTGAACGGCGTCAGGAACGGCGAGGCCACGCCTGTGGCGATCATCGTCGCGCCTTCTGGCAGGTAGGCCCGCAGCGGTGCGGCCACCAGCGCGTAGATCTGCTGGGAGAAGTAAAACAACCCGCCAAACAGCAGCAGTATCGCCACCACGCAGCGCAGTAGCCGCTTGCGCAATTCGGTCAGGTGGGCAATCAGCGGCATTTCCTGATCATCAATGGATGTATTGCTCATGGCTCAGGCGTTTTGTCCGGGCGAGGTACGGGGGCCGTGTCGGCGGGTTTGGCTTGTGTGGACGCTGCCTCTTCGAGATGGCTGGCATCCGGTGGCGGCGTGGCCGATTGCGGGGATGGCGTGCTGTTGGCGCTGGGCGAGGTGGGCATGATGCTCTGCTTCATTTCCCGCTCAAGGTCGAGGATGCGCTCGTTGTGCAGCTGACGGCGAATCTCGTCCGCGCCAATCTCGCGCTCGACCTCAGATTTGATGTTGGCAAAGCTGCGCTTGGCCCGGCCAATCCAGAGCCCAGCGGCGCGCACGGCACCAGGCAAGCGCTCCGGGCCCAGCACAAACAGCGCAACCAGGCCGATCAGCAGCAGTTCAGTGAAGCCGATATCGAACATGGCGCCTCAGTTCTTCTTTGTCGGATCTTCGACCTTGCGGGCCTCGGCATCGATGGTGTGACTCTGCTTTTCTTCGACGCTGGGCTTTTCCTCATCGGTCCCCATGGACTTGCGGAAGCCCTTGATCGCATCGCCAAGGTCGGAGCCCATGCCCTTGAGGCGCTTGGTGCCAAAAAGCATGACCACGATGAGCAGAACGATCAGGAGCTGCCAGATGCTGATTCCACCAAAACCCATGCTGCAGTACTCCGAAGTTGTCTATCAGGAATGTGGGCGCGCGGCTTTTTCCGCATGCCCAGAGAGACCGAATCGCCGGTCGAGTTCGTCCAGAACCGCCTGTGGATGCTGATCCAACGCGGCCAGCATTACCAAACTGTGAAACCAGAGGTCGGCGGTTTCGTAGATCAGGTCGCTGGCGTCACCGCTTGCGGCAGCGTCTTTGGCGGCCAGTATGGTTTCCACCGACTCCTCGCCGACCTTCTCAAGAATCTTGTTCAGTCCCTTATGGTAGAGGCTGGCCACATAGGAACTGTCCGCCGCGGCGCCCTTGCGGGCTTCCAGCACCTCGGCCAGACGGGAAAAGGTATCACTCATGTGTCTGCTCCGCGTATATCGCGTGCGGGTCCTTGAGGACCGGCTCGACAGTCATCCAATCACCGTTCTCGAAGACTCGGTAGAAACAGCTTTCACGCCCGGTGTGGCAGGCAATGCCACCCAGCTGTTCGACCATCAATACGATCACGTCGGCGTCGCAGTCCAGGCGCAGCTCGTGCAGCTTCTGCACGTGGCCGGATTCCTCCCCCTTGCGCCACAGCTTGCCACGCGAACGTGACCAATAGATGGCGCGGTTCTCTGTAGTGGTCAGTTCCAGCGCTTCGCGATTCATCCAGGCCATCATCAGGATGCGCCCGGTCTGATGGTCCTGGGCGATCGCCGGTACTAGCCCGTCTTCGTTCCAGTTGATTTGATCCAGCCAGTTCATCGGATTCTCCACTCTGTACGCTCAGTGTGCCAGCCTGCCCGACCGCTGGCTATCGGCGCACCACAATGTAGATGCCGGCCGCCAGCATCAGCCAGGCGGGCCAGGTCGCCAGCGCGGAAATACTCTCGGCCGCCGCCGCCAGCGTGGCGCCCCCGGCTAGCAACGCGGCGCCGACCAGACGCAATGGCCAGTGATGATGGTGTTCGCGCCAGGGCGGCGGCAGGTTGTTCGCGTGGGGCCCCGACATGCGCTCGAGCAGCTCGCGCGTCATGCCCGCCAGGTGCGGCAGCTGTTCGATCTGCGCCTGGGCGTTCTTCAACAGCTGTTTCGGGCTCATGCGTTCGCGCATCCAGCGCTCGAGGTAAGGCTGGCCAGTGGTCCATAGGTCCAGTTCCGGGTAGAGCTCACGGCCCAGGCCTTCGATGTTGAGCAGCGTTTTTTGGAGCAGTACCAGCTGTGGCTGGACTTCCATGTTAAAGCGGCGAGCGACCTGGAACAGGCGGACCAGCAGCTGACCGAAGGAGATGTCCTTTAGCGGTTTTTCAAAGATTGGCTCGCAGACGGTACGGATTGCCGCCTCGAATTCATTGACCTTGGTTTCTGCCGGCACCCAGCCCGAGTCGATGTGCAGCTGTGCCACCTTGCGGTAGTCGCGTCGGAAGAAGGCCATCAAGTTGCGTGCGAGATAGTCCTGATCCTCCGGCGTGAGACTGCCGACGATGCCGAAGTCGACCGCAATGTATTGCGGGTTCCACGGCTGGTGCGTGCTGACGAAAATGTTGCCGGGATGCATGTCGGCGTGGAAGAAACTGTCGCGGAAGACCTGGGTGAAAAAAATCTCCACGCCGCGCTCGGCCAGCTGTTTCATGTCGGTGCGCTGCTCGGCCAGACGCTTCATGTCGGTCACCGGCACGCCGTAGATGCGCTCCATCACCAGCACTTGCGGGCGGCAGTAATCCCAGTAGATCTGAGGGACGTAAAGCAGCGGAGAGCCTTGGAAGTTGCGCTTGAGCTGACTGGCGTTGGCCGCTTCGCGCAGCAGGTCGAGTTCGTCGTAGATGGTCTTGGCGTAGTCGTCGACCACTTCTACCAGGTGTAGGCGGCGGGCCTCGTTGGAGGCACGCTCGGCGGTTTTCGCCAGCAGGAACAACCAAGCAATATCCTGGCTGATGATTGGTCGCAGGTTCGGTCGCACCACCTTGACCACCACCTCTTCTCCGCTGCGCAGTTTGGCGGCGTGCACCTGGGCAACCGAGGCGGACGCCAACGGCTTGCTGTCGAATCGGGCGAACACTTCGCCCACTGGCGCGCCCAGCTCACGTTCGATGAGTGCTGTGGCGACTGCCGAGTCGAACGGCGGTACGCGGTCCTGAAGCATGGCCAGCTCTTCGGCGATATCGAGCGGCAGTAGATCGCGTCGGGTCGAAAGAATCTGGCCGAATTTGATGAAAATCGGGCCGAGCCCTTCCAGCGCCAGGCGCAGGCGCGCCCCTCGAGAAAGTTCGGTGCGCCGGCGTGGCAGCCAACGCCATGGCAGCAGGTAGCTGGTCGCACGCAGCCACCACGGCATCGGCAGGTCGAGAATGATGTCGTCCAGGCGGTAGCGGATCACCACCAGCAGGATGCGAAACAGGCGGCGGGCCGCGGCGAACAGCTTCATTCGGGTCGGTCTGGTTTCTGGGGGTGGGTGAGCCGCTCGATGCGGGCTTCGAGTCGGTCGAGGTCGAGCTTGAGGCGGTCGAGTTCAGCGAAGCGCGCTTCAGCCTCGGCTATGCCGACCAGTGTGCGTGATTCTTCGCTGAGGTATTCGGCCAGGTTCTGCTGCAGGCTATCGGTAGTTTGTCGCAACCAGGCGGATTGACGCCGAGCGCTGGAACCGAGCAGATGCGCACCAACCGGACCCAGCCAGCGCGACACCTCGTATTCCCAGTCCAGCTCGAGATCCTGCAGCACTTCGGCGAGGCTCATCAGCGCGCCGCTGTCGCCTTCGATGTCGACATCTGGACCATGCAGAATGGCCGTCTTGTTGCGGTTAGTCGCCAGGCGCAGCAGATCCGTGGCGGAAGCGCGCAAGCGGCAATCCGGCTCGCTGCCCCATTGCGTTGCCAACCGCAGGCCATCGGCATCGGCCAGGATGAACAGTTTCAAAGCCGGTGCCGTGCAGTCGATTTCTATGATTCGACCACTGAGCTTGGCCAGCCGCGGCAGGGCGGTCGGATCCAGGCGCAGAACGCCATTGAGACCGCGCTCGGCGCCGGCCAGCAGGGCAGCGCGCAGCATCAGGGCTTGATGCCGCGGTGCAGGGCGACGATGCCGCCGGTCATGTTGTGGTAGGTGACGCGCTCGAAGCCGGCGTCGGCCATCATGCCCTTCAGGGTTTCCTGATCCGGATGCATGCGGATCGACTCGGCTAGGTAGCGGTAGCTTTCGGAGTCGTTGGTGATCAGCTTGCCCATCATCGGCAGGAGGCTGAACGAGTAGGCGTCGTAGGCCTTGGAGAACAGCTGGTTGGTCGGTTTGGAAAACTCCAGAACCAGCAGCCGACCGCCGGGCTTGAGTACGCGCAGCATGGACGCGATGGCGTCTTCCTTGTGCGTCACGTTGCGCAGGCCGAAGGCGATGGTAACCACATCGAAGTGGTTGTCCGGGAATGGCAGCTTTTCGGCATCGGCCTGAACGAACTTGACGTTATCGGCCACGCCTTTATCCAGCAGGCGGTCACGTCCAACCTTGAGCATCGAGGCATTGATGTCGGCGAGTACGACTTCGCCGGTCGGCCCGACGATGCGTGAGAACTGGCGCGCCAGGTCGCCAGTGCCGCCGGCGATATCCAGCACCCGGTTGCCGTGGCGGACACCGGACAGCTCGATGGTAAAGCGCTTCCAGAGGCGATGCACGCCGCCGGACATCAGGTCGTTCATGAGGTCGTACTTGGCGGCTACAGAATGGAATACCTCTGCCACCTTCTGCGCTTTTTCGCTCTCCGGCACGTTCTTGTAGCCGAAGTGGGTGGTGGCTTCTGCGTCACGCTCTTTGCGGGGATCGGTCATGTCACTGTCACCGGAAGAATGTGCCGGCATTCTAAACCTAAAAGCATCCTCGAGCGCCAAGCAGCGAGCGGCAAGTCAGCGCAGCCCATTGCTGGCCGAACACAGCCTGACAGTCGGCGCTGGGCGGCGGCGTTCAGACGCAAATCGAGCAAGCCCTGGCCCAGGCGCTTCGATCCTGAACCCCACTTGAGCGCAAGGCGCATGCGATTTTTTACACCCCGGTGACCCGGTCGTGGATCAATGAAGCGCGGTCCATCGTAGCCGGTGCTTACATGTCGCAGCTTAGAGCATCAGCTTGACCGGTGAGATGTCCGGATCACGGGACTTTCCAGCGCGGGCAAGTGCGTCGAGGTATTCCGCCCACATCTGCTGCTGATCGGTCGCCAACCGGTAGAGATAGTCCCAGCTGTACAAGCCGCTGTCGTGGCCATCGCTGAAGGTCAGCTTGAGCGCGTACTGCCCGGCCGGCTCTATGCCATCAAGTGCAACGTTGATCTTGCCGGTCTGCAGGATCGGATTGCCATGACCCTGCACCTCGGCTGAAGGCGAGTGGACCCGCAGAAACTCAGCGGATAGCACATAGCGCTGCTCTGGCCCGTATTCCAGCTCCAGTGTTTTCGACGTTTTGTGCAGCTTGATTGCAGTAGGGATACGCATCGATTGCTCCTGACAGCGCGCCGAGCCTCGTCCATGAGGCGCAGTCGCTTGTTTCAAAGGATATAGCGCGACAGGTCTTCGTCTTCGGCCAGCTCACCGAGGTGGCTGTTGACGTAAGCAGTATCGATGCGGATCGGCTCGCCATTCTGCTGTCCGGCCAGGTCGCCAGCGCTGAACGAGACCTCTTCCAGCAGGCGCTCAAGCAGCGTGTGCAGGCGACGAGCGCCGATGTTCTCGGTCTTCTCGTTGACCTGCCAGGCGATCTGCGCCAGGCGCTTGATGCCGTCCTCGGTGAATTCAATGCCCAGCCCTTCGGTCTTCAGCAGCTCACGATACTGCTCGGTCAGCGAGGCGTGTGGCTCGGTGAGGATGCGCTCGAAGTCTTCCGGCGACAGCGCTTTGAGCTCGACGCGGATCGGCAGTCGACCCTGAAGTTCCGGCACCAGATCGCTGGGCTTGGACAGGTGGAACGCGCCGGAGGCGATGAACAGGATGTGGTCGGTCTTGACCATGCCCAGCTTGGTGTTGACCGTGCTGCCTTCGATCAACGGCAGCAAGTCGCGCTGAACGCCCTCGCGGGAGACATCGGCGCCGCTGGTGTTGCCGCGCTTGGCGACCTTATCGATTTCGTCGATGAAGACGATGCCGTGCTGCTCCACCGCTTCCAGTGCGCGGGCTTTGAGCTCTTCCTCATTGACCAGGCGCGCGGCTTCTTCATCGCGGACCAGTTTGAGTGCGTCCTTGATCTTCAGCTTGCGGCTTTTCTTCTTGCCTTTACCCATGTTGGAGAAAAGGCTCTGCAGCTGATTGGTCATCTCCTCCATGCCTGGAGGCGCCATGATCTCGACACCGGCTGGGCTCTCGGCCACTTCGATATCGATTTCCTTGTCGTCGAGCTGGCCCTCACGCAGACGCTTGCGGAACAGCTGGCGCGTATTGGAATCGGTGCTCTGCACCGGTTGCTCCTCATTGAAGCCGGCCGGGCGAGCCTGAGGTAGCAGCGCGTCGAGGATGCGCTCTTCGGCGGCATCTTCGGCGCGATGACGCATCTTCACTACTTCCTGCTCGCGGAGCATCTTCAGTGCGGCATCGGCGAGGTCGCGGATGATCGACTCGACATCACGGCCGACATAACCCACTTCGGTGAACTTGGTCGCCTCCACCTTGATGAACGGCGCATTGGCCAGCTTCGCCAGGCGCCGAGCGATCTCGGTCTTGCCCACGCCAGTGGGGCCGATCATCAGGATGTTCTTTGGCGTCACTTCCGGGCGCAGCTCGGCGGAGAGCTGCATCCGCCGCCAGCGGTTGCGTAGCGCAATGGCGACGGCACGCTTGGCGTCGTCCTGGCCGATGATATGGCGATTGAGTTCGTGGACGATCTCGCGGGGCGTCATGGACATGGTGCGGTACTCCGGGGCTCGAGGGCGATTAGATCGCGCTGTCGAGCTCCTCGATGGTGAGATTCTGGTTGGTGAAGACACAGATGGTGCCGGCAATGTTCAACGCGGTTTCGGTGATGTCCTGGGCCGACATGCTCTGGTCACCTTTCTGCATCAGTGCCATGGCGGCGGCCTGGGCGAATCCGCCACCGGAGCCCATGGCAATCAGATCGTTCTCTGGCTGCACCACGTCGCCGTTGCCGGTGATGATCAGCGAGGCGTCTTTGTTGGCTACCGCTAGCATGGCTTCCAAGCGGCTCAGTGAGCGATCGGTCCGCCAATCTTTAGCCAACTCAACGGCCGCCCGAACCAAATGACCCTGATGTTTTTCCAGCTGACCTTCGAAACGCTCAAAGAGGGTGAAGGCATCGGCGGTGGCGCCAGCGAAGCCCGCCAGGACTTGGCCGTGATAGAGGCGCCGGACTTTCTTGGCGTTGCCTTTCATGACGGTGTTGCCGAGGGAAACCTGGCCGTCGCCGCCCATGACGACTTTGCCGTTGCGGCGTACTGAAACGATGGTGGTCAAAGGAAAATCTCCACGCAGCGGGGCGATGAATGCCCGAATGCGCTTGATATGGGGGACGCTGCCGCGCATTTCAACCGATGCGAGGGAATCGCGTCTCGCCCCTTTGAATCTACCGACGTGACGCAGGCGGCTGGCCATTCAGACAGGGCTGAGCGTTACGGATCGCCAAGCGACACGCACGGGCCCGCTGTTAGCGAGGCAGCGCTATTGCAGCGCGAAGTCCAGCTGTCGCCAGGCCTCGTAGACGGCGACGGCCACGGTGTTGGAGAGGTTTAGACTGCGGCTGTCTGGACGCATCGGCAGGCGCAGGCGCTGCTCGTTGGGCAGCGCGTCGCGGATCTCCGGCGGCAAACCGCGGCTTTCCGGGCCGAACAGGAAGGCATCGCCGCGCTGGAATTTGACCTCATGAAAGGGTTGCGAGCCTTTGGTAGTAAAGGCGAACAGGCGAGGGCGGCCGAGGCTCTCTAGGCAACTATCAAGATCGGCGTGTCGCTTGAGCGGCGCGTACTCGTGATAATCCAGCCCGGCGCGGCGCAGCCGTTTGTCATCCAGCTCAAAGCCCAGCGGTTCGATCAGGTGCAGGCTACAACCGGCATTGGCGCAGAGCCTGATAATGTTGCCGGTATTCGGCGGAATCTCCGGTTGAAAAAGGATTACATGAAACATGCGCGGCACCGACTCTGAAAACGACCGGCATTCTACTGCGGCTAACGACCCGCTACCTCGCCTTCGCCGGCGCTTTTTCGGCTCGCTGGTGCTGCTTGGGCTGTTGTTCGGCTCTTTTCTCGGCCACGTCTTTCGGCCTGGCCCGGCCGAGCTGTTGCGTATCGAGCCTGTAGCGAGTGGGCTGCAGCTATGGTTTAACCGCGAGCCGGAGCTCTACAGCCAGGACGTCGAAGGCGCCGTGGGCATGCTGTTTCAGTCCAAGGGCAGCGCCGATGCCGGGCGTATAGAGGTTGGGAGCACCAGTGCTGGCTGGCGCGTGCAGACTACGGAGAAGGGGTTGTTGCTGCATTTCGTGGCGACCCGACCGCTCGTAGCCAGCTGGTCGGGTGAAAAAATCGATGGCGAGTGGCGCTTGCTGGTCGAGGTCAAGCAGCGCTAAGGCGCAGCCGCTGGCTGCGCCAGTTCAGGTCAGGCTTCGTCGCCCTCATCCTCGTCTGCGCTGTCGCCCATTCCCAGCTCTTTGATTTTGCGCGTGAGCGTATTCCGTCCCCAGCCCAATAGCAGAGCCGCATCACGGCGGCGGCCGGCGGTGTGCTTGAGTGCAGTCTCGATCATGATGCGTTCGAAAGCCGGTACCGCCTCGTCGAGCAGATTCGATTGGCCGCGAGCCAGTGCCAGGTCGGCCCAATGGCGCAGCGCCTGCTCCCAGTTGTTCGAGGGCATGGCATCGGCCGGCTGATTGAGCAGTTCCGGGGGCAGGTCGTCGACATGCACTTCGCGCCCGGATGCCATCACCGTGATCCAGCGGCAGGTGTTCTCTAGCTGGCGCACGTTGCCCGGCCACGGCAGGTTTTGCAGGTATTCCTCGGTTTCGGGCTTGAGCAGCTTGGTCTCGACTGCCAGTTCGGTAGCGGCACTGGCAAGGAAATGTGAGGCCAGCGTCGGAATGTCCTCGCGGCGGTCGGACAGGCGTGGGATATGGATGCGGATGACATTCAGCCGATGAAACAGGTCTTCGCGAAACTTACCGGCCTGAACCAAAGTTTCCAGGTCCTGGTGGGTAGCGGCAATGATGCGTACGTCGACCTTGACCGGGGTATGACCGCCGACCCGATAGAACTCGCCGTCAGCCAACACTCGCAGGAGGCGGGTCTGGGTGTCGGCGGGCATGTCGCCGATCTCGTCGAGGAACAGCGTGCCGCCATCGGCCTGCTCGAAGCGGCCGCGACGCTGGTTGGCAGCACCGGTGAAGGCCCCTTTCTCGTGACCGAACAGCTCCGATTCCATCAGATCCTTTGGAATCGCGGCCATATTCAGCGCAATAAACGGGGAGGCCGAACGTGGGCTATGCCGGTGCAAGGCATGAGCGACCAGCTCTTTGCCGGTACCGGACTCCCCGTTGATCAACACAGTGATGTTTGAGTGGGAGAGGCGGCCAATGGCGCGAAACACTTCCTGCATCGCTGGTGCTTCGCCGATGATTTCCGTTGTGTGGCGTTGATCGACGGGTGCCTTGAGCCCTTGCTGCTCTTTGGCATGCTGGTTGGCGCGCTTGACCAGCGATACCGCTTCATCCACATCGAAAGGCTTGGGCAGGTATTCGAACGCGCCGCCCTGATAGGAAGCCACCGCGCTGTCGAGGTCCGAATGCGCGGTCATGATGATCACGGGCAGGCGCGGGTAGAGGTCGCGGATCTGCGCAAGCATGTCGAGACCGCTCACACCCGGCATGCGGATGTCGGAAATGATCACGTCGGGCTGCTGCCGTGCGAGTTTCGCCAGTACACCATCAGCGCTTTCGAAGCTTTGGGTGGTCATGCCTTCCTGTTGCAGCGCTTTCTCCAGGACCCAGCGGATGGAGCGGTCATCGTCGACAATCCAGACAGTTTCGCTGCGGCTCATGCGGTTGGTACTCCTTGTTCCAGCGGCAGGAAGATCGAAAACGAGGTGTGCCCGGGATGGCTTTCGCATTCGATCAGCCCCTGGTGCTGGCTGATGATGTTCTGGGTAATGGCCAGGCCGAGGCCGGTGCCGTCGGGGCGGCCGCTGACCATCGGGTAGAAAAGCGTGTTCTGCAGTTCGGCGGGAATGCCTGGCCCGTTGTCGATGATTTCGATCCGGGCGACCAGCCGATGGCGGATATGACCAATGGTGAACTGGCGCAGCGTGCGAGTACGTAGCGTCAGACGGCCCAGCCCCAGTTCAGTTTGCCCGGCAAGCGCCTGCATGGCGTTACGCATGATGTTGAGCACGGCCTGAATCATCTGCTCGTGGTCCATCAGGACCTCGGGAATACTTGGGTCGTAGTCACGCACCAAAATGAGGCTGCCTTGGCATTCGGCTTCGATCAGGCTGGCGACATGTTCGAGCACCTCGTGAATGTTGGTCATCGCCAAAGATGGCAATTTGTTTGAGCCGAGCATCCGATCGACCAGATTTCGCAGGCGGTCGGCCTCTTCGATGATGACTTCGGTGTAATCCTTGAGGTGTTCTTCGGGCAGTTCGCGAGCCAGCAGTTGGGCGGCGCCGCGTATTCCCCCAAGCGGGTTCTTGATTTCATGGGCAAGCCCGCGAACCAGCATCTTGGTGGTTTCCTGCTTGGACAGCTGCGCCTCTTCCTTGGTGATGCGCAGCAGCCGGTCGCGTGGCAGCACTTCCAGCAGCAGCATCGTCTCCTGCTTCGTCAGTACCGGCGTCACGGCGTAGTCGACGGTCAGCGTCTGGCCGCTGGCGGATGTCAGGGTCGCTTCCCGCTTGGTGAACGGATGGGCTTCTTCGACGGCCAGGCGCAATGCAGCCAGGGCTTCCGACGACTCGGTGAACAGTTCGCTGATGAACTGACCGTGGCTGCGCTGGCCGCTGACGGCAAGCAGCATCTCGGCAGCGGGGTTCATGTATTCCAGGCGCAACCGTGAATTAAGCAAAAGGGTGGCGGTGGTGAGATTCTCGATCAGCAGGCGCTGTAGGGCTTCGTTGATCATGGCAGTCTGCATCCGGGGTGTACGTCGGGAAATGCAAGAAGCAAACCAAGGCGCTCCTTTTCGGCGCGGCGCCGCGAGCACTAGCGCTCCAGAGCAGGGCGTCGAACAGGAAGGGGAGCACTAAACAAGATGGCTTAAACTATGCACCATTCAGGTGCGCAGCATGGTCACAGAAAGGGCACGAATGGAATATCTTTCTTTTCCTTCGGTTTATCCTTCAGCTGACACTCTGGGCGAACGCCGTAGTCGCCTTTCTTGCACGGGTTGACCATGCGGCGTTGCGCAAGGGAAGTACGCATCATGTGGAACACGCGGGGCGGGCTGGCCTGCAGGCGCTCGCCCTGGCTGTCGATCACTTCGACCACCAACTGGTGGCTACCTCGGTCGACGTTTTGCAGCATCAATGCCGGGCTTTCACCGAGCGCGCCCACAGCCGCACCATCAAGCAGCAACCGATACTGATGGCCCGGATGCAGGGCAGGGGTACTGGTCACACTGACGGCCAGCTCACCGGCATTGTTGCGAATGGTGGCGTCGGGATCGGGCTGCACGATATCGAGCAATGTGTAGCCTGGTGTGGTCGCCTTTAGAACTTTAACCGCTTGCTTCGGCGGCGGTACGGGCTGTGCCGCCATGCTGTTAGCCGGTTTGGTATTGACCTGCTCGGCGGCGTGGCCGCCCGGGCGATCGGTGAATACGCGGTTACCCTCGGCATCGATGTAGCTGTAAATGGCTGCGCTCGCGGGCAATGCGAACGCTAGCAGCAGCGCCGAAAGCCCCAGCCGCGTGGTGCGTCTCATCGGCGCGCCGGGCTGGAGGTGTGGACGCGCTGAACGGTGAACTGCTCCTCAGCCTGCTGCACGACTTGGCCCCCGCTGAGCACCTGAACTTCGAGCAGGTGGGTGCCGCGATCCACGTTTATCAACTGCAGTGCGGTCGTGCTGCTGGGTTCTGCCTGGGGAACGCCGTCGAGCAGGAAGCGGATCTGGTGGCCCTGCTTTAGTGGCGGATCGAGCTGGGCGTTGACGATAAAGGTGCCGCTGTTTGCGCGCAGCGCCTGCTCGTCCGGAATACCGCCGATCGCGACGCTCCGATAGGGTTGCTGGCGCTCCCCGCTGCTCTGCTCGTTGGCCAGCGGTGGTGGAGCTGTGGGCGTCTTGATATCAACGGTGTTGGCGGGCGGAAGGTCGACAGCGTTTGCCTCGACGCCCTCGGGTGGCTGATTGGTGAAGACGGTGTTGCCCTTGTCGTCGGTATATTTGTAAATCTGTGCTATGGCTGGGGCCATGAGAGCAAGTAGCAGGCTGAACAATGCAATGCGCATGGGAAGCTCCGCGGTAGGGGTGGCGAGAAGCCTTGCACCGTGCTGGCGGCGAGGCAAGCGCGACCGTTGCGATTTGGGATCGACGCCACTCCGGTCGTTTGTCGTAACGTCGGTATCACCGACTAATGACATCGCAGAAACGGAAAAGCCTCCCGAAGGAGGCTTTTCTGTCACGCGTACTGGCTTAGACGCTGTAGTACAGGTCGTATTCCAGCGGGTGAACGAAGGTACGGACCTTGATTTCTTCCTCGCTCTTCAGCTCGAGGTAGGCATCGATGAAGTCATCGGAGAACACGCCGCCCTTGGTCAGGAACGCACGGCCCTTGTCGAGTTCTTCCAGGGCTTCCTTCAGGCTTCCGCAGACCTGCGGGATCAGCTTGCCTTCTTCTGGCGGCAGATCGTACAGGTTCTTGTCAGCAGCATCGCCGGGGTGGATCTTGTTTTGGATGCCGTCCAGGCCAGCCATCAGCAGTGCGGCGAAGCACAGGTAGGGGTTGGCAGCCGGATCCGGGAAGCGCGCTTCGATACGGCGAGCTTTCGGGCTGGAAACGTACGGGATACGGATCGAGGCGGAACGGTTACGAGCCGAGTAGGCCAGCATGACCGGTGCTTCAAAGCCCGGAACCAGGCGCTTGTAGGAGTTGGTGGCCGGGTTGGTGAAGCCGTTCAGCGCCTTGCCGTGCTTGATGATGCCGCCGATGAAGTACAGAGCGGTCTCGGACAGGCCGGCATAGCCTTCGCCAGCGAAGGTGTTCTTGCCGTCTTTGGAGATCGACATGTGTACGTGCATGCCCGAACCGTTGTCGCCATACAGCGGCTTCGGCATAAAGGTTGCGGTCTTGCCGTAGACATCGGCCACGTTGTGCACGCAGTACTTCAGGGTCTGAACTTCGTCAGCCTTGTTTACCAGGGTGTTGAACTTGACGCCGATTTCGTTCTGACCGGCAGTCGCCACTTCGTGGTGATGCACTTCGACGACCAGGCCCATCTCTTCCATGGCGTTGCACATGGCAGTACGGATTTCGTGGTCGTGGTCGCACGGCGGAACCGGGAAGTAGCCACCCTTCACGGCCGGACGATGGCCCTTGTTGCCGCCTTCGACGTCCTGGTCAGTCATCCAGGAGCCTTGCTCGGAGTAGATCTTGAACATCGAGCCGGAGATGTCGGACTTGAACTTCACCTGGTCGAAGATGAAGAACTCAGGCTCCGGGCCAACGAATACAGTGTCGCCGATGCCGGTGGACTTGAGGAATTCCTCGGCGCGTTTGGCAATGGAGCGTGGGTCGCGGTCATAGCCCTGCATGGTGCTTGGCTCGACGATGTCGCAGACCAGAATCAGGGTTGGCTCTTCGGTGAACGGATCCAGAACGGCAGTTTCATCGACCGGCATCAGGATCATGTCGGAGGCTTCGATGCCCTTCCAGCCATGGATGGACGAGCCGTCGAACATTTTGCCGTGCTCGAAGAAATCTTCGTCATGAGCATCGCGCGCCGGAACGGTCACGTGGTGCTGCTTGCCCTTGGTGTCGGTGAAGCGCAGATCAATCCACTTCACATCGTAATCTTTGATCAGTTGAAGCGACTTCGACATGGTGCTCTCCAAGTGGTGGAAGCGTTGACAGATATGCTTCCGGAATCTAGGGGGTGAAGCCGAGCGGGCGATACTCCGTCAAGGCGACCTGCCTCACAAGGGAGCAAATTGCATGCCAGTGCTCCGAGATGGATCCGAACACCCTTATTAAGCCCCCTTGCCGCACTCTCTGTCTTTTAGTGCAGCTGTGCTCGCTTATGAGCGCTCTAAGTTGGTGCAAAAAATGATGAGCTTGTTCCATAAGGGTGCAAGGTTGGGCTTTCCGATAAAACTGTCTAAAGCTTGACCAAATTCCGATATACTCCGCCCCCCTCTTTTCACGCCATGCTGGCGCTGCGCTGTTTCCATGAAGCTGATCGTCAAGGTTTTCCCCGAAATCACCATTAAGAGCCCACCGGTACGCAAGGGCTTCATTCGCCAATTGGCGAAGAACATCCGTACCGTGCTGCGCGACCTCGATCCCGAACTGCGGGTGGAGGGGGTGTGGGACAACGTTGAGGTGGAAACCGCGCTCAGTGATGCGAAAGCCTTGCATCAGATGATCGAGCGCCTGCGCTGCACGCCGGGCATCGCCCATTGCCTGGAAGTGCACGAGTATCCGCTAGGCGATCTGGATGACATCCTCGCCAAGTGCAAGGCGCACTACGCCGACCGTCTGCCGGGCAAGATCTTCGCCGTGCGATGCAAGCGTGCAGGCAAGCACCCATTCAGCTCGATGGATGTGGAGCGATATGTTGGCAGCGAGCTTCGCCAGCAGTGCGGCGCCGCTGGCATCTCGCTCAAAGCACCGGAAATCGAAGTGCGGATGGAAATCCGCGACCAGCGCCTGTTTGTCGTGCACGCACAGCACGACGGTATTGGCGGCTACCCGCTGGGCGCGCTTGAGCAAACGCTGGTACTGATGTCCGGCGGTTTCGATTCCACAGTGGCGGCGTATCAGATGATGCGCCGCGGGTTGATGACCCATTTCTGCTTCTTCAATCTGGGTGGTCGCGCCCATGAGCTGGGCGTGATGGAAGTGGCCCACTATTTATGGAAGAAGTACGGCAGCTCCCATCGCGTACTGTTTATCAGCGTGCCGTTCGAAGAAGTGGTCGGTGAGATCCTGGAAAAGGTCGATAACAGCCACATGGGCGTGGTGTTGAAACGCATGATGCTGCGCGTCTCGACTCAGATCGCCGAACGTTTGCATATCGACGCGCTGGTAACCGGTGAAGCGATCTCTCAGGTCTCGAGCCAGACGCTGCCGAATTTGTCGGTTATCGACTCAGCTACCGATATGCTGGTGCTGCGCCCGCTGATCGCCAGCCACAAACAAGACATCATCGACACCGCTTTAGAGATCGGCACCGCCGAGTTTGCCAAGAACATGCCCGAGTACTGTGGCGTAATTTCGGTGAACCCGACGACCAAAGCCAAACGCTATCGCGTCGAACACGAAGAGAAACAGTTCGACATGGCGATCCTCGAGCGCGCTCTGGCGAATGCCCGGCAGGTGGCCATCGATCGGGTGATCGACGAGCTGGGCCAGGATTTGCAGGTTGAAGAAGTTATCGAGGCGAGTGCCGGGCAGGTGGTAATCGACATTCGCCACCCCGACCTTGCCGAGGACGAACCTCTGCAACTGCAGGGCATCGAAGTGCAAACATTGCCGTTTTATGCACTGAACAACCGCTTCAAGGAACTGGACGACAATCGCCAGTACCTGCTGTATTGCGATAAAGGTGTCATGAGCCGCCTGCATGCTCATCATTTGCTGAGCGAGGGGCATGTCAATGTGCGCGTTTATCGTCCGAGCTAAACAGCCCGGCCTGCTGGGCGGCAGTATCCGCCACCGCCCTCCCGACCCGCTTTGCGGCTGAATCGCCGCAACACGTCGCTAACGATTTCTTCCCATCATCCAATTTTTTCGCGTTGGGCAGCTTGAAGCATTTGCCGAGTAGCCCAACCCAACTACGAGACCACTACTGTGATCGACAATCTTCGCAACATCGCCATCATCGCTCACGTTGACCATGGCAAAACTACCCTGGTCGACAAGCTCCTGCGTCAGTCCGGCACTCTGGAACGCGGCGAGCTCAACGACGAGCGCGTGATGGATTCGAACGACCAGGAAAAAGAGCGCGGGATCACCATCCTGGCCAAGAACACCGCCATTCGCTGGAACGACTACCGCATCAACATCGTCGACACCCCTGGCCACGCCGACTTCGGCGGCGAAGTAGAGCGCGTAATGTCGATGGTCGACTCCGTGCTGCTGCTGGTTGACGCTCAAGACGGCCCTATGCCGCAAACCCGCTTCGTGACCAAGAAGGCCTTCGAAGCCGGCCTGCGCCCGATTGTCGTGATCAACAAGGTCGACCGTCCGGGCGCGCGTCCTGATTGGGTGCTGGACCAGATCTTCGACTTGTTCGACAACCTGGGCGCCACCGAAGAGCAGCTGGACTTCCAGGTCGTCTACGCCTCGGCCCTGAACGGCATCGCCGGTCTGGACCACACCGACATGGCCGAAGACATGACCCCGCTGTACCAGGCGATCGTCGATCACGTGCCGGCTCCGAAGGTAGACATGGATGGCCCGTTCCAGATGCAGATTTCAGCTCTGGACTACAACAGCTTCCTCGGCATCATCGGTGTAGGCCGTATCGCCCGTGGTCGCGTCAAGCCGAACACCCCGGTCACTGCCATCGACATGCATGGCAAGAAGCGTAACGGTCGTATCCTCAAGCTGATGGGTCACCACGGTCTGCACCGTGTCGACGTCGAAGAAGCCACTGCCGGTGACATCGTCTGCATCAGCGGTATGGATGAGCTGTTCATCTCCGACACCCTGTGCGACCAGAACAACGTCGAAGCGATGAAGCCGCTGACCGTTGACGAGCCGACCGTTTCCATGACCTTCCAGGTCAACGATTCACCGTTCTGCGGTAAGGAAGGCAAGTTCGTCACCAGCCGTAACATCAAGGACCGTCTCGACAAGGAGCTGCTGTACAACGTAGCTCTGCGCGTTGAAGAAGGCGACTCGGCCGACAAGTTCAAGGTATCCGGCCGTGGTGAGCTGCACCTGTCGGTACTGATCGAGAACATGCGCCGTGAAGGCTTCGAAATGGCCGTAGGCCGTCCGGAAGTGATCATTCGTGACGTCGACGGTGCCAAGCACGAGCCGTTCGAGAACGTCACCATCGACATCCCGGAAGAAGCTCAGGGCAAGGTCATGGAAGAGATGGGCCTGCGTAAGGGCGACCTGAGCAACATGGTCCCGGATGGCAAGGGCCGTGTGCGGCTTGAATACAACATCCCGGCCCGTGGCCTGATCGGTTTCCGTAACCACTTCCTGACCATCACCAACGGTGCGGGCATCCTGACCTCGATCTTCGACCGCTACGACGTGATGAAGTCCGGCCACATGTCCGGTCGTCAGAACGGCGTGCTGGTATCGGTCGAAACCGGCAAGGCACTGACCTATTCCCTGGAAACCCTGCAGGCGCGCGGCAAGCTGTTCGTCGAGCACGGCCAGGAAATCTACAACGGTCAGATCGTCGGTCTGAACAGCCGTGACAACGACATGGGCGTCAACCCCACCAAAGGCAAGAAGCTCGACAACATGCGCGCATCGGGCAAGGATGAAACCATCGCCCTGGTTCCGCCGGTGAAGTTCACCCTGGAGCAGGCACTGGAATTCATCCAGGACGACGAGCTCTGCGAAGTGACCCCGAAGTCGATCCGTCTTCGCAAGAAGATCCTCGACGAAGGCGAGCGCAACCGCGCTGCGAAGAAAGCCAAGAACTGATATAGGTTTTGGTTACTGAAAGCCCCCGCCGGCGAGAGCCGGCGGGGGCTTTTTGCTATCTGGCGAAAGAGTATTGACCGAGTCGATACGGCTGGCGTCCGGCTTCGCGTCTTGACCCGATACAGCCGGAGGTCTGACTAACCTTAGAGCTATCGATATGGGGCAAGCTTGCTATGCGTCTTAACGCGTTCACCGATTATTTGCAGATATCTAACTCGTCGCAGCTAATCCAGGCTTGAATTATCTTGTCTTTTGCGGTGTAGTATTTGATCTTATACCAAAAAGAATTGCTTTCAGTCTCGGTGAAGTCCGTTAAGATTACTTTGTCACCGGTTACTAAATACATCGTTGTCGCTTGATCGAAGCTTGGCGCTTTGTACAGTATCGCTTTATGGGATGTGACGACTGTTGATAATGGCACGCGCTGGTTATGGTTTGAGTCGTTTGTGACGAGTAGATGCTCCACTTTATCTTCCGGTAAGTGAATCGTTCTCTCTATATAATCACATCCGAGGCAGCTGTCCGTGACCTTAAGAACTGGGTCGCCGCTTTCTATTAAATAGATATCTTCGTGCCATTTCGCTCCGCTTCTATAGCGGCTGATTATGTAGCTGTCTTCCAGGGTATAATTGCAGATCGGTTTTGAAATATTTTTAAATTTAGCAAAAGAGCTTCGAATTGAGTCGTATCGGTATATTGCTGAGCAAGTGTTAATGCTGCCCTCTTCGGCATGGGTCATAATTCTGGAATTCCATCTCCTGTCAGGTCTTCCAGTGAGGCATCCGAGTAACCATTTTCTATCGACTCATGTATGCCCTTCGGAAAACCAATGCGTTCGCATTCTTCCTGTTTGCATACTTCTACCGGCGATGAGGGTAAGCCAGTCAGAACGAGCTTCAGCCCGTCTTTAGATAACTTGGCTATTTCAGTTTCGTTTGCCGCCAAGTAGCTGACTGTTGACATAGTGAAGAGCATTTGTACGACGCCAAAGCAAAAGATAATTTTCCAGAAGCGTCTAGGATGTAAAACTAGCTTCATTATTCAAGTCTCCATTCTTTTTTATCGCCTCAAATATTGCCTTGCGCTCATCTAGTCCATTGTCGCCACCGTTAACGGCTAAGGTGACGAGTTCGACGTTGTCCTTTTCCTGCTCAATTAATATGTTATTGTCGCCTTTCGCATTGTGCTTTTTGTATACGCCACCGTTGTTTCTCCAGAACCAGCACGATACGTCTATAGCGTTGTACATGTCAGCAGCGATTAGGTCGGGTACTGACGTAAAGTCTATTCCTCTATACTTGGAGTAGGTGGCGTAGTTCTTTTTCCACGTCAGCTGGAGTAGCCCTTTTCCTTTATATCTGGGTCCATCTCCGAATGTAGTATTCCCGTTGGCTTCTGCATCCCGGTGTCTCCCCGGGTTGTATCCTTCTCCTGACGCAAACTCAATTGTTGTTTCAAAGTGGGCCGACTCATGGAAGCACTGTGCCAAGAAGTGGGCTTTTTGGTAACCCGTAATGATGCCGTGCCTTATCAGGGCGGCATTCAAAAGATTCACGAACTCTTTTTTATCGAAATCGTAGATGGCAGGGTAACGTTCTCGGAACATCGTGATAAAGCGTTGGGACCCACCACGCCCAGTAAACCAGGCCCCGGGCTTGCTTAACATCTTCTCTAGGAAGGGAACGGTTATCTCCTCCGCTTTGGGTGAAGAAAGGCAGCTGGAAAGCCCAAGAGCGTTGATGTGCCATGCCTTCCCGTTCCCACCGATCCCGTGTTTTTCGGCTAGATCGCTCCACCAGCTCAGCCTCTCGATTCGCTGCTTTTCCTTTTGCCAAATCGGATTGGGCGTTCCAGGCTCTTCCTCCAGTAACGGATCCAGCTCATCCCATTTACTTTTTTCCCAGAACCATTCGCTTTCATGTCCGGTGATCAACTGTCCGAGCAGTTGCGCCTGCCAAGGTTTGGCTAGGGCAGCGCGGATTTCCCGGCTGCTCAGTGTGCTGTCCTTGTCTGTGTCGACGATGTCATGCAACCGGGCCAACGTCAGGGTGGGAGCACCGTCTGCCTTGTTGATCTGGGCGCGGTAGTTTTGCTGTTCTTCCGTGCTCAGCAGGCGGCGGGCGTTGAGACTATAAGCAAGCTTCTCGACAGCAGTCCCGGTTTCTTCGACGCACTGAAAGCCTTCCCATTCCCAAGGGCTATGGCGGGTAGTGATCAGCTCCTGTTCGGCGAGCCAGCCATCGATGGGGTTGCCGTTTTCGTCGATGAACAGACCCTCCAGTCGCCACCATGTGGTTGTGCTTGCCGGCGTACTGCCTTCGGCAGGGATGGTGACCTGAATCTTGTGCGAAGCTGACAGTCCATCCAGCAGCGTTTGCGGAATTATCAGGTCGACACCGACTTGCGAGCCTTCATCGCTGAGTTTGGGTGGATTCTCAGCACCAGTGCCCTCTCGATGAGCGATGAGTTTGCTTGCTCCTTTATAGACCTTGAGCAGAGTTTTCTGGTCGTCTGGCAAGCGGCTGGCCCAAGCGCGGCTTCGGGCGATGAACGCAGGTACATCATCGCAGCTGAACAGTTCGACATGGACCATGTGCTGGGCGGCGCTGTCGTGGTTCTGGTAACAGGCCTGGATGGCCGATCAGGTCACCGGCCTTGATCGGCAGCCCGCTCTCGAGGACGACAACCTTGTCGTATTCCGTTGGTTCGCTGTGCGGTTTGAGCAAACTGGTGGATACATAGCCGGGCAGTTGCCCTTCATCCTCAGCAGCCAGCGCGGGCTGTGCCGTCCCGCTGATGATGCTGATCAGCTTGCTGAATTCGCCTTCCGTTTCGCCAATGGTGATTTCGGCACCCTTGCACAGCTCTGACAGCTTGGTGCTGTTCTTGCTCGGGCCTGCGCGAACGCTCAGACCGTCTCTCTGCGTATTCACGGTATAGCGCTTGGCCGCCCAGAAAGCGGGGCGCATCAGGTCCGGTTTCGCTTGGTAGCCCGCCCAGTCCAGCAGATGCATGTAGAGGCTGTAGAGGGTCAGGCTTGGATTGTTTTGCCCATTGCTAAGGCTGCCGTCAGAGTTCTTTAGTGGCGGTGGCTGGAGGCTGTGCTTGACCAGCACGAACCCCGTGGAAAAGGGCGCTCGTTTCACGCGCGGGATCTCGTCAGTGAATTCGCTGACCGGGTAGCGCTCGTCGATGCGGTAGGCAATCACTTCGCCATCGGCTATACAGCGCACGCTCGACTGATCGAAAAACGCCGCCGTGCCCTCGTCGAAATGTACACCGCCGTGCCATAGGCCATTCTCCCCAGTGGGGTAGTAGCCACCCTTGGCGTTGGCCATATGGATCATCAGCTGCAGTGGATTGCTGTTCGGTTCCTTGCTGGGAAACGGGTATGCCCAGTTGATCGGCTTGTGTTCGGCCATCGATGCTTCCTTACTGTTCGAGCTGGCCTGACGGCCGCCCCTGTCCTTTTCTAGCCTGAGAAACTGAGAGAGCGCTTGCGTTTGCTGGTTACCTTGGCTCCCTCGCCCGGTGGGGCCTGTTCCAACAGGTTCCCCGCCTTATTCCTATCTGCCATTCCCGGCGGCACCGGCGGCTTGATCTTTATCCCTGCCCCCTTACCTGGCGCACCACCGGCGTTGAACTTGATCATCGGGCCGCTGACGGTGATGCCACCGGGGTCGAGCTTGATAAAGCTGCCGCCGGCGTTGAGGGTCAGTTCAATGCCGGCTTCGATGACCATCTTCTGGCCGGCCTTGAGGTGGATTTCACGGCCGGCTTTGGTAAGTTGGGCGGTGCCGAGCTTGATGTGCTGGGCCTGGCCGACGGTGAGGTGATCTTCGGGTTTGACTTCGACCTTGCGGTGGCCGACGACCGTCAGGTGTTCTTCGGCGCGGAATTCGCTGTAGCTGCTCTTCTCAACGGTATCGTGGCGTTCGTGGCCGACGCGGATCTTCTGGTCGTGCTCGATGTTCTCGTCCCAGTCGCGCTGGGCATGGATATAGATTTGCTCGGCGCCCTTGCGGTCTTCGATGCGCAACTCGTTATAGCCGTCACCACCGGGCGAGCTAAGCGTCTTGAAGACGCTGCGGGTCTTGTTGGCTGGCAGGTCGTAAGGGACTTGATGCTCCTTGTGGTACAGGCAACCGGTAACAAGCGGCTGATCTGGGTCGCCTTCCAAAAAGGTGATCAGCACCTCCATCCCAATGCGTGGGATGGCTATGCCGCCGTAACGGTCGCCTGCCCAGCTTGAACTGACGCGTAGCCAGCAGCTTGTCTTGTCATCAGCTTGGCCGTGGCGATCCCAGAAGAACTGGACCTTCACGCGGCCGTATTCATCGCAATGGATCTCTTCGCCGGCCGGGCCTGTAACCACAGCGCTCTGGCTACCGAGCACCTTAGGCTTGGGGTGGTTCAGGGGAGGGCGGTGAGGGATATCCCAGGGCGTTGCGGTGAAGCGGTTGCGGTAGCCTTGGGTAAAATCTGTGCTTTCGCCTGATTGCGTAACCGACTCCTCCAGCACCTGAGGCTGTTTGCCTTCGTGAAGCACCTCGGTGAGCAGCCAGAGGTCATTCCATTCACGGCGCGGATGATCGGAGATTTCCAGCAGGTGCCCGCTGACCAGCCGTGGCTGGTCGCTTCGGCCTTCAGCCAGGCGGTAGTCGGCGCGGTGGCGTTCCAGGGACCGCTGGGATAGGTGCTTGCCGCGTGTGCGATCAGTGAAGCGGCCCGGGTAGTCATAATCTTCTAGGTCTGGCTCCGGCAATTTTTGCCCGTCTAGCGGTTGGCCCTTCTGCGCGGCCTCCATCACCAGGCGCGGCTGTTCGAAGTCGTAATCGCGCCGACTGACGCGGTTGGTGCGCGTCTCCAGGCGCACCGAGAAGCGTTTGATCACCGGCTCGTCGGCGACCAGCCCGCTGTCCTGCAGGTACGCGGTGGGCTGGCCGAGTTTCGGGAAGCTCGTCTGGTCATCACCGAACACCAGCATATGGCCCTGCGCGCTGTGCTCGAAGTGATAGTGGATGCCTTCTTCTTCACACAGACGCTGGACGAAATGCAGGTCGGTTTCGTCGTACTGAGTGCAGTAGTCACGCTCGGGATAGATCGCCGGTCCGAGCTGAAATCGATAGGCGTCCGCTTGAATGCCGTGACCTTCGAGCACCTGAGCGATGATCTGCGGGACGGACAGATGTTGAAAGACGCGCTGATCGGTGCGGTGCGCGAGGTAGGCCACTTGCGGAACGAGGGTCACCTGGTAGCATGTCAAGCGTTTGCCGGACTGGCCTTGGGCGACGCGATAGATCAACCCATTGATACCGTTGCCTGCCGGCGAGAGTGCTAGGAAGGCTGGCTGGTGCAGCAGGCTTTGCAGATCCAGATCGGCGTGCTCGCTGACAAGCTCCAAGTCGAAGCGGTAGGGCTGGCTGATGGCCTCGCGACCGTTGAAGGCGAGTACCTGCAGGTCGTGATCGATGCCTTCGATGGTGAGGCTGAAATGGGTTTCATTGGCCGCGTTGAACATGGCGCTTCCTTGTTTCCTTGTCATCCATGGGCGCGCCCGAACCAGCGCTGCAGGCGGCTTGGTGCGGGGCGGCGGAATATATCCAACAGTTGGGTCAGGCTCGCTGTGCGCTGATCAGCATCAAACGCCAGCGCTGCCTGCAATGTGAGCCAGCCATGAGCCAAGTGCGGTGGGCGTCGTAATTCCTTGTCGAGGGCCAGCGCCCTTGCCTGCTTGGAACTTAGCCGCCGGAACGGGTGGCGGCCGCTGGCCATTTCATAAAGCAGGCAACCGAGTGCGTACATATCGCTGGCTTCTGATGGCTCCCCGCCGTCCAGAAGCTCAGGGGCTGCATAGCGCGTGGTCCAGGCCTTGAATCGGTTGCGGGACAGGCGAGGCAGGTTCTTCAGCACGCCTTCGAGCGGCTGGCCAAGGCCATAGTCGAACAAGCGCAGACCATCCTCCGCCAGTATTACGTTGCTTGGTTTGATGTCACCGTGAATGACGCCGCGGCTGTGGGAGTAAGCCAAGGCTTCAATCAGCGGCACGGCGATTTCGCGTAACTCGTCCCAGGTGAGGCCTTCGGGACGTTCGCTGAGCAACTGGTCGAGCGTGGGTCCCTTGAGCAGTTCGAGCGTAATGAAGGCGCGCTGGCTGAGGGCGTCGACGTCAAAGCCGAACAACCGCACAACATGGCGATGGCTTAAGCGTGCGGTCAGCGCGAACTCGGTATAAAGCAGCGCATGTGCGTCGGGGTACTCGGTGAACTCGTCGCTCAAGGTTTTGACGGCGATGTAGGGTTCCGGGTCGCCAAACTGCTCACGCAGGAGGTCCCGTGCGCGGTAAACGGCGCCCATGCCACCGACGCCGAGCAGCCGTTCGATCAGGTAGCGTCCAGCCAAGACTTCGGGCAAGTCGCTAGCGGCGGAGGCTGCGGCCGATGTGGCGAGGCTCGCTGGCGTGGTGGCCGAGGCAGCGAAAGCGAAGTAGGTGAGGTCTGATGCCGGCTCTGCACGCAGGGGCTCGTTCATAGGCGGATCACCACAGCGCTCAGGTTGTCTCGACACGGGCCGTCCATGGCCTCGTCAAACAGCCGCTGCAGGGCCAGGCTCGTTGACGACGCGTTGAGCGCTGCTCCCAGACTGTCCGGCGACAGGCTTTGGTAGAGCCCGTCGCTGCACAGCAGCAAGGTATCGCCTGGATATACGTCGAACTCGAGGATATCCAGCGTCAGTTGTTCGCTGGCGCCGATGGCCCGAGTAAGGGCATGCGCTGCAGGGTGGCGCGCGGCTTCCTGCGGGCTCAGGCTCTGCTCATCGATCAGCTGTTGCAGCAGCGAATGGTCGCGCGAGAGCTGATAGAGCCGCCCGCGGCGCCAGAGGTAGCAGCGGCTGTCGCCAGCCCAGACGCAGGCGGCGCGATCGGCCTCCATCAGCAGCGCAACTACGGTGCTGCCAATTACGGGGTCGGGGCGGTCAGCCGTGACGGTCAGTTCCTGTCCCAGCCTGCGGTTAAGGTCATGCAGGCAGCGGCGCAAGCTGACCAAGCGCTCGGACATGTTGCCCTCAGGCAACACGGCGAGTTGCTCGACGATCAGACGGCTGGCCAGCGCGCCGTTGTGGTGGCCGCCCATCCCATCGGCCACCACCCATAGGCCCTTCTCGGGTAGGTCGAGAAAAGCGTCTTCATTGCGCGCGCGAACTTTACCCGTATCGGTCCGCGCTGCGCTGCGCCAGCTGTAAGCCAGGCTTGCGGTGGCTGACATCAGAGCGTTGCCGGAAGCTTGAAGTCACGCAGCCGGGCGATGTCGAACGGGTTCGGTGAGCGCTGGCTATGCAACAGATAATTAGCGTTGCGGCCTCCCAGATTGGCCTTGAGCATCAGCACGTCGCGACCGCTGTGATAGTCGACCTGCATCAGGTCCAGCAGACGGAACAGCGACCAGGGGCCGGTGTTCTTCTCGATGCCGACACGACGACCGCCCAACTCTTCGACTACCAGGCTGGTGCGGCCGTCCTCTGCATCGGCTGGCCAGCTGAAGGCGGTCTGCATGATCGGACCGTGGCGGTATTCCATCTGTTGATTGCCGAAGCGGAAGTCGGCGCGACCCAGGCTCGAATCCAACGAGTAAGGCTCGAGTTTGAAACGGATCTGCGGCTCGTTCGGGTTTTCGGCAAAGAAACTGCGGCGGATGGTTTGCGCGTTACTCATTTGCGACAGGAATTCGCGTGACAGGGGCAAGCCACGGCCGTCGACTCGACGAAGCTGATAATGGCCAGCGCTTCCGCTGACGAACGCCTTCAGGTAGCGATCAAAGAACCCGTCAGCAACGCCTTGCGCCTTGAAGAACTCCCTGAAATCAGCGATGGCCACATCACTCTCGCTGTGGGCGCTGAACGGATAGCGCTGGCGCAGCGAACCTTTGTAGACCGCGTAGAGCTCGCGCTGGTAGCGCTGGTTGAGGTAGTGATAGGCATCGTTTAGAACGAGCGTCCAGCTGTCTTCGGCGAGGAGCCCGAGCCAGTTACCGATCGGTTGTGGCAAGCGCGCTGCGCTCGCCCGCAACTGGTTGATCGCATCACGTTGCCCGCCCATGCGCGCTTTGGCGAGTTCGAACGCCGCCTGATCAGGCGCGCTGGCGTGGGTCAGGCTAGCCAGTTGCAATTGAAGAGCGTCGAGGGCCTGCAGCGCTGGGACCAGCTCGGCGCTGGCGCCTGCGTTTTCATCGAGCAGCCGATGCAGCGGTTCGAAGCGGCGCTCGAGTGTTTTGCGCGCCGTATCAGGTAGATTCTTTGCTAATGCTGCCTGTGTTTGCTCTGCAGCGGCCGAAGCAAGCTTGGCCGCCTTGCCGAGCTTGCCGTTGGCTTCCTTGAGGGCATCGGCCGCCTCCGTGGCATCGCCGGCGGCATCGGCTACGCCGGCGAATCTGGTGTTATCGCGCACCTCGACGAGCAATTGCAGCAGCGGCGAATTGGCTGCGCTCAAGCCACTGAGAAGTGCCGCGCCCTGGCCAGCACCTGCGATAGGCTCCAGCGCCAGCTGAGCTACCGCTTCGCTCCAATAGTTGGCGTAGTCACGGAAATAGAGCTGCTCCATCTCGACCATCAGCCGTCCAAGATCTTTCAGACTCAAGCTGTCGCCTTCGCCGAGCACCCAGTTGTCGCGGAGAATCTCGCGTACCAACTCGCTGCCTTGGGCGAGATAAAACTTCTGATAACCATGCTGGGTATAAAAGCCAGGAATTGTGTAATCGCTGCCGCTGAACAATGCGCCCTGCGGGCCGAGACGCTGACTGAACCGGTAGTCAGGCAAGCTGCGAGCTTGGTCGCGCAACATGCGATAGACGACGTTGGCTAGCGACTCGCTGCGCAGCACCTGACGTGCCTCGGTAACGAGCTGGTCGTTAAGCGCATAAGGAGCGAATCCGTCATTGAGTAGCCGCTCGAAATGGGCGTTGAGACCGTTCTGCGCGACGGCGTTTCCGGCGTAGCGCAGCGACCAGTCGGCGGCGACCCAGTCCTTGAGGAAGCCGTCGTCGCGGCGGTCTTCCAAGTTGAGCATCAGGTAGGCGCGCAAGCTGCCAAGCAGGCGCTCTCGATCAGTGAGATTGGCGCGGATTTGGGCTTCGAGCTGACGCGCAACACGAGGCAATAGCAGGGTTTGCAACTCGCGGCGGTAGGCCTGATAGACGGTGGGATCGACCAGCTCGCCCTGGTAGAGCCCGCCGCGCTGCAGGTAGGACACCTGAGCCTTATCTGGGAATACCTGGGCGGCCGCATAGCTGGTATCCAGCGCCTTGAGCGTACGCAATGCATCGTCTTGGGGGCCGATTTCCCGGAGCTCGCGCCCCAGCTGGTCAGCGAGGTTGCGCAGCTGCTCGAGTCGGTCGTGATTGCCGGAGAAACCGTTTGCCCAGAGCGCACCAAACAGTGCCAGGCAGGAGAAGCTCGCGGCATACAGGGCTCGCTGACCCCAGTCGATGCGGCGTACTTCCTTCTGATCCAGGCCGGCCAGGTCCGCCTCGGGGAAAATCACGCGGCTTAGCAGGTGATTAATGAAGCGCGCCCGACCGCTACGGAACGTCGGCAATGTACTGCTCGACAAACCGAGGTTGCGTCCGATGCCGCTGGTGAGCGGGTCGAGTTCACCTTGCAGCTGCGGTGCGCTGGTCAGGTAGAACCCGCGCAGTTGGCTGGCACGCTGGTAGCGGTTGCCGGAGAAGGCCAGCTCGACGAACAGGCACAGACGTTCGCCAATCTGGCCAAGCTGATGTGGAAAATCGAGGATGCGACCCCGGCGCTGGGTGTCGCGCTCCTGGTGCATGCGCAGGATGACCTGGCTGTTGAGTCGGCGCAGCAGTTCCTCGAACTCGCCCCGGACTGCATTGACGTCGGTGCCGTCCTGCTCCTTGCGAAAGCTCGCGCCGAGGACCTGATCGCTTTCTTCGCGCGAGAGTTGATCAAAGAACTCGTCGAAGCCAAGCACCTTGTCCGCTTTACTCAGTACCAGATAAACCGGTACGTCGGCGCCGAGGCGCTGGTGAATTTCGTGCAGGCGCTGACGGCTCTGGCGCGCCAGCGTCTCGAGTTCCAGTTCGCTCGAGTGCAGCAGCTGCTCGACCGGGATGTTGATCAGTACGCCATTGAGTGGCCGCGCACGGCGGCGGCGCAGCAGGCCAAGCAACGTATCCCAAGCTTTGCCGTCGACGCCCGAGTCCGGCTGAGTCAGGTAGCGGCCGGCGGTATCGATCAGCACGGCGTGGTCGGCGAAGTACCAGTCAGCGTAGCGGGTGCCTGATACATCCTTGGTCAGACGCTGGTTTTCACCGCGGTTGAGTGGGAAGTCGAGGCCGGAAAAGTCCAGCAGCGAGGTTTTGCCACTGCCCTGAGGGCCGAGCAACAGGTACCAGGGCAGGTCGTTGCGCCATTTCTCACTGCGCCCGCGGTACAGGCTCGAACTCTTGAGCGTGCGCACGGCGTCGCGGTAGCGCTGGCTGAGGATGCCTTGTTCCTCACTGACCAAACCCTCGCGCCGAAGTCGCTCCTGCATTTCTTCGTCGCTGGCTTCGGCCTGTTTGCGGCGGGTGCTACGCCAGCTGGCAAACACGATGAATAGCCCCCAGACCAAGCACAGGCCGGCAATGGTCAGCAGGCGGCTGGTCGAGGGTTCCCAGAATTTGTAGTCATCCACCGCCAGTAGCGGTCCGACGAACCACACCAACAGGTCCAGGGCCAGCAAGACGCACAGGCTCCATACCCAGGTCTTGCGGAAAAACGCGGCAAGCTTGCCGAAAAAAACCTTCATGGCGTTACGTCCTTGTTACGGCTTGGGCTCGATCTGAATGGTTGGATCGATGGATTGGTATGGTTGCAGGACCGTTTCGCGCTGCTCGCCCAGCACCCAGGCGAAACCGGCGTAAAGCATCCCCAGGCAGATCAGGGTGCACAGCGCGACCATCCACCACGGCACGATGCGCACCAGGCGCCGGCGGGTATCCTTCAGACCCTGCCAGTGCGGCGAGACCTCGCGCGGTACGTCGCCGCGCAGTTGACGAATCTGCCGGTAGAGGCTGTCTCGCACCGCTTCGAGTTCAAGCATGCCGCGCGGCATGACCCGGTACTTGCCCTCGAAGCCCAGCGACAGGCAGAGATACATCAGCTCCAGCATCGGCAAGTGCTTGACCGGGTTGCGCGAGAGGCGCTCGAGCAGCTGGAAGAACTTCTCGCCGCCAAAAGTCTCGTTGTGGAAGGAGGACAGCAGACTCATCTGCGACCATTCACTTTCGTTGCCCCAAGGTGTGGTCACCACAGCCTCGTCGATTGCCGTGCATAACACGTAACGGGCGGCCATCACCTGGCTGCTTTCCGCACCATCGTGCAGGGCCCGGTGTTCGAACAGCTTGAGTTCGCCGGAAAGACGCTGGTTCAGCGCGAGCAGGTCTTCGCCTTCGTAGCTGTGCTTGAGCCGCACCACTTCCGAGAGCAGTGACGAGGCCGCCGCGACCAACGGGTTGAGGCTGATGTTGAAGGTTTCGGCCGGACGCAGCCGTGCTGCGTAGATCATCCGCTCTTCGAGCTGCTCGAATTTGGGTGGCGCGCTGAAGTCGGTCAGCGGGCTTTGCGCCGGAGCATCGCCGTGGCGATTGAGGATGACGGTCTTGTCGTCCTGTGCGTAGTCCATTTCTCTGATCATGTCGGTCAGTTCCTGATCGCCCAAAATTTCAGCTCAAGCCCGGTGAATTCTCCGGACACGTGGAAGGCGAAGCCGCCGGAACGCTCCAGCTGCGCCAGTTCCTCGGAGTTGAGTTCCAGTGCGAAATAGGTCTTGCCGGAATGGAACGGGATCTGCCGCGGCGCCACCGGCAGCGGTTTGACCTTGATCCCCGGCAGGTGAAGATTGACCAACTGGCGAATACGCTCCACCGGACCGACCTTGAGGTGAGCTGGCAAGCGCGTTCGCAACTCTTCGGAGTCACATTGGGCGCTGGCTGCGAGTACGAACGAGGCGCTGCCGAGCAGCTTGTGATCGTGCAGTGGTGAGACCTGGATGCCGTACTGGCGCTGCTGCAGTAGCAGCTCGATGGCATGCTGCTCAAGCACCATCGACAGCACCTGGCGAATCGCATCCATCAGCTTGCGGAACGACAGCCCTTGATCGTTGTGCAGGTAACGACCCTCCAGGCGAGGGCGCTTGGTCTCGCTGGAGAACGTCGCCAGTTCCCCCAGTAACCCCAGCAGCTCACGGTAGATGTGTTCGGGATGGATCCGGTCGATGCCCATGTAATGGCGTAGCACGGGTTCGTAGCGGTTGATCAGCTGCAACATCATGAAGTCACCGACTTCAGCGCCGCCTACTTTGCCGGTCGCGCGAATACGCTCGGCCAGGATGTCGCCGCGATGACCCAGCATGCTGATCACTTCTTTCAAGCACGACAGTAGATAGCTGGATGCCTGGAAGTCGATAAAGGTCGGTATGTACTCGGGGTCGAGGCTGATGACCCCATCCGGCGTGGTGTCGAGGATGTCGCAAAGCTTGAGTTTCACGTAAGCCTGATCGCTCTGCTGCTCACCCAGCAACAGCCGAAAGTCCGGTCGCCCAGTGCTGACCTGGCTGCTGCTGCTGTCGCCAGCGTTGGAGTCAGTGACCTCTTCGTCGAACGCGGTGTAGCGCGCCAGCACGTCCTTCTGTTCTGGACGGCGGCTCTCGATGTGATTGCCGGTCACCAGCGGCAACGCCAGGTACACAGGCGTATTGCCAGTGTTGGGCGGCACGTCCAGGGCCAGTGGCTCACGCTCGGCGCCAATCTCGAACAGGCTGCCATCAGGAAGTAGACCACTCGCCTGGCTAAGCACCAGCTTGCCCATGTTGAGGAACTGACGGTCGATCTCCAGCCCGAAGAAGCCCCAGGCGTAATGGCCTAACTTCTGTGTCCGTAGCTTGAGTTGCGCGTCGTAGTAGCGATCGCTTTGCTGGAAATGCTGTGGACGCAACAGCATGCCTTCCTGCCAGATGACTTTGTTCATGCTCATCGATCAGTCTCCCTTCGCGAGCGGATCGATGGCCTTGATGCCGTGCTCGTCGAGCATCAGCTCAATGCGGTTCTGCGCCTTGTGTTGCAGCGGGATAACGAAACGCCAGCTCGATTCGCGCAGGTCGCGATAAGCGGCCATCACGCCGACATAGCGGCTACCGTCCTGAACAAACAGCTTGAGGTCGCGCTGCTCGCCTGGCCGCAGTTCCAGCTCTTCCTGAATCACCATGTCCGGAGACAGGGCTCCCTTGGGTCGCTGGTAGAGCGAGAAGAAGTCGGCGTTCTCGAAGGCCACCGGATGCTTGAGCTCCAACAGGCGGATCACGACGGGCGAAGGGCGGCCGTTAAGGTCGGGGTTGAGCCTGTCGCTCCCCTGCAGTAACAGGTCCAGCTTGGTCAAGTCAGAGTTGGGCGAGAGGGCAGAGCAGCCGCTCAGAACGGTAAGCGCCGCCAGCACCGCGGCGGGTAAAAAGCGTGACATGGACATCATCCTTGAAGGTCGGTGTTAAGCGTGGCAATCAGGCGTACTTGTTCCTCGTAAGCCTGGGCGAAGTCTCGAGCAAATAAACGTTCGCCCCAATCGTCGTCACGCTGCATGACCGAATGCAGTCGCTTATAGGCACGCCAGCGATTACCGGATGTGGAAATAAGAGGCTTGTTGTCACGCTCGAAGCGCAGCGCCAGCTGATCTGGGGACAATTGCTCCAGCATGCCTTTAATGGCAGCGCGACTGGCGGCCAGCATGGCCACTTGGTGCGCCTGAAGATCACGGTAAGCGCGCCCCATGGCCTGTTCCGCGGGTAACTGCCCCGATTTTCCGCCACGCAGCAGAAGGTTCAGGGCTTCCCCGCTGTCGATGCTGTGCTTGAGCGGGTTGTTGCCGGCACTCTGCACGGTGGTCACTGACAGGCGCATCTCGTTTTTCAGCTCGCCGCGGGTGCGCAGTGCCTGTTGAAGCCCACCGACGCTCTGCTTGAGCAGACGTGCGGCCTTGAGGGCCAATGCTTGACGAGCTTCTTCGTCCAGGCTGCCCAGATCAACGCCGAGCGCTTCACCGAAGCGCGTCCAGAAATCTGGTGCTAGACGTTCGGGCTCCGGTGCGATCTGGGGTGGTGTGGCCTCCTTGGGCATCACCAATTCGGGAACCCGCAGGTTCTCCTCGTCGATCTGCGCATAGTCGCGCTGCTGAGCTTGGGCGCGTGGGGGCGCGAGCACCGCTGTCAGGTCATCGACCTCGGCGTAGACGCGCTCCTGCTGATCGAGCGCAGTCAGCGGGTCGAGGTCAAGAAAGGCATCGTCGGGGATGATGCTACCGGCCGGCTGCGGGCGCCCAATGTCGCCTTCGAAAGAAGCGGGGTCCTGAATCAGTCGCGCGCGAATTTCGAAGTCACCCAGGCAGTAGACGCTGCCATGCTCGATGCGCTGGGCCCGACCTTTGTCCAGGCTGGCGCCGGTGTCTTTGAGCTGGATGCCGTTGCTGCTGGTGTCGGTGAGGAAGAACGCCCCGTCGCGGTAGCTTACCTCGGCGTGTCGACTGGACAATACCCGCTTACGGTCCGGGATTACCCAGTCACAATCCTCGGCGCGGCCGATGATGCCGCCGGCCTGCTTGAAGGTCTTACTGCTGATCAGCCCCGGCGCGAACTGCTGCGCACTGACCATATCGAATACCAGTTCCATGGCTTCTTCTCCTTGGCGAGTCAGCTGCTGCGTGTCGATGCTTGCGGATCGCCCAGAGGGCGATATTCGTCATCATTGAATTTGTAGTTGCCGGAGCAGCCGGCAAGGGCGAGGGATGCGATGAATAAAACGAGGGCGCAATAGCGGGCTAGCACGCGATTTCCTCCTTGAAAGCGTGTGGGCAGACGGCCCCGCTGACCGATAACGGCGAAGCGAGACTCAGGCTGTGCATTGAAGTTCAGCTGGCTATCGGGGTGGGTGAACAGGGTCACGAAAAAGGGTGGGGTTGGGGCTGAAACGAGAGCTGCAGCTATAAATGCTTTCGCCCTCGTCAGACCTAACGAAACTGCTAGGCGAAGGCTCGAGCGCCCTCTTTGGTCACAGCAGCAAGCCGCTCTGCGACCTGGTTATCGTTGATGGCGCGCCATTGCGCGACCAACTCCGCAAGATCGACTCGTTCTGCGTGTTCGCCGAACACGCTGCGTGGCGTCACCAAGCGCTCCGCCTGCGCTAGCAAACGTTGCTGAGTTCGAGTGAGCGCCGGACTCTGTTCAGCGCGAACGCGTTCCCCTTGTTCGATTGCATCGGCATAGATGGCACGTAGTTCTAGATCGCTCTTGCCATAGAAGCGCATCTCACCCCGACGCCTGATTTCCCATCGGAACTCATTGAATGAGTGCGCTTGCCAGCTATCCAGCAGCTGGGCTGTGCTCAGCAGCTGGGCGTAGATGTCACGGGTTTCGGCCTCGCTGAAGAGCTTTCCGTTACGCTCTTCGACGCTGGCGTTCCAGCGCAGCAGGTTAGTGAGCGCTGCTCGTGCGTAACCGCTATCGCTGGAATGATGAGTTCCCCACAACGCAAGTCGATTCGGCATATCACCGTCTAGCCCGATTTCTCCAACGTAGCGCGCACATGTCTGCTCGTCGATCAGTGCGCAACCCGGCTGCCAAAGAACTGCGGCCTCGCTCCCGGCCCCAGGCTTACGTGGCATGAAATGCCACTGCTCGCCGTGGTGCTCGTAGGGGTCGCCCTGAAGATTAACGAGCCCTGCAAGCAACAAGGCGATGCCGGTTACTGGCGAGCTGAAAAGCAGAGCTGTGCCGGGGAGAGCCAGCTTCCACTCTGTATCCATCCAGGGTAGCGGAACGGCCGGAACTGGATCGTTATGGTTGACGATACGGTGATGGGTAAGCGGCTGGGCGGCTTTAACGAAAGCAGCGTCGCCTGCGCGGGGTGCGCCATAGGTGTAAAGGATGACCTTTGGTTTGGTGGGCTTACGACGCAGCCACTCCGCAAGCAGAAGGGCAACTGCTCCCCCTAGGCTATGGCCACAAATCACTAACGTTTGCTCGCCTGTGTAGAAGGCATTGAGGTAGCGCTCAACGAAGGGTTTCGCTGCTTTGTAGCCACCATAGAACCCGCGATGTGCCTGGCCTTCGCCATCCTCAAATGGCACCTGGCGAGCATCAGCGTCGCGGCTGGCATCTGCCAGCATTTCCTGAGTGCCGCGCACCGAGATCAGTACCACCTTGTCGTTATGCGTAATGAAGGCTTGGGTATTCGCGCCCGTGCTGTATAGAAAATGCACGTCTTCTGGGTTGTGCCATTCATCCCGCGCTTCTTTTCCGTAGCGATCTGGATCGTAGGGCACAATCTCGAGGCGCTTCGAATAAGCAACTTCCTCACAAAGTAAATGATAGGGGCCCGCACCATCGAACTGCGTTGGCTTGACTCGGCGTCCCAACTGATTCTGCAGTACATGGCCGATGCTCCCGACCGAGTCGTAGGGAGGAGGTGAAGAAACGTAAGGCTTCTTGTCGGTATCAAAAGGGGCGTAAACGAATGTGCTCATCAGCGCGAGGTGGTAAGCGTTCAGTGCACAGAAGTCAGTATCGCGGGAAAGTAATGGACTATAGGCGCGGAGCGCTTTGATTTCGATTACATGGTGTTGGTTTGGACTGAGCGCAATGCCTTGCTGATCGTGTGCCAAACCTGAGTTTCGCTTTAGTTCTGCCTTAGATCTGGGCCCCCAGGTATTGTCGGGTTCTGGAAGGTGACAGGAGACCTCAGCGAAGTCACTGACTTCTGCTCGAAGGAAGCGAGCCTGCTCTCTTATCGCCCGTGCTTCCGCCAGATAGGTATTTCCGTCAGCACCACGAGGCCCTGCCGGTGATTGCTCGGCAGCGACTTGCAACGCCGTAAGGGCTATACAAAAACTTTCTCGGCGAGAAATGGCTGTATACCAGGGATCGCCGCCGGAATAGCTATCCAAAATTGACAGAACAACCGGGCCGCAATGAAGGTTGCCCGTTCTAGTAAAACCGTCACTGTCTAGCACATCGAAATACTGTGTGCCTTGACTGTCCTGCAATTGGTAAGAGAGGCCAGCATAGGGTTTTCCGTCGCCATGCTCGTCTACTAAACGGAAGCTGATCCAATCGCGGCGAAGAGGGCATTGCATCGTTACGTTAGACGCTGAGTCGTTCATCCATGATCACTCTATGCAGTTGGGGTAGACCGTGCATTGTCGGCCATTCATCTTGAAGGTGCGGTATTGTGGTGGGTCCGTGCAGAGCTCCTCGAACCTTGTTCCCCAGCGGCCCGTGCACGGCTTCCAGCCGGTACCGGTATTCCGCCAGTAACCACTGAGGTATGGACGGTCTTCATCGTTTAGTTTGAATGCCAGGTTTACCGTCTTGTTCGGCAATTGGTCGCGGGATAAATAAAGCCCTGCGTTTTTGCAGCTCAGTTGCTTCGATAGTTCTAGTTCGAGCTTGCTGATCTGAAATAACCATGAGCATTCCGCTGTCTTGGATAGCGTCCCGTCTGGTTTAAATGCTGGGGCGTTCGTTGGGAGCTGGGCGACGATGGACAGTCCGCCATTGTCGTAGGTTTGCTGCCAGTCCTTTTCGCCGTAGCGGGCATTGATGAACAGCCCGACCCTAGCCAGCTCCATGTCGCATAAACCTTCGCGGTAGTTCACTGGGATGCGGAACCGATATTCATGCGGTTTGCTATCGAAATCCGTTTTGAAGGTCTTCGTCTGGCTTCGGCCGTTACAGTTTCCCGCCGCGCCATAGTGAGCCTGTGCTTTAAGAGCAAAATCGGCTGGCAACTTGCCTTCCAGCGTAAAGGACTCAGCAGCTAGCGAGCCGACCGTGCTGCAGGCATTAAGGGTGAGGGCTAGGAGAGCCGACAAGAAAACGGCGCCGGCAGGGACTATATTGGTCGGGGTCATCAGAGAGGTTTCCTTACAGTGTCGCCTGAAAGAATGGTGCTTACCCGGGCGAAATGCGCTTCCGTCGTTTCATGCTTGGCTGGGGTCCATGCCGGATGTTCGGCAATCGCAGGATCCAATTGGTGGCGCAACAAGAAATGCAGCTGCTCTTCAGAATGCCAATTCCAGCCTCTGGCCTTTTCGAGTTGCTCATCCAGCCAGTCCGTTAGCAGACGAGTTTCGGCGAGATCCGCGGTGGCCTTTGAATGGTTCTGCCACAGCCAGAGCTCAAGATTGTGTCGGCTGATATGGTGCTGCACCGTTTCCGGTTCGGCTATCGCCAGCCATGGCGTATCGAACGGTGCGGGGTACTGGCCGGGCCGCGGATTATCGAAGCACTGCCAGCATTGACCATCCCAGCACAGCGCACTGCATAGAGGGCCGAGCAAAATTGGCCGTTGGATTTCCTCTATCTCGCGAAGATGGTGCGCAATGACGCGGTTATCCTGAAATCGGTAAAGCGAGCGCTGCCCCTGTTCTTCGATCAACATCCGCTCGCGCCAGTGCTGGATTAAAAGCGACAGGTCGAGCTGCTCCGCGCTTGCAAGCCAACCCCAGTTCTGTTCGGGTGAATCGAGCAGCGACTGTATCTGCGATGGATTCGATTCGCTTAACAGCACCAGCCAGGGCCCGACTTCCGCCATCTCCGCAACTGCGGTGTTCTGATAAAGGTTGACGTATTGCTGCATCAGGTCAGACGCGAACAGACCTTGGACCGGGTTGGGCTCTGCCAGGCTGTCGAGAATGAGGAGCAGCTGCCGCTGCTCAGCCTGTTGCTCATCGAACCAATCATGGACTGTATCTATCATCGAGATGCTTCCACTTGGCACAATCCGTCCCTGCACGCTTCGCAGATCGGGCAGCGACTTGCGCCGATCTGCCTGGCCTTGCGGGCTATCTGCAGCTGGGTATTAGCCAACGCCAGTTTCGGCTTTGTACCGGCCTTGTTCTGATCCGCTGCCCAGGGCATCACCGGTGCCAGGATGCTCAGCCCTGAACCCTTGCCCGGTGCTCCCCCGGAATTCATCTTGATAGTCGCGCCGCTCAAGGTCACGCCACTGGGATCAAGTTTGAGGAAGCTACCGCCGCCAGCGGCGGTTAGCTCCATCCCCGCATCGATGATGATTTTGCTACCCGCGTAGTAGTGAATCTCGTTACCTGCCTCAATGAACTGCCCGGTGCCGATCTTCACGTGCTGGGTGTTACCCACGGTGAGGTGGTCGTTTACACGGATTTCGGTCTTTCGATCAGCATGGGTTGTGCGGTGTTCTTCGGCCTTGAATTCGCTGTAGCTGTTGGCCTCGACGGTGTCGTGGCGCTCGTGGCCGACGCGGATCTTCTGGTCGTGTTCGATGTTCTCGTCCCAGTCGCGCTGGGCGTGGATATAGATTTGCTCGACACCCTTGCGGTCTTCGATGCGCAGTTCGTTGTAACCAGCACCGCCGGGTGAACTAAGGGTCTTGAACACGCTGCGGGTCTTGTTTGCCGGCAGGCCATAGGGCACGACGTGCTCCTTGTGGTACAGGCAGCCAGTGACGAGGGGCTGGTCGGGGTCGCCTTCGAGGAAGGTGACCAGCACTTCCATCCCAACGCGCGGGATAGCTATGCCGCCGTAGCGGTCACCAGCCCAGCTTGTGCTGACACGCAGCCAGCAGCTGGTCTTGTCGTCGGCCTGGCCTTCGCGGTCCCAGTGGAACTGGACTTTCACGCGACCGTACTCGTCGCAGTGGATTTCTTCACCAGCAGGGCCTGTGACAACGGCAGTCTGGCTACCGAGAACCTTAGGCTTGGGATGCTTCAGGGCCGGGCGGTAGGGGGCATGCCAGGGCGTCGCGGTGAAGTGGTTGCGGTAGCCTTGGGTGAAGCCGTCACGGGCCAGACTATCGCTTGTCACCGATTCTTCCAGCACTTGCGGCTGCTTGCCTTCATGGAGGATTTCGTTGAGAAGCCAGAGCTGGTTCCAGTCACTGAGCGGGTGGTCGGTCAACGCGAGAAAATGGCCGGTGACCAGCTGCGGTTGGTCGCTCTCACCTTCGGCTAGTTCGTAGTCGCTGCGGTGGCGTTCAAGAGCGCGTTGGGACAGGTGCTTGCCTCGGGCTCGCTCGGTGAAACGGCCGGGATAGTCATAGTCTTCTAGATCCGGTTGGAACTCGCTGTGGAAGGCACCTTCCATGGTCAGGCGCGGTTTCTCGAAATCATAGTCGCGGCGAGTGACGCGGCTGGTGCGGGTCTCGACTCGCAGGCCGAAGCGCTTGACCACCGGCTCGTCGGCGACCAAACCGGAATCCTGCTGGTACGTCACCGGTGCGAGCTTGGGAAACCCCGTCTGGTCATCTCCGAAGACCAGCACATGGCCCGCCGCGCTGTGCTGGAAGTGGTAGTGAATACCCTCTTCCTCGCACAGGCGCTGGATGAAGTGCAGATCGCTTTCGTCATACTGCACACAGTAATTGCGCTCGGGGTAGACCGAGCCGAGGCCGAAGCGAAAAGCGTTGGCCTGGATGCCATGCTCTTCGAGCACCTGGCTGATGATCTTTTCCACCGTGAGGTGCTGGAAGATCCGCTGGTTGGTACGGTGGGATAAATAGGCCAGCTGCGGACGTAGGGTGATGTGGTAGCGGGTCAGGCGCTTGCCGGAGTCACCTTGGGCGACGCGGTGGATCAGGCCATGGATGCCGTTTCCGGCCGGCGATAGGGCCAGGAAGGCCGGCTGATGCAGCAGATTTTCCAGGTCCAGATCAGGGCGTTCGCTAACCAGTTCGAGCTCGAAGGAGAAGGGCTGAGAGAGCGCCTCGCGGCCCCTGAATTCTAGAACCTGCAGGTCGTGCTCGATGCCATCGATGGCGAGACTGAAGGGAGTTTCGTTGGCCGGGTTGAACATGTCTTCGGTCCGTCCTTAGAGGGATGCTGGGCTGATGTTCAGCCGGTCCATGCGATAGAGCAGGGTGCGGCGCGGCAAGCCGAGTTCGCGTGCGGCCTGACTCTGGTTGCCACCGTTGTTGCGTAGGCAGTCGATCAACAGGTTGCGCTCGACCCGCTCGAGACGTTCGCGCAGGTTCAGCGTGCTGTCGAGTTCATCATCCAGCTTACGCAGACTGAAATGCTCCGGCAGCAGTTCGCCGGTCTCGCAGAGCAGTACGGCACGTTCGACCAGTCCCTTTAGCTCCCGCACATTGCCCGGGAATCCATACCCGGCGAGCTGTTCCAGTGCAGCATCGGACCAGCGCACGGCATCGCGTTGCAGAAAGCCGCAGGCGTTGTCCGCAAAATGCCGCGCCAGGCGCAGGATGTCTTGTCCGCGCTCGCGCAGGGGCGGCAGTTCTATCGGAAAAATGGAGAGCCGGTAGTAAAGATCCTCGCGAAAACGACCTTCCTCGACGCGCTTTTGCAGGTCTTGGTGTGTTGCAGCGACGATCCGGACATCGACCTTGTGGGTGCGTGTACTGCCCAGCGGCCGCACTTCGCCTTCCTGCAGGACCCGTAGGAGCTTGGCCTGCAAGGTCAGAGGCATGTCACCGATCTCGTCTAGAAACAGCGTGCCGCCATTGGCCGCATCGAACAGCCCTTCGTGGTCACGATCAGCACCGGTAAAGGCCCCCTTGCGATAGCCGAACAGCTCACTTTCCAGTAAATGCTCCGGTAAAGCCGCGCAATTCTGGACGATAAAGGCCTGGCTGCGTCGCGAGCCGCAATCATGAATGGCGCGGGCAACGAGTTCCTTTCCCGTGCCGGTTTCACCGGTCAGCATAACGCTTACCGGGTTATGCAAGACCTTGCTGATCAGCCCGTAGACTGCGCGCATCCGTGGACTGTCGCCGATCAGGCCATAGCCGCTGGCGCAGGGACGCGTCGATGCAGCGGGTGCGAGATCTGGTTGCCGAGTATCACGCAAACGATTGAGCAGTTGCGCCTGGCCAAGGGCGAACCGGCCAAGGTTGGACAGCGTGGCCGAGTCCGCCGCGAGATCTTGATGGGTGTTGCTGGCAGCCACCAGTAACCCGGCGGTATGGCCCTCAGCGTCCTGCAGCGGCAGGCACAGCAGGCTGCGCCATGGGCGCGATGTTTCTGGCAGAAAGCTGGTCTGGTGCAGGCTGGCATCGAGTGGCGCGATGCTCAGTTGCTGGTTCTGGCTGAGGCAATACTGCAGCAATTGTTCGTCGCGATAGTCGCTGGGCACGCTGGTCGCCTCGTGCCCCCGCGTTCCCTCCAACCATTCGGCTGAAAGCGTCAGGCGCGTGTGGGTTGCGTCGAGCAGGTAGAGCTGAGCGAGCGAGCAGTGCGCCAGTTGTGCGACCAGTTCGGTGAGCCCATTGAGCCAAGCGTTCGTGTCGGTGTTCCATGCCAACTCGGCGAAGCGCTCGAGCAACGATCGCGGGTCGCATGTTGAGGTCGGTTCGACGAGCATGGGCGGGACCTTAAGCGAACTCACAGACCACCGCCCCGTTGCCGTCGAGGGTTGCATGCACGCGCTGCAGGGTTTCGCCGCCAGCCATGGCGTCGAGCAGCCGGTCGACTACCAACGGTTGCAGGTGCTGGTCGATGAGATGGTCGATCAGCCGCGCGCCGCTTTCGCTATGTGTGCAGCGCTCGGCCAAATGCGCCAGCAACGCCGGGCAATGGCTGAACTGCAGCTGACGTCGCGCGAGGCGCTCGCCAAAACGGGTGAGCTTGAGCCCCACCAGCTCCTCCAGCACGTCTCCCTCGATCGGGTAATAAGGCACCACGCGCATCCGGCCGAGCAGCGCCGGCTTGAAGTGCTGCGCCAGCTGCGGACGAATGGCTTGCTCCAGATCGTCTGCTGCGGGGCACTGGCCGTTGGCGCAGAGGCCGGCGATGCGGTCACTGGCGAGGTTGCTGGTCATCAGGATCAAGGTGTTGCGGAAGTTGATTTCGCGCCCTTCGCCGTCGTTGGCCACACCCTTGTCGAAGATCTGATAGAACACATTCATTACGTCCGGATCGGCCTTCTCGACTTCGTCGAGCAGCACCACCGAATAGGGTTTCTGCCGGACGGCCTCGGTGAGCATGCCGCCTTCGCCGTATCCCACATAGCCTGGCGGCGCGCCGATCAGTCGGGAAACACTGTGTTTTTCCTGAAACTCGGACATGTTGATGGTGGTGAGAAAGCGCTCACCGCCGTAGAGCAGGTCGGCCAGTGCCAGGGCAGTCTCGGTCTTGCCGACCCCGCTGGGGCCGACCAGTAGGAACACGCCCACCGGCGCGTCGGCGCGGTTGAGGCCGGCGGCGGTCGCGCGCATCGAGCGGTCCAGTGCCTCGACGGCTTGCTCCTGGCCACGCACCCGCTGGCGAAGGTCGCTGGCGAAGGTCAGCACTTTGCTGTTGTGCTCGCGTGCCAGTTGCGAAAGCGGCACGCCGGTCCAGTGGCTGATCACCTCGGCCACCAGGCGTGGACAGACTTCGAAGCTGACCAGGCGCTCATGAGCCTGTGCGCAGGCCAGCTCGCCCTGTACGTCACCCAGTTCGGCTTCCAGCGTTTCGATATCCTGCGGCGGTTGCGCGCAGGCTTCGTCTACAGTTACTTGGCGAGCTGTCGCGCAAGCCTTTCGCAGTTCCAGCAGCCGTTCGGCGAGTTCGCGCTGGACGGACCAGCGGGTTTCTACTTGTTCGAATTCGGCACGTGCTTCGCTTAGTCGGACGTCCAAAGCGTCGAGCGCTTCGTGGTCTACGTTCAATCCGGCATCGAGGTCCCGACGTACCGCTTCGCGTTGGCGTTCACCTTCTGCAATTTCCCCGCGCAGGCGCTCCAGTGCTTCCGGTGCAGCTGCAAGGCTGATGCGCACACGTGCGCAGGCGGTGTCCAATACGTCGACGGCCTTGTCGGGTAGCTGTCGGCCGGCCAAGTAGCGGGCTGATAGTTCGGCGGCGGCCACCACTGCGTCGTCACGTAGATAGATGCCATGGCTCTTTTCGTAGATCGGCGCCAGGCCACGCAAGATGGTGACCGCTTCGTCTACGGTGGGCTCGTGCAATTGGACGGGTTGAAAGCGACGTGCGAGGGCCGGGTCTTTCTCGAAATACTTCTTGTACTCGCTCCAGGTGGTGGCTGCGATGGTGCGCAACTCGCCACGGGCCAGTGCGGGTTTGAGCAGGTTGGCCGCATCGCCACTGCCCGCCTGGCCACCGGCGCCGATCAAAGTGTGGGCTTCGTCGATGAACAAGATGATCGGTTTGGGCGAGCCTTTGACTTCATCGATCACGCCCTGCAGGCGGCGCTCGAATTCTCCTTTGACACTGGCGCCGGCCTGCAGCAGGCCCAGGTCCAGGGCCATGAGTTCGACGCCCTTGAGTACGTCCGGGACTTCGCCGGCCGCAATGCGTAGCGCCAGGCCTTCGACAATGGCGGTCTTGCCGACACCAGCCTCGCCGACAACGATCGGGTTACTTTTGCGACGGCGGGCGAGGATGTCGATCATCTGGCGGATGGCGCCATCGCGACACAGGACGGGGTCGAGCTTGCCGTCACGGGCCTGCTGGGTGAAGTTGTGGGTGAAGCGCGAGAGGTTCGATTCGCCGCTGGCAGTGGGGGTGCCTGCGGGTTGCTGCATCGGCTGTTGGGCCAAGGCGAACTCGCGCAGCCGGTCGGCGTTGAGCCTGGCCAGCAACGGCTGATAGTGACTGCCCGCATAGCGCATCGGGTTGCGCAACAGCGCCAGGATCAGCGCGGCCTGGTCGATCTGGCTCTGACCGAGCTCGAGGTTGCCGACCAGCAGCGCATCCTGCAGCCACTGCACCAGCTCCGCGGAAAACACCGGATTGCGCGACTCGCTGTGCTCGCCACGTGGTTGCAGCGCCTGGGCCAGCGTGCCGGGATCAACGTCTGCATCCTGCAGCGCGCGGTTCAGCAGGCCTTCGGGGCGCTCCAGCAAGCCGAGCAGCAGGTCTTCGACGAGTATCTTGTTGCCGCCACGGACCACGCAGCGCTCCGCCGCGGTTTCCAGATCATGCTTGGTCTGCGCATCCAGAGCCTGGACCAGTTGTTGAAGGTCTACGTTGATCATCTTCATCTTCCTTAATGAGTCTGGCTGCCCAGGGTGACCATGCCGTCGGCGCGCTCGCTGCCGAGCCAGCTGGTCCAGCCGAGGCGGCAGGTGTTCTCGGCGCCGATGCGCAGGTCACGAATGTCGTCCTGGCGCAATTGCAGGCGGATGTCATAGTCCAGCGGATCGCGCAGGGTGAAGCGCACCAGTGCACAGAGCGGCTGATAGCCGGTGCCGACTGGCAGAAATTCGTGAAAGCGGTCCCAACTGAGTTGCCGGATATGGATGCGGAACTTGCCGCCGCGATCCCGCACCCGCTCGCCCAGCACCAGACTCTCACCGAGCTGGCTGTTGGCACGACCGAGGCGGTTCTGCTGCTCGGCGAGAATCTCGACCTGACGCTCAAGGCATTGCTCGATGCGCAGGTCGGCGTGCTTGAAGTAGTAGCGCAGTACCGACTCGATCAAAGCCGCCGAGTGTGCGCGCAGGCTGAGCAGCCCCAGGTACGGCAGTAGGCGCTTCCAGTTCAACTCAGAGGCGGCACGAATCTGCTCACCGCCGAGGCCGATGAGGGCGAACAGCTGTTCGGACAGCGGGTCGCGTGCGCCAGTGCTGAAGCGTGCGCGGTAACGGTACTTCTGCCAGATCGGCAGAATCAGACGCTGCAGACGATTGTTGAACAGGTCGAGAAATTCGCGTGTCGGGTTGCCTTCGGCGCTATCGCCGAGAGCCTGCTCACCATAGAAGGCAGGCAATGGCGAGCCGGCCCCGAAGAGGCTGACCAGGTTGATCCGCAGTTGCGCACGCAGTTGCCCATGCTCTTCGAAAAAGTGCAAGCGGTCGACGTCGCTGCCGGGGAAGCCCAGGCTCGGGTTGGCCTGGAACTCCAGGTGCTCGTAGAGCGCCTCTTCGTCCAGGTCCGGATGTGCGGCTTTCAGACGGTCCATCACCAGGAGCACACCCTGGAACAGGCTGTACTCGCGGATACCCCGGCTGATCCGGTTTAGAGTAGGGGCTGCTGCCCCATACGCGGCGTCCATTGGTACACCTCTCCCTGTGTGCTCTTGACGCGCAGCTCGTGATACGAGTTGAGGCTTGCGTACAGCGCAAAGAATTCATTGAGTATCGAAGCAAAGAGGAACAGGTCTCCCTCGCCCAGATAGCCCTCGGGGTCCATGACCAGTTCGGTACGCACGCCGCGCACCGGCAGGCCACGGTGCAGCCGGTCAACGTGCTGATGGCCGATCTGCTTAAGGCCGCCGAGCAGGCGCTTGCTGACCTTCTCCGCGTGCTGGTCGTAATAGCGCGGCAGGTCATAGGTCTCGAGGATCACCTTGAGCGCCTCGACGTTGGCCAGCGACAGGTAGTTGAGCGACATGTTGCTGATCAACTTCCAGAGGAAGTCGCGATGCAGCGGCGGCGCGTAGCTCGGCGTCACGGCGCTGATGTTGCGGAAGGTCAGGAACTCCGGCGTGTCTTCGCTGGGTAGACAGATATCGCCCAGGCGCAGCTGGCGCGGCAGGTTCTGGTTGGTGCAGGTCAGCTCGATGGACAGTGTCTCGTGCTGGTCCAGGTTGCGCAGACCAAAGCTGAGGTAGGTCTCCAGGCCGTCGCCCAGCATCGAGGGCTGCTGACGCACGCTGTAGTGCGGGCGCGCCACCGGTACGTCGAAACTGGGGTCATGCTCGAAGGATTCGAACGGCACGTATTCTTCGTAGCCCATGCCGCCCGGCTTCCAGCCGGTAACACGGTCGACCGAAAAGACACCGCAGTGGGTGCTGTCGAGTTCGGATGGCATCAGCAGATACTGGTCCTGCTTGCCGTCCAGGCGAATCGGGATGGCGTCGTGTTCGAACAGGTTGACCACCGGGGTGCAGTACAGGCGCACGTTATCCAGCGTCGGGCGGATGCGCTGCACGCCAGCCTTGTGGATGTCGAAGCGCAGCTCGAAGCCACGCGCCTGTTCCAGCACCTCCTGCGGCAGACGCTTGATGGCATCGAGGCCAAGCAAGTCGACGAACAGGAATTTCTCCTGGAAGGCGAAGTACTCTTGCAGGTAGCGGTAACCGCGGAAGGTGTTGAGCGGATAGGGGATCAATGCCTGATCTTCGGCAAATCCCACCGGCTGAAGCTTTGATGGATCGATATGGAGTGCGGGTAGCGCAACGCCGAAGCCGTCACTGAATGGTTTGCCGTTGGCATCCAGGGCAATCAGCTGCACGTCAGCGACGTTGCGCAGCAAGCTCAGATAAAGCATCTGGCTGATGTAACGCTCGCCAGCGAGATGAAGGCGCAGCTGCTTAAGATTCAACTCACCCAGATGCCCATCGGCCGTCATCTGCAAACGCAGGCTCAGCAATGCGCCACCGCCTTTAACTGAATAGTCCAACGCGCCGAGCGCCAACGGCAGAACCTCGGTGGCGTAGGCGGTACGGAAGCGGCAGGTCACACCCTTGATCGGCTTGGATTCGACCGGCGTATTGCGCGGCACCATCAACGCAGGGCCTGGTCGATTGACCGGGTCGAACTGCAACATGCTGAACGCCGGCAGCGGGCGCATGTAGTTCGGCCACAGCAGGTGCATCAAGGAATGGGTCAGCTCCGGCAGCTCGTCATCGAGCTTCTGGCGCAGGCGCCCGGTGAGAAAGGCGAAGCCTTCCAGCAACCGCTCGACATCCGGATCACGCCCGGCCTGACCGAGGAATGGTGCCAGCGCCGGGCTACGCTCGGAGAAGCGCTTGCCGAGTTGGCGCAGGGCGGTGAGTTCGCTCTGGTAGTAGTGATTGAAGGACATCAGCCGGCCATCCCTGTAAGACGCATGGTCAACCGCCAATCACAATGGTGCCGGACCCGGCGATCACCGGATTACCGTGATCACCCATCGTGCCCACCGTAGTAGCCGGTTTGCCGTTGATCAGCACTGTTGGGATGACCGCACTGGCCAACGCACTGCCGCAGGACGTCGGGTCGCCCATACGGGCGGCAGGCATGCCGTCGAACAGGACGTCGGGAGAGCCGGCCGCGATCGGGTTGGTGCCGTGGCCCTTTTTCGGGCAATCGGTGGGGTCGCCCAGTCGGGCTGCGGGTTTACCAGACATCAGGCTCTCCTTAGTGGACTTTCACTTGTCCGCTGCCGTCCAGGCTCGCGGAAAAACTTACTTGGCGCTTCGAACCGTCGACTTCCAGCAGACCTTCGATGGCGAAGGACAGGCTCAGTGGATCGTGCGTGCGGGGCAGGGATATCACCCGGACCAGGCTCAAGCGGGGTTCGTACGCTTCGATGAAGCGTTCAATGGCGATACGCGCCTGTTGCAGCGAGTCGTGCAGCGACAGGCGCATATCGTTCAAATCGGGCAACCCGTAGTCGGGCAACGTTTGCACGCTGCCCGCCCGGGTGCTGAGCATTTTGGCCAGATGGGCAGCCACCGAAGCCATTGCCGCGACTTCGCGACTCCAGCCGGCGCGCTTGTCGGCGTCACCGCCGAGGCGTTCGAAAAGGCTGCCGTAGGCCATGGATGCTTACTCCTTGTCCAGCTTGCCAACCAGCGACAGGGTGAAATCAGCACCCATGTACTTGAAGTGCGGACGCACGTTCAGGCTGACGCGGTACCAGCCCGGCTCTCCGTCGACATCGCTGACAACGACTTGCGCGGCGCGCAGCGGACGACGGCTTCGGACTTCGGAGCTTGGGTTCTCCTGATCGGCCACGTACTGGCGAATCCACTTGTTCAGCTCCAGCTCCAGGTCGGTACGCTCTTTCCAGGCGCCGATCTGCTCGCGCTGGAGCACCTTGAGGTAATGCGCGAGGCGGTTGACGATGAACAGGTAAGGCAGCTGAGTGCCGAGCTTATAGTTGAGTTCGGCGTTCTTGCCTTCTTCGCTGTTGCCGAAGAACTTTGGCTTTTGCGCAGAGTTGGCGGAGAAGAACGCGGCGTTGTCGCTGCCCTTGCGCATCGTCAGGGCAATGAAGCCCTCTTCAGCCAGCTCGTATTCACGACGGTCGGAGACCAGGACTTCGGTCGGGATCTTGGTTTCGATCTCGCCCATGCTCTCGAAGTGGTGCAGCGGTAGGTCTTCCACCGCGCCACCGCTTTGCGGGCCGATGATGTTCGGGCACCAGCGGAACTTGGCGAAGCTGTCGGTCAGACGGCTGGCGAAGGTGTACGCGGTGTTGCCCCAAAGATAATGCTCGTGGCTGTTGGCGACGTTTTCCTTGTAGACAAAGGATTTGACTGGGTTGTCTTCCGGGTCGTAGGGGTTGCGCAGCAGGAAGCGCGGAACGGTCAGGCCGACATAACGGGCATCTTCCTGCTCGCGGAAGCTCTGCCATTTGGCGAATTGCGGGCCTTCGAAGTGATCTTTCAGATCCTTCAGGTCCGGCAGGCCGGTGAAGCTTTCCAGACCGAAGAACTTCGGACCGGCAGCGGCGATGAAGGGGGCGTGGGACATGCTGGCGACCGAGGCCACGTACTGCATGGTCTTGATGTCCGGTGCGCTCGGGTCGAAGAAGTAATTGGCAATCAGGGCACCGACCGGCTGGCCGCCGAACTGGCCGTACTCAGCGGTATAGATGTGCTTGTACAGGCCGGACTGGACCACTTCTGGGCTGTCCTCGAAGTCATCGAGCAGGTCTTGCTTGGACGCGTTGAGGACTTCGAGTTTGATGTTCTCGCGGAAGTTGGTGCGATCGACCAGCAGCTTGAGGCCGCGCCAGGAGGATTCCAGCGTCTGGAACTGCTGGTGGTGGAGAATCTCGTCCATCTGACGGCTGAGCTTGGCGTCGATTTCCGCAATCATGCGGTCGACCATGGCCTTCTTGACCGGCTCGTGCTCGTTCTGTGGCTTGAGGAGTTCTTCGATGAAAGCCGACACGCCGCGCTTGGCGATGTCGTAGGCCTCGTCATCGGGCGTTAATTTGGTTTCAGCGATGATGCGGTCGAGAATGCCGAGTTCGGCAAGGTTCTTGCCGCTTTCAACGGCTGCTGCGCTAGTGCTCATGGTGTTGGCGTTCCTTGTCGGAAGTAATCAGGCGTCCAATTGTTCTTTCGCGGCGAGACCCAGTTCACCGAGTACACGGTCACGCGAGTCGTCGTCGGCGAGTACACTTTCGATCGCTTTGCGGAAGGCCGGGGCGTTACCCAGCGGGCCCTTGAGGGCGACCAGCGCGTCTCGCAGTTCCATCAGCTTTTTCAATTCGGGAACCTGTTCGACCAGGTTGGCCGGGTTGAAGTCCTTCATCGAGTTGATGTTCAGCTGTACGGCCAGCTCTTCATCGGTGGGCTCGTCCTGCAGACGGTTCGGCACCGAGAAAGTGAGGTTCAGCTCCTGCTTGGCCAGGACCTCGTCGAAGCTGTTCTTGTCGATGGCGATCGGCTTGCGGTCCTCGATCTTGCGATGGTCGGCACGCTGGGTGAAATCGCCGAGCACCATCAACTTCAGTGGCAGTTCGAGTTCTTCCTGAGCGCCGCCGGTGGCAGGCTTGAAGGTGACGTTGATGCGTTCTTTGGGGGCTACCGAGCCTTCTTTGGCCATGGGTCTTCTCCTTTGGGTTTACGGCCCGGGGGCCTAATCGAGCACCACTTCGAGGTCGAGGTGGCACAGCCTGCGGTAAATCTCATCCTTGCTTTCACGCACGGCGTGGTTCTGCGGCAGCAGCTCGCAACAGCTATGCAGCAGACGCAGCACCTCGAGGGCGAGATCGGGTTCCCAGTCGCCCAGGCCCATGGCCTGTAGCGTCTGATCGAGGGATTCGAGTTGGGTCTTGGCCAGGTCGTATTTCTTGGCCTGCAAGCACAGCCGGGCCAAAGTCAGTTGCCAGTAGAAACGCTCCCGCCCACCGCGTGCCTGGTTGAGGCCGAGCTTGAGCTTCTGCACGGCGCTTTTGAGGCCGTCTTTGCGTAAGTGAGGAAGTACCTCCTGCAGCGCCTCTTCCCAGACGGGCGTAGTACCGCCCCGGTTGGTTGGCGATTCGCTTGCAGCCTGCGCGGGCTGTACATGAGGCATTACTTGGGCGCTGATCCAGGCGCGAGTTTCTGCGTCGGCAAAGGGTGCGCCGTCATGAAAGCGCAGCTCCTCTAGCCCCGGCATTCGTTGCAGGAAGAGCGCGAGCTGGATTTCTACCTCGCGCATTGCCTGTTCGGCGTCGAGCTCGCTCAAGCATTCCCAGGCCAGGCGCTGACCATCGAGCCAGAACGGCGCGCGGGCAATGCTGGCTTCTAGGTCGGCTAATAAGTCGGCGTATAGGCCGTGCGAGAAGCGCTCGCGATAGCTGGCGAGTTTGTCTGCCGGGATGCCGCGTAGTGCGGTGATCTGATCGGCGTTGCGTTCAGGGATGCTCTCGATGGATAGCCACAGAAGAGTGCGAGCCAGACGCAGAGGCTTGAGATCGGTAGCTTTTTGCTTGAGCCACCAGCCGCAAAGCGGTCTGGCCTGATCCTGCAGGCTGCGCAGGCTCTTATGGGCGTCTTTGTCGTGCTCTACCGGTGTTGCAGCCGTGAACACTTGCGCAGCCACCTGTTTGACCTGGGCTATAGCCGCGCCCACAGCACCAGGGTGCGGATGCGCGGGGCCAGCTCGCTTGACCATTTCCTCAAGCCGACGACATAGGGGTAATAGAAGAGGGGCCTGTGTGCCTAACTTCGCAGCTAGGCAGCTTTCGAGACTGCGTAGCTCGGCCGTGATCTGCTCGAATAGTTGAAGTTGTTCGCCCATCGGCACATGTTCGGCAAGCACCTGTTCCATCCGAGGAACCAGCCACGTGATCGCAGCAGCACGCGTGCGGTCCTTGCGTGGATGGATGTCGTCCCAGTGGTCGCGGCAAAAGAAGCCAAGCATGGACAGGCCGGCATGCAACCCGAGAAACGAATCACGTTGATACAGGCTCCAAGTCAGCCAAGCCGCAATACGTAAATCCTTAGTCTGAGTGCCCAGCAGGCTTTCGCTGCCTTCACGCACTGTATCCCAGTCTACGGACCCCGAGGCATGTAGCGACGCCGCCTTGCCAAGCTCCTGCTCCAGCAACTCATATTCAGCGGCATAGCGAACATCGTCGCCTGCGAAGCAGGTAGCTGTGATGGGTGCTTTTGCTAGCGTCAATACATGGACGGCTAGCTTGTTCGAAAACGTCATTCCTTGACTCAACTAATGCCTGCGTCAGCGTTTACTGTTGCAGGTGCGCTTCATGCGCAACGACTTGCCACGTGCTAAACCCGCACGTCATTGAGATGCGAATGCTAGGCAGGAAGGCTGGGTTCGACTGTGAAGTGGTTTCCATCTAGGCCAATGGAGCGTTCCGTGACGCTAGGGGTGTGCTCGAGATGAGCAGTAGTTAACTTCTTGGTGCTCAATCATGATGAACCTCTTTCCGGAGTCTTTGTCTCCTCGGCATTTCTCATAACCAGGGGCAGCTCTCATACGAGACGAGATGCCTCTTTATATAGAGAAAAATGCGCACTGCTCGCAGGGCAGAGAAAACCGTTGACGTGAGTTTCTGAGTGCCTATAATGCGCACCTTCCCCGGCGCAGGCCTTTAGCGAAACCTCTTGTAAATCAAGAAGTTAGCGAAAATAAAGGGTTGCACGGATGGCGAATTCGAGTAGAATGCGCCGGGCTGACAGGGTGGTGGTTGAGTCCTGTCGGTGGTTTCGGTCAGGTTGATCGGAAGCGGTTGAAAGAGGTGGTTGACAGCGGTTTTA
>Ga0208645_1000290_pt1 | contig 60123 bp, 76 predicted proteins | sample VirMetDEL_Sep_01_FD_184519 | JGI IMG/M metagenome (GOLD analysis project Ga0208645, IMG submission 184519) | Aqueous microbial communities from the Delaware River and Bay under freshwater to marine salinity gradient to study organic matter... | ecosystem: Environmental > Aquatic > Marine >... | reverse complement strand
CTTGCACTAATGCTGTATTAAAATCCCTTGACCAAGTGGGTATACAACCGTTGTTTGTTGACAAGACTGACAACACCATGTTGGTAATGGTTGATGATTTAACCCAAATCTCGGTTACTGGGTATACGCACCAGACTGACGTTACAATAACCAACACTAATGATGACTATTTAAAAGTCAATTGTCTCGGGGCGTTTATTGTTTGTGACGATAAGCAGCTACAAGACCTGACTGACTTCTTGTCTAATCTGTAAGTAAGGGGGCTTGACATATGCGTAACAAGTACAAGTTTAGTAGTGGTGACGTGGTGATGTGGAGAGACGGATGGGGTATAGAGGATCCTGTCCAAGCCACAGTAATAAAGGACGGTGAGCCTCACAAAGGGGACATTGCTTATGATTTAGACAACGGTCACTGGGCATATGAGTATCAGCTTGAAAAAATCAGTGAGGGGTAGTTAAGGGGGCTTGTCCCCCTTTCTCCCATTCCCATTCCAGAGAAAAGAAGAGTATTGATGATTCCGAAGAACTTCCCCCCTACCTATCACTATCAATCAATCTCGGTGTTATTATCAATCATCCTCTACGGAGTATTGTTGAACAAACAAGACTAGCTCACCCAGTGTCAGCTTGGCATACTACACTTGCACACCAACACTACATACGGAGAAAGGTATGAGACTGATAAACAACATTGGTATGGTCCTGTTCTTAACAGGGTTGATCGTTGCCTGTTCAGCAGCTGAAGCTCAAGAGTTGTTCTGGCTAGGCTTGATTGCAATGCAAGGTTGCCTACTCATGGTAGCCGGAGGGCTGATGGCGACATGGCGCTCCTAGGTATTTTCTTTGCACTGACGGCAGTCGCCTTACTGGTGGCTGCTGCCTTAAGATAAACCATTCCCATTCCCATTCCCATCTCAACAGAGGAGAAGTTAGAAGACCACAGACACCGACAGGTGGTGTCTGTATATGCTAAAAAATCCTCTAAAATAAAGGGGTTACAATAAAGGCAAAAAACAGTATTATTTAACTGTGCCCAGCGGCACACACACACACACATACACAACTATAGGTATATAAAAATGGCAAAAGCAAAAACAGCAACAAAAAACACTACAGCAGCAGCAGTAAACGTAGCTACATTTACTGGCGGTAAGGAAATTACTTACGCGCAACTGTGGGCATGGGTTAATACAGCAGCAGGCGGCAACTTACACAATGTGCAAGTTGTGCCGCTGGCCAATGTGCAGGCGGGTACTAGCAGCCCTGTGCCGTTTGGCTATAACGGCAAAGCAGGCGGCGTACGCCAAACCATACAGGATTGGTTGCTGCAAGGGGTGGAAGGTAACACTAGCCTAGCAGCAATACTGGCAGCCGCTAAGCCCCTAGGGCATAGCAGCAAAAAACCCGTTTGCCTAATGGCAATGCTACAAGGCGGCTATAGCCCTAGCAGCGCAACGTGGGGCACACCATACGTTAAGCTGGTAGTGCAACCGCAAGCCAGCAAGTAAACCAACCAGTACAAAATGCCTGCCTAGTGCGGGCATTTTTTTGCGCGTTAAAAAACCGTTTGGTACAAAACACCAAGCCACCCCTACCCCCCCTACCCCCCCTGAGAGACGACACTCTTATGGTTGGCCCTAGGCTAACCATGTTTTGCCCGAATCTTCGATGGACCAACAACATTATATCATTAGTGAACTTTACTCGACCAAAAGCCCTGCTCCCCACCCCCCTAAACAAGAAAAGAGGGGGTAGGTTCATTGTGCTAGAAAAATTTTCGATATATGGTGTATTATTCGCATTGAACATTCAGCCAAGAGCCACTGCCCTATGACCTTGCCTTCTTTGCCGGAAGAATCGTTACGCAAGTACGCTAAGTTAGTCCAGCGAGCCAAGCGCTTAGAACAAGCCGAAGCGGCCCGCAGCCATTTTATGGATTTTACCAAAACCGTTTGGCCGGAGTTTATTAACGGTAGGCACCATCGGATTATGGCGGAGAAGTTTGACCGTATAGCCGACGGATCTTTAAAGCGACTTATTGTTAATATGCCCCCGCGCCATACCAAGAGTGAGTTTAGCAGTTACTTGTTACCCGCGTGGTTGATGGGCCGCAAGCCTACCTTAAAGATTATGCAGACTACCCACACCGCCGAGCTGGCGTTTAGGTTTGGACGTAAGGTGCGTAACTTAATGAACTCTCAAGAGTACAAGGCTGTGTTTGAGGCCGTGGAGCTACGCGCCGACAGCCAAGCAGCCGGTCGGTGGGAGACTAGTAAGGGCGGTGAGTATTTTGCGGCGGGTGTGGGTGGTGCGGTTACGGGGCGCGGAGCGGATTTGTTGATCATCGATGACCCGCATTCCGAGCAAGATGCCCTTTCCCCCACGGCTTTAGAGCATGCGTACGAGTGGTACACCAGTGGTCCGCGCCAACGCTTGCAACCAGGAGGGGCGATTGTAATCGTCATGACCCGCTGGGCCGAAAACGATTTAACCGGTAAGTTGTTGCGCCAACAGGCGCGGGATGTCTTAGCCGACAAGTGGGAGATTGTGGAGTTCCCCGCTCTAATGCCCGAAACGGACGAGCCGCTCTGGCCTGAGTTTTGGGAAAAGAAAGACCTGCTCGCCGTCCGAGGTAGCTTGTCGGTTGGTAAGTGGCAAGCGCAGTGGCAGCAAAACCCTACCAGTGATGTTTCTGCTATCCTTAAGCGAGAGTGGTGGCAAACGTGGAAGCCCGAAGAGCCGCCCGCCGTGAGCTACATTTTGCAAAGTTACGATACCGCTTTTAGCAAGCAGACCACCGCCGACTACTCCGCTATTACTACATGGGGAGTGTTCTTCCCCCAAGATGGCGACCCGCCCAACATTATCCTAATGGATGCCAAACGTGGCAGGTGGGACTTCCCGGAGTTGCGGCGCATTGCAATGGAGGAGTACAAGTATTGGGACCCCGAGTGTGTACTAATCGAGGCCAAGGCGTCAGGTATGCCTTTAACCCAAGAGTTGCGCCAAATGGGTATACCAGTGAGCAATTACAGCCCTAGCCGTGGTAACGATAAGTACACGCGAGTCAATAGCATTGCCCCCTTGTTCGAAAGTGGTTTAGTATGGGCACCTGACAGCCGATGGGCTGAAGAAGTCATCGACGAGTGTGCTGCTTTCCCCGCAGGGGAGCACGACGATTACGTGGATACCGTCACCCAAGCCTTGCGCCGTTTTAGGGAGGGTGGTTTTGTACGTCACCCAGAAGATTACCAAGACGAACCTGCCGTCCCACGACAAAGGATTTACTACTAATGGTTACCCCTGTCCGCCCTAGTAACGTAGACCGCGCTTTGCTACAAGCTCCTAACGATGCCCTGAGCATTGGCGAGCAAGAGCTCATGGACCAAGAAGACGCTTTCCTTAATGTTACCGTCCAAGACGATGACCAAGGCGGCGCGTTAGTGGAGTTTGGCCCCGAAGAAGAGATGTTCGGCCAAGAGCCAGACGACTTTTACGGTAATTTAGCGGAGTTAGTTTCCGACGATACGTTGGTCGCCGTGGCGGCTTATGTCACCGGCTCAGCCGAGGACGATATCGCCAGCCGCCAAGACTGGGAACAAGCCTACACCAAAGGCCTCAAACTGCTTGGCCTACGTTACGAGAACCGCACCGAGCCCTTTATGGGTGCCACCGGCGTAACCCACCCCGTTTTGAACGAGGCCGTCCAGCAATTCCAGTCCGGCGCGTACAAAGAGATGATCCCCGCTACTGGGCCAGTCAAAGCCAACATTGTTGGTGTGCCCTCCGCAGCTACCGAGCAGCAAGCCCAACGCGTCCAAGACTACATGAACTACCAACTGATGTACCAAATGGAAGAATTCGAGCCAGAATTCGACCAAATGCTCTACTTTGTTGGTTTGGCGGGCAGTGCATTTAAAAAAGTCTACATGGATGACAATTTAGGTCGCCCCGTAAGCCGCTTTATCCCCGCCGAGGACGTAATAGTCCCCTACACTGCTACCGATCTTCAATCAGCCGACCGCGTAACACACGTTTTTAAGCTAACCGAGAACGAATTCCGCAAAATGCAGGTAGCCGGAACCTATTTAGACATACAAGTGACTGCTGGCAGTGATTCTGCAGACCAAATCCAAGAAGAATACGACAAAATAGACGGCGTTAGCCCTGCCAGTGCCGACACCCAACTCACTTTTTACGAATGCCATTGCTACTTGGACATTCCAGAGTACCCAGACCTCCTCCCAGATGGCGAGGAATCTGGCATTAAACTGCCGTATATTGTTACTGTGTGCAAAGATTCAGGCGACGTAGTCAGCATACGCCGTAATTACCTTATGGAAGACCCCCGCAAGGATAAAATACGGCACTTTGTCCACTACAAGTTCACTCCAGGACTCGGGTTTTACGGTTATGGCTTAATTCACTTGTTGGGCAATTTATCACGCACGGCTACCAGTACCCTGCGCCAGTTAGTAGACGCCGGTACCTTGGCTAATATGCCTAGCGGGTTCAAGGCGCGTGGTTTGCGCATCGCCGACGACGATAATCCCCTCCAGCCAGGAGAGTTTAGGGATGTGGACGTTCCCGGAGGCGATTTACGCGCCAGCATAATCCCGCTGCCGTACAAAGAGCCAAGTGCGACGCTTTTCCAGTTGATGGGTTTTGTGGTCGAGGCCGCCCAACGGTTTATAGGCACTACCGACATGGGCGTAGGCCAAGGCAACCAAGAGATGCCCGTTGGCACAACCATTGCTTTGCTAGAACGTGGGGCACGGATAGTCAGCGCCGTACACAAGCGCCTACATAGCAGCCTCAAGCAAGAGTTAAAAATGCTTGCGGCGTTATTTGCCCAAGACCCCCAACCTTACCCTTACGAGGTAGGGGTGGAAGCGATGATCAAGACGGAAGATTTTGACGCAAGGGTGGATATCATTCCCGTCAGCGATCCCAACATCTTTAGCATGTCGCAACGAGTGGTTTTAGCCCAAGAGCAGTTGAAATTGGCGCAAGCAGCACCCGAACTCCACAACTTACGCGAGGCCTACAGCCGTGTTTACACTGCCCTAGGTGTGCAGAACGTGGACCAAATACTCAAGCCCGAGCCGCAGCCGCAGCCTAAAGACCCCGCCACCGAGAACCAAGAGGCAAGTGCCGCTGCCGGTGGGCAGGGTAAGTTGCAGGCATTCCCGGAGCAGGATCACCAAGCGCATATTGCGGTACACTTGGCGTACATGAACTCCCGCGTGGCGCAGATGCAGCCGCCGGTCCTAATGACTTTGGAAAAGCACATCTACGAGCATCTTGGTTTGCAGGCCCGCGTGATACACGACCAACAGATGCAGCAAAATCCGCAAGCACAACAGTTGCCACCCGAGCAGCATGAGGATATGGTTGCCCAAATACAAGCGCAGTTGATCGCCCAGTTCCAGCAGCAGAATCCGGCATCGCAACAAGGTGACGAAGATCCGTTGGTGGCAATCAAGAAGCAGGAGTTGGAACTCCGTGCGCAAGACCAAGCAGCAGACCAACAAATCGATCAAGAAAAGTTGCGTTTAGACCAACAACGCCAAGCCCAGAACATCGCGTTGGGCAGAGAGCGTATACAATCCAGCGAGGACATTGCAGCCATGCGCATGCAGCAGTCTGCACAACGGCAAGCCAACCCGCCAACCTTTGGAGGCAGAAATGAAAGACGATAAGATGAAAGGCATGGAAATTGAGATCACGTTTTCTAAACCAGAAAAGCGTAAGAAAATGGCTGACGGCGGCACCGCTGTCACTAACAATGCTACTCTAGATGCCACAAGCGACCAAGCTACTAACAGTAAAGTTTGCCGTGGTGGAGGAGCAGCTTTGCGTGGTACTAAGTTTGCAGGAGTGTTCTAACCGTGGCTTTGAAAAAAGGTTCTTCTAAAAGCACCATTAGTAGAAATATATCTACTGAGATGCAAGCGGGTAAACCACAGAATCAAGCCATCGCTATTGCGTTGAGCAAAGCAGGTAAAACACGCACTAAGCGTAAAACAACTAGGAGTTAATCCGTGACCAAGTTATTAGACAAGATAGGCACCAAGGTGTGGAGTAAGATTCAATTTGCGACTACGGTGCAGATTGGTTTTTGGACGGTATTCCTCACTTTAGTCTTTGTTGGACTGTTGTTGACTTAGAGTTACAGGGGCACAAAAAATGAACTTAGGCAAGCTGAAGGGACTAATTGGGGCGGTAGCGCCTTCGTTGGGTGCTGCGATGGGGGGACCTATCGGCGGGGTAGCCAGTAAAGTTATTGCTGAAGTTTTAGGCTGTGCGCCTGAGCCAAAAGCCATAGACAAAGCGATGCGCGAGGCAGGACCCGAAGAGTTAGTCCGTATTCGTGAGGCCGAGCTCAAGTTCGAAGCCAAAATGAAAGAGATGGAAGTCGACATTTTTGAGTTAGAAACCAAAGATAAGCAAGACGCCCGAACGCATTTTGCAACCGACTGGACAGCTAGGCTTATTGGTATAGTCATGGTGGGCTTTTTCTGTAGTTATATCGCCATGATTACTATCATGCCGCCAGAGCAAAACTCCATGGAGTTAATCAACCTCGTTTTAGGTTATATGGGTGGTTTGGTGAGCGCCATTATTTCTTTTTATTTTGGAGCCAGTGCGAGTACCAGTAAAAAAGAGGAAGAGTGATGCCTAACCAAAACATAGACCTCGCTGCTTTTTTGGGTAACAACCCTTATTATGCTAATGCGGTACCACAAATGACCGCCCAGACTGCTGCCCCCGTTGCGCAAACCACTGTTCCTAACTTTGAGAACTACGAGCCTGCTTACCTGACCGACGGCCAGATCAATGCTATGCGTGGTGGCAACCCCACTAACATAGACACTCCCTCCGTTAGAGGGCTAGACCAAGAAAGATTTAGGGCCGCACCGGTGCAGAATGTAGACCTCGCTTCTTTTTTGGGTAACAACCCTGCTTACAACCAAACTCCCGCTGCCGCACAACAACCGGCTACCCCTGCCCCATCTAGTGTAACGCTAGGACCTCCCGGAATGAACTATGGGAACATGGGCGAGCAGTATTTCACGCAAGCTCCTATGGGACCAATGCCTGCTTATCAAAACCCGTATGTAGGTATAGCTGGCTTACTTAACAGGTAATAATTATGGATAAAGTAGTAGAGATTCTTCGTCGCCACGAGGGAGTACGTTCACACGCCTACAAATGTTCGGCAGGGTATTTGACTATCGGTGTTGGGCGCAACATAGACCAAGATGGTGGGTTAGGTCTCTCCGACGACGAAGTAGACTACCTGCTCAGCAACGATATAGACAGGTGCATCAAAGAACTGGGTGCTTCTTTTGATTGGTTTAAGCAATTAGACGAAGTCCGCCGCGACGCCATGATAAACCTAGTGTTCAATTTAGGAATGCCCCGTTTAAAACAGTTTAAAAACGCGCTGGCTGCTATGGAAAGCTGTGATTGGAATACCGCCGCTGATGAACTTTTAGATTCCCGTTGGGCAGCTCAAGTAGGCTCCCGCGCAACCGAAGTTTCAACCATGATCCGCATCGGAGAATATGTGTAATGTCCGACCTTTACATTTATGAAAAAATGTTGAAGAATGTGCGCCAACGACAAGAGATGATTCAAGAAACCATTTGTTATGGTGTTGTTCCAGATTTTGTTGCCTTCAAGGAACTCCGAGGTCGTCTTGGGGAACTTGCCACAACTGAACAGGATCTAAAAGACCTGCTAAAAGAGGTATCAGATTACGATGAGTGAAATACTCGTGCCATCACATATAGCTCGCGAACAAAAAACTCCTCCTCCCCCAAAACACGTTGACAACGGCTTATTGTCCGAGGCTTATGTAGACGCGGATAAAGTTGTGTTAGACCCTAGCAAAATACCAGAAAAGGCATTGGATCGGTTACCCACGCCTACTGGTTGGCGCATACTCATTTTACCTTACCAAGGTAAAAAGAAGTCCGACGGAGGTATTATCCTCACATCCGAAACCCAAGAAAAAGAGCGCGTAGCTACTGTTTGTGGTTATGTCTTAAAAGTTGGGCCTTTGGCATATAAGGATTCCGTTAAATTTGGTGACCAAGCCGAACCTTGGTGTAAAAAGGGTGACTGGATTATTTTTGGTCGTTATGCGGGTAGCCGTTTTAAAATAGAAGGTGGAGAAGTTCGCCTCCTCAACGATGACGAAGTCCTCGCTAGTATCAATAGCCCAGATGACATAATGCATCTGTAACATGGAGCTCTACCATGCCTGAAGAAGTCCAAAATAAAGACCAGAACGATGAAGAAGATATTGTTGTCACGGTGGAAGAAGATTCTGAAGATTCTGAAGATTCTAAAGAAGAAGCTACCCAAGCCTCCGCTGAAGAAAGCTCTTCCGAAAAACCCAAAAAAGAATCTGACGATGAGTTAGAGAACTACACCGAAGGTGTCCAAAAGCGTATTGGCAAACTAACAGCCAAGATGCGTGAAGCCGAGCGACGTGAGCAAGCTGCTTTGGAATATGCGCAAGCTGTCCAAAAACAGTTGGAAGAGGCTAACAACCGCTCTAAGTCGTTGGATACCTCTTATGTCAACGAGTTTGAAAATCGTGTCAAGACAGAGTCCGAGCTTTTAAAAGAAACACTTAAAAGAGCGATTGACCGTGGTGACATCGATGCCCAAATCGAAGCGCAACAACGCATTGCTACTTTAGCAGGACAGCAAGAGCGTCTTGCTTATGTAAAGCAAGAGCAAGAGCGACGCAATGCACAACCCGTTCCACAACAGCAGCCGTATCAACCACCACAAAAAGCAAAGCCCGATCCTCGTGCAGAAGAGTGGGCAAGCCGTAATGAATGGTTTGGTAGCGACGAGCCTATGACCCTAACGGCTATGTACCTGCATAAGCAATTGACAGAAGTAGAGGGTTTTGATCCTACTTCCGACGATTACTATGCCGAAATAGATAACCGTATACGCATAGAGTTTCCACATAAGTTCCAAACAGCTAAACCTAAAGCAACCGGAGGACCAAAAGTGGCCTCTGCGAGCCGAGGGGGTGGGAATGGTAATGGTCGTAGGGAAATCAAACTATCTCCGTCTCAAGTTGCAATTTCAAAAAAACTTGGTATAACTGAACAACAGTACGCGAAGCAACTGCTCCGCATGCAGAATTCGTGAGGAAGGTTAAATGACCGAAAGAAGCCCACGCACATCCCAAACTAGGGAAAAATCCTCCAGAGCAAAGCCTTGGAGGCCACCGTCAACACTGGACGCACCACCCGCTCCGGAAGGTTTTGTTCATCGTTGGATTCGTGAGTCAATCATGGGTTATGACGATAAAAAGAACCTGTCCGCTCGCCTCCGCGAAGGTTTTGAGCTAGTTCGCGCCGATGAGTATCCAGATTTCGAAGCACCAACCGTCCAAGATGGTAAACACGCAGGTGTTATTGGTGTTGGAGGACTGGTACTTGGTAGATTCCCAATAGAGACACGTAAACAGCGCAATGATCATTTCCGTCAACAGACGAGAGATCAAATGACCGCCGTGGACAATGATCTCATGCGGGAGCAACATCCGTCTATGCCTATCATTAAACCTGAAAGGCAGTCTCGTGTAACTTTCGGTGGGAACAAAGGTTCCTCCGATTAAAATAGGATCTGAGCAATGGCTAATATAGATGCCGCATTTGGCCTTCGGCCTTATAAAATGCTCGGTGCAGGTGCAAACACCAACGGTGTTATGTCCTTCGATATCCAAACTACGGCGACAGCGGGTACCTCCAGTGTAATTTACGAAGGCACCCCCGTTATCCCCTTAGCAAACGGTATGATTGACATCGTAGGTGCCGCCGATGGCGGAACTGTACCTATACTGGGCGCGTTTATTGGTTGTCAGTACACTGACTTAAATGGCACTCCTACGTTCACTAATAAGTGGCCTGGAACTGCTGCTGTCAAGTCTGGTACGGCTGCAACTGCACTTATCGCAGCACACCCTGATCAGTTATTCTTGATCAATTGTGATGCTGCCGCAGCGGACTTAACTGTCCATGCAAATGCTGATTTTGCCTCGGCGACTAGTGGTAATGCTACTACTGGTATGTCTAGTGGTGAACTGGCTGTCTCAACGGTGAACACTACCAACACCTTAAACATGCGTATTGTCGGTTTTGCTGATCAGCCAAACAGTGACGATGCAACTGCCGCAGGTCGTTTGGCAATTGTTCAACTCAACAATCACTTCTACCGCTACGGTGCTAATGGCACTGGCGCAGGTGTATAAGGAGAATAGGAAATGGCGATTACTCGTTCCCAACTCCTAAAAGAACTTGAGCCAGGATTGAATGCCTTGTTCGGTCTGGAGTACGATAGGTATGACAATGAGCATGCCGAAATCTTCGAGACAGAATCTTCAGACCGAGCGTTTGAAGAAGAAGTCATGTTAGCAGGCTTCGGCCAAGCACCTGTTAAGGGTGAAGGCGCAGCTGTATCTTACGACACAGCTAACGAAGCGTTTACTGCTCGCTATACTCACGAAACAATCGCGCTTGCGTTTGCGATCACTGAAGAAGCCGTTGAGGATAACCTCTACGACCGCCTCAGCTCTCGCTACACACGCGCTTTGGCTCGTAGTATGGCTAACACTAAGCAAGTCAAAGCAGCGGCTATCCTGAACAATGCGTTCGATAGCAACTACACGATCGGCGACGGTGTAGAGCTCTGCTCTACTGCTCACCCAACTGTAGGTGGTGGTAACTTTGCAAACGAGCTTGCAACTGCGGCAGACCTTAACGAAACGTCACTTGAACAGTCGTTGATTGATATCTCGGCGTTCATCGACGAGCGTGGCCTGAAGATTGCACTGCAAGGCCGTAAGCTAATTATCCCTCCTGCGCTGCAATTCGTTGCTGAGCGCTTGATGGCTAGTAACTTGCGTCCAAGCACTGCTGATAACGACATCAACGCAATCCGTAACATGGGTATGTTGCCTGACGGTTATGTGGTCAACCACTTCCTAACCGATCCAGACGCATTCTTCATCAAAACGGATGCACCGAACGGCTTTAAGCATTTTGTCCGCTCTGCGATCAAAACTTCTATGGAAGGTGATTTTGAGACTGGCAACGTGCGCTACAAAGCTCGTGAGCGTTACAGCTTTGGTGTCTCGGACCCACGTTGCGTATTTGGCTCTCCTGGAGCTTAATATCGTTTCACGTGAAACGATAAAAACTGAGGGGGGCACTTGTGTCCCCCTCTTTTTTTGCGTATAGTTTGACTAGTAGGGCATCACAATAGCTTTGCAGACAGGTCTATGCCCCCTGATGTTGCACTTTCTGTAAAGCGAATCCTTGTGCAAGAGGTGTTTCTTTATGGGTACTACCACTTTCTCTGGTCCTATCAAAGCTGGGACTATCAAAGATACTACTGGATCTACCGTTGGTACTAATGTTGCGAACGTCGGCTACGTTCTGATGGCGCAGTCTAAAGTTATCGACATTGCAGGTGCGACTAGTGCAAACCAAGTAGTTGCTACCATTCCTGCTAACTCTCAAATTGTAGACGCTATCCTTAACGTGACTACAGCTAATGATGATGGAACTGCATCTACCGTTGTTGTAGGTACTTCTGCTGATGCAGATGCGTTTATCCCGTCTACCAGTGTTCAGTCTGCAGGAACTACTCGTGGTACGTTGGACACAGAAGCAACTGATGTTGGAACCACAGACCTACAAGTATTAGCAGACTTCACTGCAACTGATGGTGACGGAACTGCTGGTGTAGCAACAGTTACTATTCTGTATATCCAGAACAATAACCTTTCTTAATTAGGAGGTTGATATGGCTGGTTCTGATGTAAAAGCTAAACGGCTAACGGGCACTGGTTCTGCGGGAGTAGGTCCGGCTCGTATACGCCAAATACAGGTTTTAACGGACAATGTTGGAGCCGGTCGTTTGACTATTACCGACGGTAATGGCGGCGCTACTGCTTTAGATATTGACTTTAAAACAGATGATTCTCATTCGGTTAACATCCCGGATGAGGGTATCCGTGTGTCTGATATATATGTTTCGGTAGAAACAAATATTACGGCAATGACTGTTTTTTACAGTTAGGGGGCACTATGGCTCGCCAAGTCTCTTCCATATCTCGTGTAGGCACTAGCGAGCCGTTTGAGCTGCAAGTATCTCGAAACCAGATTTCGTATCATATTTCGTTACATAAATTTGGTTATAATTCGGATATAGGAACGTCTCCTGAAACAGTGTGGACGATAGGCGGTACATATACCTACCTTGCGGCGGCTTCGACTTTGTATGTTTCAAGTTCGGATGCAAACGATACGTCAGCAGGCACTGGGGCACGAACGGTTCAGGTGTACGGGTTAGACGCGAACTATGACGAAGTAAACGTAACGGTTTCGTTAGCCGGGCAAAGCGCCGTTCAGTTGGGAGAGGCGTCTAATTGGATTCGGGTATTTCGCATGGTGGTGCGTTCAGCGGGAAGTTCGGGTGAAAATGTAGGCACTTTATACGTTGGGACAGAAGCGACACCCGCTTCGGGTGTTCCGGTGGCTAAGTATGCCTCCATAGCAATTGGTGATAATCAAACTTTGATGTGTGTTTGGACAGTGCCTAGAGGGTACACGGCGTATTTGCATCAAAAAGATGTTTCAGCGTCCTCTAGCTCGGGTAAATTTGCCATTTTTACTTTAGAGGGCCGTCCTTTTGGCGAAGTTATGCAAGTAAAAGACAGAGTTTTATTAGCCAATAATTCTACGGCGATTAGTTATTGGAACCCGATATCTTTTGCAGAAAAAACCGATATTGAAGTACGGGCGCAAGCAGACAGTATAGGCGGGACAATTACCGCTTCTGCTACGTTAGATATTACTTATATTTTGAATGGTACGGAATTAGATGGCTAGTACAAAGAACGTAAAAAGAACCCCTTCCGGTAGGCTAACCTACCGAGGGGAGACATTTGCCGGATACAACAAGCCTAAACGCACACCCAATGGCCCAAAAAAGTCAGCGGTGTTGGCTAAAAAAGGTGATGAGGTCAAGTTAGTCCGTTTTGGCGACCCTAACATGACGATAAAAAAGAACATTCCCGGACGTAGGTCTAACTTCCGCGCTAGGCACAATTGCGATACCGCCAAAGATAAATTTTCGGCAAGGTATTGGTCATGCAAAGCGTGGTAAGTGGAGGAATGATGGCTAAAACAGTACACGAGCTTGAAATTGAGTTCACGGAAATGCGTACAACTCAAAAGCATATTTACAGCAAAGTGGAAGAGTTGCATACCGACATGCGGGATGTCAAAAAAGCCTTGTTTCAAGCTAAGTGGGTTTTAGTTGGTGCGGTAGTTTTTGGTGGTTTAGTTAATAGCGACACACTTTTGCAGCTACTCAAAGGTTTAGGCTAGTGCCGATAACACGCGGACAAGAAACCAAGCAGGTGACTACAATGGCAAGAGGTCTGTACGACAACATAAATGCTCGTAAAAAAGCAGGGACTTCCCGCTCTAAAAGCGAGTCAACTATTTCTCCGGCAGCATACAAGAACATGCAAGAGGGTTTTCCTATGAAAGATCGTAAAAAGAAAATGGGTGGTGGTTCAATGATGGAGTCCCCCCGCAAAGCTATGGCAATGGGAGGCTACGGTGAATCTACTAAGCGTAAAAAAATGCGCTACGGTGGCGATTCTGGTAGCAAAATGGTCAAAGGGCCATGCTCATAAGGAATAAATGATGGCTGTATCTGGTTCAAAAGATTTTGAGCTTGACGTTGCCGAATACGTTGAGGAGGCCTTCGAGCGTTGTGGGATAGAAGCCCGTACCGGCTACGACCTAAAAACCGCTCGGCGGTCTCTCAATTTGATGTTGGCAGACTGGGCAAATAGAGGACTTAATCGGTGGACGATTGAGCAGACTTCGGTGAGCTTAGTTCAAGGGACAGCCGCGTATAGTCTAGGTACGGACACAATAGACATTTTGTCTGCTGTGGTGCGTACTAACGCAGGCGAAAGCAACCAACAAGATATTAGTATATCGCGGGTGAGTAGGCAGGAGTTTTTGAACATCCCTACCAAAAACACGCAAGCGAGGCCGACTGAGTTTTATGTCGACAGACAGATAAACCCTAATGTGAATGTATGGCCTACACCAGACCAAGCGTATACTCTGGTGTTTGATAGGTTAGTTCGTATAGACGATGCAGATACTCAACAGAATACATTAGAAATGCCTTTCAGGTTTTACCCCTGTTTGGCGGCGGGTTTGGCCTACTATATTAGTTTAAAAAGAGCACCCGACCGCACCCAGTTTTTAAAAGCTATTTACGAAGAAGAGTTTGAAAGAGCGGCAAGTGAAGACCGCGACCGAGCTAATTTAAAGCTCACACCGAATAAAGATTATTACGGGGTGTACTAATGACGTATGCCATTGGGATACAGTCCTTAGCTATTTGCGACCGATGTGGGCAGCAATACCCTTATTTAAGTATGCAGGTGGAGTGGACAGGGTTTAAGGTTTGTCAAGAGTGTTTTGAGCCAAAACACCCTCAGCTAGAACCGATCACTAAACCGGCTGACCCACAAGCGTTGCATAATCCTAGAACAGATAGGGTGGAGCCTTACAATGTGTATGTGGGTATTCCCGTTGTGGAAAATGAGTCGCTCGGCCCTGTTACCGGTGTCGGGTGTGTTGGTTGGGTAACGGTGGTTACGTCATGAGTTTTACTTACGGTGAGTTAAAGCAAGCGATACAAGACTATACCCAAAACACGGAGACTAGTTTTGTCAACAACCTGCCTATATTTATACGGGCAGCGGAGGAGCGCATACTTAAAAACGTGCAGCTTACGTTTTTCCGCAAGAATGCTACCGCGAACACTTCAGCGAGCAACCAGTATCTTGGTTGCCCGAACGACTTTTTAGCACCGTTTTCGTTGTCCTATACAGACAGCAATGGTAACAAAGTGTTTTTGGACTATAAAGATGTAAACTATGTTCAAGAATATAACCCTGATGCTACAGCCACGGGTGAACCTAAGTATTATGCGTTGTTTAACACAGACTATTTTATTGTTAGCCCAACCCCTAGTGATACTTTTACTGTGGAGCTGCATTATTTTTACCGCCCTAACAGCCTTACTTCTGGTGCAGATAGTGCATCTACTTGGCTCAGTGAAAACGCGGAGTTGGCAATGTTGTATGGGTCTCTCATCGAAGCGTACACTTATATGAAAGGTGAGCCAGATCTTATGCAGAACTATGACAAACGGTTTATGGAAGCCGTGGTCGCACTCAAGAACTTCGGAGAGGCGAAGGAAATCACTGACGCTTACCGCACCGGACTAGTTAGGAGACCTGCCGTATCTTAACAATACGGGAAAATTAAATAGCGTTTATTAAGAGGAAACACAAATGGCTATTACACAAGCGATGGCAACATCATTCAAAGTTGGTGTTCTTGACGGAACATTCGACTTCAGCAGCGGTACAGCACAGACGTTCAAGATCGCTCTGTTCACTTCAGCGGCTACACTGGATGCGACTACTACTGCATACAGCGTAACTAACGAAGTCTCAGGCACAGGCTACACTGCGGGCGGAAACACGCTGACTATCTCAGCGAACCCTGCTTCAAGTGGCACCACAGCGTTCTTAGACTTTGCGGACACTACATGGTCTTCAGCGACTATTACTGCTCGTGGCGCTTTGATCTACTTGGCTGACGGCGGCACTAACCCTGCTGTTGCGGTTCTGGATTTTGGCTCAGACAAAACTTCAACTGCGGGTGACTTTACTATTGTCTTCCCTGCTGCTGATGCGAGCAACGCTATTATCCGTATTGCCTAAACCTCGAGACCCTAGTTATGGTGACGTTAGTAAATAGAGCTAAAATGTCCACCGCTACGACGGGGACAGGGACAGTTACGCTTGGCTCTGCGATAGCAGGGTTTCAGACTTTTGCAGATGCTGGGGTAGCAAACGCCGAGACTGTCCGGTACACCATAGAAGACGGCACTGCGTGGGAAATAGGCACGGGCACTTATACGGCGTCGGGTACGACGCTTTCCCGTACGCTTGATGAAAGTAGCACGGGGTCTTTGCTTAACCTCTCTGGTAACGCGACTATTTTTGTCACTGCTGCCGCAGAAGACCTGCAAAGCGATACAGCCAATACTGCCTCTACACTAGTCGCTAGGGATGCCTCTGGTAACTTTAGTGCGGGGGCTATTACAGGTACTAGCTTTGTTTCCTCTGGAGACATGACCTTTGGCGATAACGACAAGGCTACGTTTGGTGCGGGTAATGATCTACAGATTTATCACAATGGCACTAGAAATATTATTGAATCCGAATTGCCAAATGAGATGTGGATTCAAGCAGATCAACTCGCCATAAAAAATGGGGCAGGTACTGAGTATTTAGCATATTTTGATGGGGATGGTAGGGCTGAATTTTACTATGACAACGCAGTCAAACTCGCCACAACCGCCACAGGCATAGACGTTACTGGCACAGCAACTGCCACAACATTCTCTGGTGCGTTGTCTGGTAACGCTACGACTGCAACCACTCTAGCTACAGGCAGGACAATCAGCTTAACGGGTGATGTCACAGGCACTTCGGGTAGTTTTGATGGCAGCGGTAACGTAAGCATTGCCGCAACCATAGCTGCTAACTCTGTTGCTTTGGGTACAGACACCACTGGTAACTACGTTGCGACTATTGCAACTGGTGCGGGCCTAGACGGAAGCGCTTCAAGCGAGGGGGCAACCCCAACTATTACTCTGAACCTGAACGAGCTAACAACCTCCACCACCAATGGAGACGGCGATTATTTTGTAGTTGTCGATACAGGCGGTGTACAGAGGAAGCTAACCAAAGCCAATATAGACCTGACAGGGTTTAACAACGATGCGGGGTGGACCTCTAACGTAGGCGACATCACGGGCGTAACAGCAGGCAGCTATCTAACCGGTGGTGGAACCTCTGGTACAGTCACACTAAACGTCGATGCCACCACTACAGCAACAGCAAGTAAGGTCGTCGCTCGTGACGGAAGCGGTTACGTTTTTGCAACTTACTACAATTCTACCGGGACATTCTCTACTACTGGCCTTACTTCTGGTATGGCTAGGTTTACGGGAACTAACGGCTCAGATACCTACGGGCGTTCTTATACAGCTCAAGCTGCCGCGACCCTGTTGTCTGGTTCTACAATGAACATTGCGGGTAACGCTACTACGGCAACCACAGCGACAAACCAATCCGGCGGCACCGTTTCTGCAACGACAGGCACTTTTAGCACTTCAGCCACCATTGACGGTATTCTTTTACGAGACAGCACAAACCGCTCCGGTTTGCTTGAGGTGTCATCTGGAGGTGCTTGGGAAGGTTTTTCTATCGCTCCAACGGGCACTTCTCACTGGTCAATCATGGGTGACCAAGATGACTTTGGTTTCTATGATGATATAAATAACGAATGGATACTTCAGTACAACGAAAACAGCTCTCTTCAGCTATATGCTAATGGAAGCAACACGGTTACGGTTACCACATCGGGATTAACCGTTTCAGGCACAGCCACCGCTACAACATTCTCCGGCGCCCTATCTGGTAACGCTACAACTGCAACTACACTCCAAACAGCCCGTACAATCAACGGCGTTTCGTTCAACGGTAGCGCGAATATTACTTTGCCGACTGTTAATACTTCTGGCGACCAAACTGTCGATGGCGTTAAAACTTTTTCTAGTCTTATAGCAACAAACCCAACAGTAAATTCTGAAAATACCTCTACCGACGGCTCTGTAATGCGGTGGAGGTACTCAACATCTGACGCTTATCAGTTAAGATTAAAGCAAACTGTAACTACTGGGGTAGTAAGGTGGAACTTTAGCCAAACCAACAATAGCGTTGATTATAATGATGTGTTGGTATTAGATCGTGGGAATGTCGGTATCGGCACTACGGCCCCGTCGCAAAAATTAAATGTAGTAGGAAACGCAGAGGTTACAGGAAGTATTTACGTCGCAGACAATATTTATCACTCAGGCGACACAGACACATATTTAGCTTTTGGTACAAATACCATTACCCTTGCTACTGGCGGCAGCTCCGAGATAACCGTCAATACCACTGGTGTGCGTCTAGGTGATACAGGCAACGGATACTTCCAACCTGTCTCGGGTACCTACGGCTCTGTACAGATTGACGGCGGTGCTCACGGTGGTTATGAAGGCTACAGCATCGGCGGACGCGCTGTGTTCATGCACGATAACGGGTCCAATATGGGCCTTTACGACGATGTTAATAATCACTGGGCGCTTAGACACACTTTCAATGGCGCAACAGACTTATATTACGACGGCGCGGCAAAGATATCCACGACAAGCACAGGCGCTAGTGTTACTGGTAGTTTAACTATTGGAGGCCAACTTGCAGTTACCGGCCCTCAAGTTATTACAGCTAATACAACAGCAGTATCGGGCGACTTCTTAACAGTAAAAACAGCAGGGATTACGATTACACTACCTGCCTCTCCCGCTGTTGGGGCTTTTGTAATCGTCAAAGACGGTACGGGCGCAGCCGCAACAAGCTCATTTACCGTTGCTAGGAATGGTTCAAACATAGCAAGCTCTGCAACCGACCTTACTTTTGATGTAAATTTCGGGCAAATAACATTGACCTACGTAGACGCCACCATAGGTTGGAGTGTGTAAGGGAGGAGCGTCATGCTAGGTTTTTACCCTTTAGCTTCGGCTCCCATAGCAGATGATGCAAATGTCTCTGTTAGCATAAGCGTATCCGGCGTTCAGGCTACGGGGCAACTTGGTACTGCTGCGGTTTATGCAGAGGCCATAGTATCTCCAACAGGGGTACAAGGCACCGGTGTTATTGGTAGTCTTGCAGTCGAAGCCGACGCCAATGTTTTAGTTACAGGCGTTGCAGCCACAGGTAATACCGGCTCAGTCACCGTTGATCTACGTACCAGAGCGGACGTAACAGGCGTAGAAGGCACTGGAGAGATAGGCACCCCTGTTGTTAACGCCGCTGCCATAGTTGATGTTACGGGCGTAGATGCCACCACAATACTTGGCAACATCGCGGTAGAAGCCGATGGAGCAGTTGAAGTCATTGGTAATGCCGCCACTGGCGAGATGGGTACCGTCGCTGTAATAGGCGAAGCAGTTGTTGCCATTACGGGGGTTCAAGGTACTACAGCACTAGGCACAGCCGCAGTAGAAGCAGATGCGATTGTTGCGGTTACAGGTGTAGAAGCTACTGGCGCTATTGGCACTGTTGCGGTAGAAGCCGGTGCCGATGTAGATGCTGAGGGCTTAGAAGCCACGGGCGCAGTAGGATCGGTTGAAGTAACCGGCGTAGCCATTGTTGCCGTTACTGGAGTGGTGGGAACCACGGCCCTTGGTGAAGAAACCGTCACTGCCGGAGCAACAGTTAGCGCTACAGGCGTAGAAGCCACGGGCGAGCTAGGCACGGTAACCCAGATAACCAACAACATTATCGACGTTACAGGTCTACAGGCAACTGCTCAACTAGGCACGGCGACAGCAGAAGCGGATGCCAACGTCAATGTTACGGGTGTTCAAGGCACCACAGCATTAGGTGAAACCACCGAAACAGGTACAGCCACAGTGTACGCTATTGGCGTACAGGGCACAGGTAGAGTTGGGAATGTATTGGTTTGGGGCGAAATAGTACCGAATCAAAACGCAGGCTGGGTAGACGTAGACGATAGTCAAACACCAAATTGGGCGGAAATAGCAGCATGAAAATAGTAAACGAAGCAACAGATTTAGGCGCAGCAATCGACCCCAAGCATGAAGTTGAGCTTTTATGCAGTAACTGTGGGTATGATCTTGATGAAGCTGAAATAACAGCAGACACTTGTTCAGATTGCGGCGAAGCACTAAACTTACGTCAGAATACAAAGATTTACGCGACAAGCGTACCGCCTGCGGGTGGCAGCACATTAGTATAACTGGAGTGCCCCGATGGCTACTTATGATAATGATCTTAGACTAAAAGAGATCGCAACAGGCGACGAGTCGGGTACTTGGGGCACTAGCACCAACACCAACTTAGGGTTGATTTCTGATGCTTTTGGCTACGGCACAAAAGCGATGGCTGCTGACTCAGATGAGACGTTCACTATTCCTGATTTCAGTGCTGATCCTACCAGAGGAATGTTTTTAAAAATAACTTCGGGGGTTAGTTTAACGGCTACAAGAGTGATTACTCTCGGACCGAATACTGTTAGTAAAATATGGATTATAGACAACGCTACTACCGGTGGTCAAACCATTACGATCAAACAGGGGGCAGGCGCTACGGTAAACGTACCAAACGGCTCTAAAGTAATGGTCGTCACAGACGGTGCGGGCGCAGGCGCTGCGGTACTTAACGCTAACCCAACAGAAATTGGTGGTACGGTAACAAGTGTTGGCGGTACAGGTACGGTAAACGGCATAACCCTGACCGGTACGGTAACAAGTTCAGGAAACCTTACACTTGGCGGTACACTGGTTAACGTCGACCTTACCTCTCAGGTTACGGGTACCCTTCCTATTGCCAACGGAGGTACCGGCACCACCTCAACTACGTTCGCAAATCTCACAACAAACGTAACTGGCACTCTTCCTATTGCCAACGGAGGTACCGGCACCACCTCAACTACGTTCGCAAATCTCACAACAAACGTAACTGGCACTCTTCCTATTGCCAACGGCGGCACTAATGCAACTACGGCAGCCGGAGCGCGAACAACTCTAGGCGCAGCGGCATACCCCATACAGAAAGGCACTAACTACACAGCGGTTTCTGGGGACGTTATAATAGTCACGGCGGGTAGCATTACTATTACCTTACCCGCTACACCAAGCGCAGGTGACACTGTAGGGATAAAAGATGGTACAGGTGCGGCAGCTACGACATCTTTTACTATAGCAAGGAACGGCTCTAATATTGCTAGTTCTGCTACAGATTTAACTTTTGATGTTAACTTTGGTGAGATCACCATGAGTTACATAGATGCTAGTATTGGATGGAGTGTATAAATGAGTAATTTAAGCGAGTTAATAGGTGGCGGTGGCGGTGGTGGAACAATAGAAGCCACAGCATCTGGAGCATTAGCAAATGGTGATTTAGTTTCCTTAAATAGCGATGGAACTGTTAGTGTTGTTGCGGGAAACGCCACTTACGCAGTAACTAGCGGGCCAACTATTTCTTCTACATTTTTAGAAGGAAACAATATTTATGCGGCTGCTTATGACCCAGTTCAAGGTAAGGTCGTTCTAATATACAACAGCGTAAACAGCTCAAGATACGGCACGGCTATTGTAGGCACAATCTCAGGAACAACTTTGACCTTTGGAACTCCTGTGACATTTTGGAGTACTTCAACCTTTCAGCTTCAAAACATAGTTTATGAGCCAAGCTCTGGAAAAATGGTTGTTATTGGTTACACCGGATCAGGACAAGGAACAGCTATCATAGGCACTGTATCTGGGACTAGTATTAGTTTTGGTACTTCGGCTAATTTTATATCTTCTGGTCTGGATTTTGGCTCTTATGCGCCTGCCCTCTGCTTAACTGGGACTAGTAATCAATTTTTAGTGGCTTGGAAAAGCGGAGGTTACGGACGAGCGCGGGTAGGCACTATTTCTGGAACAAGTATCAGCTATGGAACTGAGGCTGTATTTTATACCGGCGGTATTGCCTACGCAGACGCCCATTATAATTCGGCTGAAGATAAAGTTATGGTAGTTTATAGAGATGAGGAAAATTCATCTTACGGTACAGCTAGTGTATTGAGTATTTCTGGTACAACTATTACTTACGGCGCAAGAACTGTCTTTAATAGCGCTACTACGACCGGCTCTAAAGTTATGTACCATCCTCCTTCTGGGAAAATGTTAATTGCTTATGGTTATAATGCAGTAGTAGCAAAAGCCGCAACAATATCTGGGACAAGCGCAACTTATGGTTCTGCGACTACAGTGTATAATAGCACTCCTTATTATCTTACAAAAAACCAAGGTGGGTTCGTAGGGGGTGGTTGTTATTTTACTTATGCAGGTTCGGGTTTTGATGGATATATATCTAAACTTGGTATAGAGGGAACCACTGTAGTCGAGCTAGAGCCAGAGTATGAGTTTGAAACTACAGACTTTACTCTTGGGTGCATGGCTTACGACACAGGAAATAATAAAATAGCCACTTTCCGTTACGGAAACCCATCTCAAACTAAGGTTGTTACTCCTGTTTTTACAACCGCAGATAAATTTATAGGTATATCTGATGGCGCTTACTCTGATGGAGCAACTGCTACTATTCAAGTCGTTGGTTCTGTAGACGACGCTCAGTCTGGGCTATCTGCGGCAACAGCTTACTATGTAACACCTGATGGAGAATTAAGCGCGTCTGCGGGCGATCCTGTGGTTTATGCGGGTATAGCTTTATCGTCAACAGAAATTCTTATCAAAGGATAAAACATGAAAACTATAGTATGCGAAGAAAACTGCTCCAAGTACTTGTTTGCTGACGATAAACAAGTCAACGTAAAAGACGACTGCATTGAAGTAGGCGATCCTGCTAACTTGGACTTTATTATTGGCGACCTAAACTCTGGCAACGCCACTCTTATCGAAGGCGTAACTGAGCCAGACGATTGGTACGGTTGTAAATACAACTATGTCAACGGCGCTTGGGAACTTTGCCCTGATTGGATTGATCCACGTTTGGAACAGCCTGCGGCCTAAGAGTATGACAAGTGACGCATCTATTTTTGTTATATGTACTGGTCAACGGCCAGATACAGTCTTCGGACATGTATTTCTATGACATCAATAGGTGCAATTACTTTGCTACAGCTATTGTTAAGGGGAAAGTAGAACGGACACTTAATTACGAGCCGAGAGGCGTGGCCCTTGCAGCTTATTGTTTACCACGAAGGGCAGACCCCGAAGCAGTGAGGCCGTACTAATGGACCCCATAACGATAAGTGCCTGTATAGCAGGAGCGACAAGAGCGTACAACCTCGTTGCCAAGGCAGTAAATGCCGGACGTGAGATAGAGGATACCGCTCAGTATATAGGTAGGTTTTTTGATTCTAAGGAAAAAATCCTAGAGATAGAGAAAGAAAACCAATACGGCCCTAAGTTCCTGCGAGGCTCGTCGGTAGAGGCCCAAGCCTTAGAAATACAGATGGCAAAGCACAAGACGCAGCAGATGGAAACTCAGCTCAGAGAAATCATCGTATTGTATGGGCCGGGAGAAGCCTTCTACAGCGAGATGATGAAGACACGGCGCACCATACGCGCACAACGCCTCGCTGCTGCTGAAGCACGGGCTAGGCAAAAACGGTTTATTATCGACGGTACCTTGATCCTCTTAATGACTGGAGCGACAATGGGTATAGTTTTTTGGATGATAAACTTAGTCGTAGGATAGTTGGTATTGATTCCTTGTATGCTATTATAAAACGACTATTTTTCTGGTGGGTTTGCCATGCCATTGACCAAATTGCAATTCCGTCCTGGAATCAACAGAGATGTGACTTCTTACGCTAACGAAGGCGGTTGGTTCGACAGCGATAAGATACGCTTTAGGCTTGGCTTTCCAGAAAAAATTGGCGGTTGGGTTAGGTCTTCTGTTTACAGCTTCTTAGGTGTTTGCCGCACTATCCACACTTGGATAGACTTAAACGGCACAAAACTCACTGGTGTGGGTACTCGCGTTAAATACTATATAGAGCAAGGTGGCTTTTACTGGGATATTACACCTATTAGGGCGACAACCCCAGCAGGGGAAGTGACTTTTGCAGCGGTAGACGGATCGGCTACTATTACAGTAACTGATGTAAGCCACAACGCAGCTACGGGAGACTTTGTTACCTTTAGTGGGGCGGTTAGTTTAGGTGGCGTCATTACAGCAGATGTTCTTAACCAAGAGTACCAGCTTACCGTAATAGACGGCAACAGTTATACAATCGTTGCTCGAGCAGCCGCTACAAGCATAGCTAGCATTACAATAGATGGTGCTTTGGTTTTTACCCCGTTAGCGGCTAATGCTTCCGATACTGGTAACGGAGGGGCTAGTGTAGTTGGCGCGTATCAACTCAACGTCGGCCTTGGTACTGTAGTAGCGGGCACGGGTTGGGGTGCTGGCTTATGGGGGGATGGTGGTTGGGGTGAACTAAGTCCTTTTACTACTACAAATATTTTGCGCATTTGGGGTGAAGACAATTACGGCGAAGACTTATTGTTCAACATCCGTGATGGCGGTATTTTTTATTGGGATACCAGCGCCGACACACTAGGTACCGACCGTGCAACCGCCCTTGCTGACATCCCAGGAGCAGATGCAACTACCCCTACTATAGCTAAACAGGTATTAGTCAGCGATACCGACCGCCATGTTCTCGTGTTTGGGTGCGACCCATTAGATGCAATAGGCACCCAAGACCCTTTGCTTATACGGTTTAGTAGCCAAGAGTCTATTACCGATTGGACGCCAACACCCACCAACACCGCAGGTGATTTGAGGGTAGGAGCGGGATCTGAGATTATTTGCGCGGTAGAAACTCGTCAACAAACTTTGGTTTTTACCGACACGTCTGTCCATAGTTTGCAATATCTTGGGCCGCCGTTTACTTTTGGTTTGGACCAGATATCCGAGAATACCACCATCATCAGCCCAATGGCAGCCGTAGCCATAGACGATAACGTGTTCTGGATGGGCGAAGGTGATTTTTACGTCTACACAGGACAAGTGCAAAAGCTACCTTGTACCGTGCGCTCCTATGTTTTTAACGATATAAACAACAGTGCGCTTGAGGTGTGTAATGCCGCAGCCAATACGTCGTTCTCGGAAGTGTGGTGGTTTTACCCATCTGCGAGTTCGGAAGAGTGCGACCGTTACGTTATGTACAATTACATAGAGCAGTCTTGGGCGTATGGGCAGTTAGCGCGTACCGCGTGGCAGGACAAAGGTATTAACATTAATCCTATAGCAGCAGGCACCGATGGTTACCTGTATTTACACGAGTCTGGCGTAAACGACGGTAGCACTAACCCACCTAGTCCAATAACTAGCTACGTTTTGAGTAGCCAATTGAGTTTAGGCCAAGGGGAAGAGTTTGTATTCCTTAGCAAAATAATACCCGACCTGACGTTTGATGCTTCTACAGTGGATGACCCAAGCGCAGATTTTATTTTGGAAGTGCGTAATTTCCCAGGAGGGGCGTACTTGCAATCCGACACGTCCAACGTGGTTCAAACTTCTACCACACCGGTAGAGCAGTTTACCGACCAAGCGTTTGTGCGGTTGCGGGGCAGGTCTTTTGCACTCAAGGTAGAATCTTCTACTGCGGGGACGCAGTGGCGGTTAGGTACTCCAAGGGTAGAAGTCCGGCCGGATGGGGCTAGATAATGTCGTCCAGAGGGTTAAACAGACCGTTCTTCCCACGGGCACCTAGCCAATATGAGCAAGCCCACCAAGCTGAGATACAACGGGCGTTTGAGTTGTTCCTTAAACAAGTGCAGAATCCTGGAGATGCGCGGCACACTACCCTTGCTCTCACCAATCTGCAGGAGGGGGATAACGGGTTAGCTCCCGGAGATTTGTTTGAGTACAACGGGTTTGTTAAAATCACAAAAGAAAACAAACCTAACCCACTTGGTGTGCAAGCTACTGGATTTGTAGGTACTGTAACAGTAATACTTACCTAAGATGTTTGTTGCTGCCAGTGATGGCATAGCGTATTATTGAGGTATGCGTCAACTCAGGAATTAACGCACCCTGCATATATTGATTCTATTCGAGGAACCGAACATATGCAGGGTCTCGCTAGTTTAGGGTACGAGGTTATAGACCAACCCGTACTTGATCAAACACAAGGTTTGCCGCAGTTCCAAAACGCAGCAGAGATGCTTGCCGATTTTGGTCGTAACGGCGACACCTACATAGTCCATGCAGCGGAAGGCGAAACCGTCATCCCTATGGAAGTGTTGGATTCCAACCCCCGCCTAAAGTCTATGCTTTTTGCTCAGATGCAAGACATGGGCATCGAGCCTGAGCGTTACATTGTAGGTAACGAGCTAAACTCTATCAATCCGCAGACAGGCCAACCCGAGTTCTTTTTGAAGAAGCTCTTCAAAGGCCTCAAAAAAGTGGTTAAAAAGCTCGCGCCGATTGTGCTACCTATCGTTGCTCCATTCTTGTTACCGGCTATGCCTATGGCTTTTGCTACAGGGTTAGGTAGTCTGGCGGGCGGTTTGGCAAGTGGTAGAAACTTAAAAGACTCTTTGAAAGGCGCGTTAATCGCGGGTGGTATTGCCGGTTTAGGTAATATGGCGTTTAGGGATGGCAGCTTCTTTGGTAGTAAAGCAGCACCCACAGGCCAGTTAGGTGACGTAACGGCAAAGCAAGCGTTCTCTTTGGATAACCCCTTTACCGCCGCAACACCAGATGCCGTAGGCGCAGCCCAAGCAGCCGAAGCAGCAAGATTATTGCCCCAAGGTGCAGCCGTACCAACGCCCGCAGGAGTAACCGAGGGTATTACACGCACCACTGACCTTGGCACATTCGGCGATAGCGCATTTACTGCTACCCCACAAGTGGATACCGTAGCCCAACTAGAGGCGTTGAACCGAGGGGTGTCCGTAGGTGACCTTGGCGGTCGTACGGCAGCTAGCCTAACAGAGACAACCCGTCCTAGCCTAGGCCAAGCACTCAAGCAGACGTTTACTCCAGGAGACCAGTACGGCCCCAAGGATTTCTACAGCGATTACCTAAGCCCAAGCCGTGCGAGTATACAACCGGATACGGCACAGGTTTCTGCACAGGCGGCGCAAGATGCAGCAAAGTCTATAGCGGAAACTAACGCAGCCCTGACCAGCCAAGGCTTACCTGCTTTGACCGATGCAGCAACCCAGTCCATTGTAGACACCACTATGAAGTCCGCTTTGGCTAAAGCCACTCCCGGATTTTTGCAAAAGTATGGTCCTCTGGCGGCTACCGCAGTGGGCACCGCAGCAGCTAGCGATTCATTGCTAGGTACGAACTTCTTCAGGGAGCAGGAAGCCCAGATACCAGGATTAATCACAGGTGAAACCGGTCGCGATTATTTAGAGCGCGACCCTGCCCGTTACGGTTTTGACTCTGCGCAGTTCTTCGGCGGTAACCCTTATTACCAAGCGTTAGCTAACCCGCAGCAGCAAGCGGATACAGGTAGGGTTTATCAGTCAGCAGCACAGCCTGTGTACACGGCGAGTAATTTTGTTAATCCTTACTTAGCTCCGGCAAGTCAAGCGGTGATGGGTTACCGCCAAGGTGGTGAGATAGTTGGTCCAGGAACCGGAACAAGTGATTCAATACCCGCGCTCTTAAGCGATGGCGAGTTTGTTGTTACGCGCAGGGCAGTAGAAAACTTAGGTGGGGGTGACCGCAAAGTCGGTGCCCGTAAGATGTACGACTTCATGCGTACCCTCGAAAACGGAAGAAGCTAATGGCTACAGAATTCCAAGAGATTATAACCCGCGAAGCTCCGGACATTGAGGCTTATAAACTTGGCCTTATGGATTTGGCTAAACAGCTAACCTCCGTAGAGCCACAAGGCGGTCTGCCCGCTTACCAAGTAGCAGGTATGACACCTGCCCAACTGCAAGCCCAACAGTTAGGTATGACCGGCGTAGGTGCATTTGCTCCTTTGTTAGGGCAGGCGGGGCAGTCTATCCAACAAGGTTTAGGTACGTTAGGTTCTGCCAGAAACGTCTACGACACGGCTATGCGTGTCGGTGGGCAGGCTCTAACAGGGTATAGCCCCTTCCAAGATATGGCTACCCAAGGCACTAATGCAGCCATGCAAGCCGCGATGGCTGCTCAAGCTCCTGCACAGGCCGCAGTACAGCAATCCCAAGTTGACCTTGCCGCAGCCATGCAGCGGGGCTATGGCGCAGCAGACACCGCAGCAGGGCAGCTAGGAGCAGCCACAACAGCGGGCCGAGGCATTGCAGGCCAAGTAGGTGCCGATACTCGTGCGCTCGGGCAGGGCTTAGGAGCAGCGACTAGCGGTTTTGGGCAGGATGCGCTCAGCATCGCTAACCAACAAGCCTTAGCAGCACAGCAAGCGGGTGCAGGAGCGCAGGGTATTGGTCAGCGGGCAGCTACCCAAGGGTTAGAGCAAGCGTTGCAAGCTCAACGTGGGCTACAACAAGCATCCGACTTTGGACTGCAAAGCGCCCAACGAGGCATGATGGGACTACAAGGCACTACCGGTGCGTTTGACCCTAGCACCGTTGCCTCTTATATGAACCCTTACGAGCAAGCAGTGATAGACGCAACGATGGCCGACATGCAACGCGCCAGTGATATTGCAGGTCGTGCTGAGGCTGCTCAAGCAGTAGGTGCAGGTGCGTTTGGTGGTTCACGGCAAGGTATTGTGGCCTCCGAGCGCGGACGTAATTTGCTACAGCAGCAAGCTCAAACAGCCGCAGGACTACGCGCACAAGGATATGGTGCCTCGCAAGAAGCAGCCCTAAGAGCATTCGAAGACCAACAACGACGAGGCCAATCAGCCGCCGAGCTTATGGGTTCCCTTGGGCAAGCAGGTGCAGGTACAGCACTCACCGCAGCAGAAGCCGGTGGTCGCCTTGGTATACAGGGTGTAGAGCTCGGTACTAGCACACAGATGCAAGCCCAAGACCTAATGGCTCAGGTACAACAGCAAGCGGCACAGTTAGGCATCAGCACTAACGAGATGGCAGCCCGCCTAGGTTTGGATGTAGGCAGTCTACAGCAGCAAGGTATGCTACAGTCAGCACAGTTAGGTTTAAGCGCAGAGCAGCAAGCCGCAGCCAACGCCGCGCAACAAGGTGGGTTAGGATTACAAGCCGCGCAACAAGCGCAAGCAGCAGCGCAGGCTAGTGGTAATCTAGGCATAAGTGGTGGGCAGTTAGGATTGCAGGGTGCCCAGCTACAGGGTAATTTGGCAGGGCAGTTCTCCGACATTGGCAGAACAGGTGCCGACCTTGGTCTACAGGCCGCGCAGATAGGCCAAGGAATTGCCAGTGGCATTGGCGCGTTAGGCCAAGCGCAAGGCTCGTTAGGCACACAGCAAGCCGCGCTAGCAGAAGCAGGCCAGACCATGATGGGAAGAGATATCGGTACGCTAGCTGGTTTGGGCGCAGATGCAAGAGCAATAGAGCAGCAGCGTTTGGATGCCGAGCGCCAAACCCAAATGCAAGACGTGTACGAGCCTTACCAACGGTTAGGCTTCTACAGTGACATATTGCGTGGTGCGCCTAGCACCCAGAGTACTATCACGGCAGCAACAGCACCACAGGCCTCGCTTGGGTCACAGTTGGTAGGTGGGGCAACCACGGCGGTTGGTCTTGGTACAGCAGCAAGTAGAGCAGGGTATATCTAATGGCGGTTAATCCAATATACGAACGAGGCATGTTCACTGGTCCACCACAGGTCACTCCTCAGCCGTCGTTAGGGACTGGTATAACAAGTGGCTTGCTAGACGAACCTATGCCCGCTGCTCCCCCGCAGGACCAAGACATGCTCGCCGCTACTGGTTTGCAAGCCGCAGCCGAGAGCATGGATGGGTTGTTTGCTAGCATAGACCAAGCCGAGGATGTGGAAGGTATTATCAATGCTTTGCGGGGTGACCAAAAGCCAATCAAGCAGCGGTACAGCGAACTAGCTGATTTGGTAGGCAAGACCGATGCTAACAAAACGCCGGAGTCGGTGTTGGCTTTGTTGCAGCCTACTTTCCAGATAATGGATACCCTGCAAGAAGGCGAAGGTGGCCTAGCCAGTTTGATGCAGCAACAGGGGCCGTCAGCTACGCAGCCAGACCAAGTACAGCAAGCCATGAGCATGATGGAACAAGGTGCCCAGCCCGTTATGCGAAATAATGGTACTCCAAGGTTTGGTGAGATTGCAGGCATTCCCGGAGTCATGCAGGGCTTTAATGTTTTTCAACCCCCGCGTCAACCTACGCCTTTTATGATGCCTGGAGTCACTCCACAAGGACAGGCCGATTACGCTAGGCTACCTGCGATGACTCAGCAGCCTAACATGTATTTGCAAGGCAATCTGCCGCCTAGCCAAAGAATGATTGACCCTGCCAGTGCGCAGCAGTTTGGGGAAGAGTACTACGGGTTTTTAGAGCCGTTCATGCCTCAAAACCGAACAGCCGAAGATATCAATCAGGCTTATCAGTCTATGCTAGAGCCGTACATACAAAAGCCCCGCAGTAAAGAAGCTTTGGCAGCCGAAGCCCAAGAGTTTTTTGGCGAAGGCGACCAACAGAACCAAGACATCCAAGCGGCGTTAGCACTCGCCCGTTACGGTAGCCAGATAGCGCAAACTCCAGGATCTATCTTGCAGGCGCTTACTACTCCCGCAGGTGATTTTGCTGCCGACCTGAGCAAAGTAGCATCCCAGAAGGCACAGCAAGAGCGGCAGTTAAAAGAGTTTGCGTTTGGGCAAGAGCAGGCCGAGACCGACCGCTTTAACCAACAGCAGTTCCAGATAGCTAGCACGGCTATACAACAAAGCGAAGCCGACCAGAACAATTGGCAAGACGCCTACCTAAGAATAAGACAAGACGCGTTGAACAAAGGTCTTTCTACCGATACGGTGAACAGTGATAGGTTTAACAACTCTGCTTTAGCAGCATGGTCGGCTAACAACTCGTTTGCAGTGTTACCGGCACAGCCTTATACGTATCAAAAAGCGGATGGTAAGTCCGAGGTCATTACCGTGCAACGTACAGCCGATGGCTTACGCATGGTTACCCCACAGGGATTGCAGCAGCTGCCTAGCGGAGCAGTACCATTAGACGCTACCACTATCAAAACGATGGGTGGTGCGGGTGCCTTAGACCTGACCGATGCACAGAAAACAGACTTGTTGATTCCGGACCCAACTACCCTTGTAGGATACAGAGAAGTTCCAGGATTTTTCCTCAACGGTAGCTATTTTATGGCACCAGACGGCAACGTCCGCAATGCACAAATTGCCCCCGCTGGCTTTATAGTAGGTAACGAGCGCGATGCTATAGAAGTTACTAGTCAAGATGCGGTTGGTCGTGTGTTTATTATACCTAAGATGGGTGATAACGCGGGGCAACGCATTTTGGCGAGCACACCACAGGCACAAACAGGTGGTTTAGCGTTTGAGCTTGCCCCTGCAAAATTCGATGCTAATGGTAAAGTGATCGAGGGTAACCCTCTGGTACAAACACTGGCACCAACAGGTGTTATGTATGAAAACCTCAGTACTGAACAGATTGCGAATTACAACCGTAGAATCACCAGTAACGTAGCTGCCTTGCAGGAAGCCCAAAACATCATCGGCATGATTAGTGACTCTGTCGGCCCGTACAACAGTGTCAAATCTTTCTTGAGCAACAATGTAGCTTCTATCATGCCTGACAGCATGGATGGTTGGCTCAAGTTTACTAAAACAGATCGTGGTCGTGCAGTAATGGAACGTTTCGTCCGTCAAGTAGTTGCTGCTCAAGCCTTGAGTGATCGATATGCAGTAGCGGAACAAGACATTATTAAAGACTTATCGGTAGATCCTAGCAAATTCTGGCAAGATCCCGAAAAAGCGTATGTTGATTTTAAGGAGTTAACTCGAGTCATGTTCAATGACCTTGCCCATGCTCGTGGTATCCTTGGCGATACACCAATACATACCATAGACAGTATTCCAATAGGAGATAAGTCTGACCCATTCCCTTACCGTGATAACGAGATCCTGTACCTGAACATGCTAGACGAACAAGGTGCTTTGAACAAAGATACTTACGTCCAAATGACAGCTAGTCAAGCACGAGCAGCAGAACTGCCTGCCCAATTGTGGCAGAACATGCCGCCTAACAGTCCCATAAAAGTAAAGTACAGTCAGCTAAGGTAGGATTAATCCATGGCACAGCTACCATCGCAAGTAATGGGGCAGCAAACTCAAGAAGAAGAGAGTGACGAGTTTACTCCTGAGATGCTGCAAGCCCAACTAGAGGGTCTTGAGTATAGTGCTCCGGTTGCTGCGCCACAGCCTACTATGAGCATGGAATATACACCTAGGTCTGCCCGTTTTACGGGGGCTAACGTAGGTGATCCTGTGATTGGTGCTCGTTTTCCAAGCGTATTGGAAAAGTACGTCGTCAAACCGATAGAAACAGTTACTCGTGCCACCGGCATAGAAGATGTTGCTATGGGTATAAACGAAGCTCTGGCTTACCTGCCAGATGCTGCAATCAATACAATTTCCCGTGGGATAGAAGCTTCCGGTCTAGCACCGGAAGGTAGCATCGACCGCGACATACTGTTGCGTATTTTCAACTCAGGTGATTACGAAGCCCAACAAACAATCATCCCGTACATCTTGTCTTACGGTAAAGGTGAGAACATAGGTACAACCGAGGGGTTTGGTACTTATGGCCGCGAAGCAGGCAAGATGATGGCTATGGCTGCTCCTTTTGCAGGTATGACCCAACGTGCCGCTAGCCTAACTCCTAAGGCTAATATCATTTCCAAAACGGGAGAAGATTTAACTTCCATTGCAAACAACCCTAATCTTGGAAACCGTGTACGCGAAGTAATGATAGCTCCGTATCGGACATCTCCAGGAGCCGCTACCGGAATAGAATTAGGTGTTTCGGGTATCAGTGGCATAGGTATGCAAGCAGAACAAGATTTGTTTGGTACGCAGACCGGAGCCGGTGGCCTACTACCCTTGGCTCCCGCAGGATTATGGTATGTGGCTAAAAACCTACCCACGCCTACTATAGTGCGCAACGCTTTCAACTGGATAAAAGGAAAAGCAGAGCCTGTTACTTTAGCTGTAACAGAGGAAGCTGACTTTATCCTTGGTAACGCAACAGCAACGGAAGGGGTAACAGGTGAGCGAGCTTTGCGTGGCATCAACCAAGAGATACAGTCTTTTTCTGCCACCGACGAAGGCATCCAAAACTTAGCCCAAGCATCCCAAATAGAAACAACTTTTGCTCCTTACATGGGTGAAGGTGAATCCATTTTGTTTAGCCCTGCCGAAAGACTACAGTCGCCTAACCTAATAGCTACCGAAACAGGTGCCGTGGAACGTGGGTCTGCTCAGTTTAATCAGTTGAATAATCAACGCAAAAACAGAGCGTTGGGTGCAGCACAGAACTACATCAACAGTAACTTTTCTGGTACTGGGATTGACGATGTCCCGCTGTACATCATCGACCAAGCTAGTGGTAATTACCAAACTACTATTAACGGAATAGATGCAGAGCTAAACGGAATAACCGATTCTTTCTCCCTTTGGGCTAATGCTAGAACAGGGGTGTATCCGGAGTATGGTAGTCGACAAGTGGCTAGAACAGGTCAGCAGATCCGTGCTGCTATTATAGAAGGTCACAACCAAGCCAAAACCGATGCCCAAAATCTTGCTACAAAAATGGGTATAAACGAAACAGACGAAATACTAGACCCAACCACGTTCCGTGATTCCAGAATGAGGATGCGTCGTTCTTTCCAAAACGCTAACGGGACAGAAGCATTGGATTACGCAGGTCTGCCTAGTCAAGTAAGAGCATATATAGATAACCCTAATGAGATGTTGAGCTTTCAAGAATGGAAGGGGTTTCGTGACCAGGTCAGCTCGGCTATCGGTGCTGCCGCAGCAAAAGGCAATAAAACTGATGTACGAAACTTGGCTATTCTTGCCGATGAGCTAGACGACGTTGCCAAAAACTTTGGGCAAGTGAACGATAACTTTGAACAGTTCCGTGGTTGGTATAATCAAAACGTGATTGAGCCTTACGAGCGTTACGGCACACTCCGTGTGCGTAGTGCAGGAGCAGGTAGCACACCAGAAAACCCTGTCTACGTTATCCCAGATGAGCAGGTTGCCCAATCGTTTTTAGAAAACAGTAATACCGTAACCGAGTTTGTTAACCTGTTTGGTGACGACCCACGGATGATGAACAACATTGGTGCTATGATTTTAGACGATGTACGCAACAAAACATACTCACCTAGTAAGGGCGTGTTCGACCCAGATAAATTGAACACCTACATAAACCAGAACGCTGCCAAGCTAGAGGGGTTAGAGATTGGTGGTGTGCCTGTTATAGACCAATTACGGGATACCCAACGGTTAATCCAACAGAGTGTGCAACGCCAAGCAGAGTTGACTGCTCGTCGAACGGCTATCGAAAAGAACCAACTGTACCAAACATTAGCTAAAAACGGCGAGAACCCAGAAAAGGTTTTAGAAGCTGCTATTCAAAACCCAAGCCTGATGAACGAACTGCGTACCGAGCTTACCGCAGGGTTGTCTGGTGCAGCCAAGCAACAAAGGGAAAAGACATTACGCCGTGGTGTGTGGGAGGTGGTTACCAGAAAACAACCGAATTACGCGGAAAGTCCAGAAACGTTTATCAAATTTTTGGACCAGAACCGTCGATCTTTGGAAGTAGCTTTCGGCCAAGAACACTTAGATAATTTATTGTTAGCAGGGGAGACCTTCCGCAGGTTACAGACGACAGGTGAATTAAACAGGGGTGCGCAAATAACACCGGAAAGTTTAATAGGCGAAGGTGGTGCCCTCGAGGCTCTTACGGGCACGTCGTTACGGTCGTTAAGTACATTAGCAAGGGCAACAGCCGAAGGCCGTATATCTGGCTTGTCTGCTTTGGGTTATGTGGTTAGTCGTGCGGTAGGCAGGAATAGTAGTCTACGGACCGATGCCATTCTGCGAGAAATGATATTCGACCCAGAAATAACTGCTCTATTAACAGGTACACCTAGAGGAGGTACCCAAATGCTCCCCGCCACTAAGCGTAGGCTCAACGCGTGGTTGTTTGCTAATGGAATCAATTACTCTATAGAAGACCAACTGCCAACAGGGGAAGGTGAGCGGTCTGTCTCGGTTGACTTACCTGTCAGCGGACCGGCGGTACCAACGGGGCCAGCTCCTGGGATGGATCCTAACCTGTTGCGTATGCAAGGGTTACCAAGACAACCAGACTCTAATGCTGTAGATGCTAGCCGTTTGCCACCTAACCGCACTGCTCCGGCTCCGGCTGCAACACCGGCTCCGGCGGCGGCTCCACCACAAGCGGCGACACAAACACCAACGGCTAGTGAGCTGTTTCCCTTTGATCCTACCCTATCTGCAATAGAGCGGCGGCGCGGACAACCACAGGGCATTGCTTCCTTAGCCTAAACTATCCACTGCTTGTAGTCTTCTGCCATGACCTGCGTACTGATATCTATCTTGTTACGCAGGGCTTGCAGGACTTTTTCGTCTAGGGTGTTTTCCACCACTAAATCTATGTAGGTTACTTTGTTGGTCTGGCCGATACGGTGGGCACGGTCTTCGGATTGGAGGCGCACCTCTAGGTCGTAGCCGTTGGAGTAGTAGATAACAGTATTGGCCTCGGTAAGCGTTAAGCCATAACCGCCGGTGCGTGGTTGACCAACAAAAAAGCGCAGAGGGTTAGCAGGATCTTGGAAGTTTTCCACAATGTCTTGGCGCTCTTCGGTGGGTGTTTCACCGTAAAACAGGGCAACACTTTCTGTGCCGTAGACTTTTTTCAACGCGTCGCCTATGAGGTGCAGGTCGTGGGTAAAATTACCCCAGATAATAACCTTGCCATCGATTTCCTCTATGGCAGACATCAGCTCGGTAAGTTTGTTACTTGGCACGGTGACCACGCGGTCGTCTTCTAGTTTTGCAAAACCAGAACACACTTGTTGCAAGCGCAACATCTGGGTTAAGACGGTACTTGCAGTAACCAAACCCTCGCCTTGGATAATGGCTAGGGCGTTGCGTTTCATTTGTTCGTAAAGGATGGCTTGCTCTTTAGTTAGCTCTACGGTGCGCTTGGTGTATACCTTGTCGGGTAAGTCTAAGCAATCTTCTTTGCGCACTCTAAAACTAAACGGTTCTATTATGCCGTTAAGCTCGTCTAAATTTTGATAACCTACTATTTTGTTAAACGAGTGGGCACCCATCGTAGTGCGAACCAATTTGGCGTACCGGCTTTGGAATGTCCAAAAACTGCCGTGGCCTAGGGCGCTGTCCTCTAAAAATTCGCACTGGGTAAACAAATCCAAAGGAGACTTGGTAACCGGAGATCCGGTTAGGATCCTGCGGTAGGGAGACTTCCGTGCTAGTTTCAACAGGTTTTTTGTGCGACCTGCGTCTTTAGATTTTATGGTGGTGCTTTCGTCCACGGCTAAAAGAGCTTTATGACAAAACAAAAACTTACCTGCTATATCCACCCCCCGCTTGCTAGAAAAGGCTTCCACGTTCATAACGAAGATTTGCAAGTCGTCGCTAACCTCGAACAACGTAGCTAGCTCTTTTTCTTTCTTTTTTGTTTTTTCTGGTGACCACGCCACGATGTTCACTTTTACATGGTCGGGCAGGTGTGTGGGCAGCTCTTTACGCTCCCAGTTTTTGTACACCCCTTTGGGTGCAACAATTAACGCTCCGGTAATACGGCCTTTGTCATACAGCATAGACATATTATCTATAAGCACCTTAGACTTTCCGGTGCCCATATCCATGAAGAACGCAAAAAAGGGTTTATCCCATGCCTTTTCCAAAGCATCAAGCTGATGTTGGTACGGCTTGTACTTGAATCTGTATCGCATTGTTTTTTCCTCACCCACCTTTCTATTAGGGTACGGTAAGTATAGGTGTAGGGCGGCAGCAGAACAACTCTTGTTTGGTCTAATTGTAACAGCTTTACATAATAGGAGTAAAAGTCGGATGTACTAAAATTAGTTTTTTAACAATTTCCGATATACAATATACAATATCACTCAGTTGTTCACTTCTTTCGTGTTCGCGCGGCAATTTATGAATTATTTTCAAGCACTTACGTTCGCGAATTTCGACCTATTATGTAAAGTGGTTTACTGAAATATATTGGAGCAAAAACGAGTTTGCTATTTTTTATCTTTGGGCTACTATAACTACCCCTTTGCAATAAAGGGTATACCAATTAACTCATGTGGAGAAAGACATGACCGTTTACATAACGCAAGAAGTGCGTGGCCGAGACATTACAGACGCTAGTACCTTTGGCGATCTTGAAATACTTATCCCCGCAGAGGAGCAAGCAGCTTGGTCTACCCAACCTGCTATTCGCAAGATTAACCGCAAGCTATCCAAGTTTAACGACCAAGACTACATATTACTTGCCGGTGACCCTGCGATTATTGCTCTTTCGGCTGCTATTGCTAGTAGGCATAACAATGGCAGATTCAAAATGCTTAAGTGGGACAGGCAGCTTGCCAAATACCTCCCCTTAGAAGCAGACCTTTACCATAAAACAGGAGACCCTACCGATGGTTGATTTTGAGCAAGCGGCGGGAGAACTTTCTTCTGTTGACGAACAAGGCCTCAGCAAGGTTAGCAGCCTAGCTAGAACCCAACAAACCTTAGAGTTACGCATTGCCGAACTCGAGGAAGAAGTAAAAGAAACTAAAAAGGCACTCCGCTCTATTTCCGAGGACCAACTACCTGCTGCTATGTCGGAGTATGGCATATCCAAGTTGGAATTAGCTGACGGGTCTAGTGTTTCTGTAGGTAAGTTCTACAGTGCTAGCATCCCCAAAGATAAAACCGACCAAGCGTTCAGTTGGTTAGTGGATAACGGCTTTGGTGATTTAATCAAAAACCAAGTGGCTACTAATTTTGTGCGTGGGCAAGAGGAGCAAGCCGAACTGTTTGCGCGAGACCTCGAGCAGAAAGGTATGGCAGTCAGCACTAAAAAGTGGGTAGAACCCATGACACTTAAGGCGTTTGTAAAAGACCAAACCGAGAAAGGGGCTAACATCCCCGCTGACATGTTTGGCTTGTTTATAGGCGAAAAAACAAAAATCGTAACTCCCAAGAAAGGAATATAACCATGACTAAAGAAGTAGCAACTAAAACAGATGCCCTGCCTACTGTGTACGAGGGTTTTGAAGAGTTTGGCGACCTAGGCTTTAGCGAAGTAACCAGCGAAGACCTTGCCATCCCATTCCTGCGTATTCTGCAAGCCATGTCACCACAGAAAAATAAGCGTGACGGTGCTTATGTAGAAGGTGCCGAGGAAGGTATGTTCTTTAATACTGTACTTAACGAAGTGTACAACGGCGAGGAAGGTGTCCAGCTTATTCCCTGCCACTACAGCCGTAGGTTTGTAGAGTGGAAGCCCCGCGAACAAGGTGGTGGTTACGTTCAGGCGTATGAGCCAACCGACCCCATTGTAGCAACCACCCGCAGGGATGAGCGTACCCACCAAGATATGCTGCCCAATGGCAACTATCTCCAAAATACTGCACAGTTTTTTGTACTTGTATTACACCCAGAACTCGGCCCACAACGTGCATTGATTACGATGACCAGTACCCAGTTGAAGAAAGCCCGTAAATGGATGACCCAAGCCCAGTCTTTAACAGCCAAGGGTGCCAAGGGTGTGTATATCATGCCGTTGATGTCCCAAGTGTACCGTGCTAAAACAGTCCACGAGCAAAACGACGAAGGTTCGTGGTTCGGTTGGGATATCACACGCGAGCGTGGTTTAAACCCACAAGACCCAGACGATGCAACCCTGTTTGATATGGCAATGGCGTTTGCTAAATCTGTAAAAGCAGGTGAGGTACAGGTCAAAGAACAAGAAGCGGCGAAGGTTGATGCTTCGGACGATGACCTTACCCCAGAAGAATTTGACGATGGTGTCATGTAAGAACAGTAGTAGGGGTTGATCGCCCTAAAACTGCGGGATCCCCTTTGCATTTACAGGGGGGATCCCACCTTTTACTACTGGAGGCAGTATGACACTAGCACACGAATTTTATGAGTTATTCAAAGGCAGCGACATAGCCCACGGGACTTATGTTGTTAGTACCACCCGCGACCGCGACGGCAAGAAACAAGGCACAGCAAAAGTTATACGCGAGCCAACCACCGCCGACATGTGGGAAGAGCATTTAAAAGGTGGAACCGGCCTTGGTATTATCCCTATCAACAGCGAGAACCTTTGCCGTTGGGGCGCAATAGATATAGACCAGTACGACGTAGTCCAAAAAGATTTAGTAACCACCCTCCGCGCCAACAAGATACCCGCCGTAGTGGGGAGAACAAAGAGTGGTGGGGCGCACGTCTGGATATTTTTAACAGAAGCCATCCCCGCAGAGGAAGTCCAGCGCAAGATGGCAGAGCTCAGTGCGGCGTTAGGCCACTCTGGGTGTGAGATCTTCCCCAAGCAGTCCACCATTCTTGTAGAGCGAGGCGACACAGGTAACTTTTTGAATATGCCGTACCACTCGGGTGATAAATCCACCCGCTACGGTTACGACGACGATGGCGTAGCTTTAACCCCAGAGCAGTTTATAACCTACGCCAAAGACTTTGTTACCACTCCTGCTAAGTTCCGCAAGCTGAACATGTCCTTTGGCACTAAGGAAGGTATCTTAGAAGAGGGTCCTCCCTGCTTACAACACTTATGCAGTAAAGGATTTGGTGAAGGTTCGCGGAACAATGCCCTATTCAACTTAGGTGTGTATGCTCGCCTGTACGACGAGGACAACTGGGAAACGCTACTCCAACGCTACAACATGGATTACCTACACCCGCCCCTAGGCCACAGCGAGGTAGGTACAATAATCCGGCAGCTAAAAAAGAAAGAGTATTTTTACAAGTGCGAAGACCAACCCATAAAGCCCTTTTGCGACAAAGCTGTTTGTAAAAGACGCAAGTATGGTGTCGGGCCGACGGGTGTGACCAATGACCTTTCCAGTCTTACTAAAATCGATGGCGACCCACCTATCTGGATTCTTAACGTGGATGGCAACCGTGTAGAACTGAGTACTAATGCGCTGACTAGCCAAAACTTTTTTCAAAAAGAATGTGTGTCGCAAATCAACAGGTTCCCTGTTACGGTAAATCAACGGGCGTGGCAGACAACAATTCAGTTATTGTTGGACAATTTAACTATAGTAGAAGTCCCACCGGATGCTACTATTAAAGGAGAATTTGAAGACCTGCTCCATGCTTTTGCTTGTGACAGAGCTAAAGGTGAAGAGCGCGAAGACATTTTGCAAGGGGTTGCTGTCTGGGTTGACGATAAGGTGTGGTTCCAAGTAAAAGACTTGAAAAAGCACCTGCACGTGAACGACTTTAACCACTACACGTCCAACAAGATTACTTTGCGGCTGCAAGACCTGCAAGCCGAAAAGATGTTTTGGCGGGTACGGGGCAAGGGAGTGCATGTCTGGTCTTTACCACAGGATTACTTCCAAGAGTATGAAGAGTCCATTCCGTTACCTGAGCTACCAAACGAAGGCATTCTTTAGTGAATATTATTCTAGGACCTCCCGGAACAGGTAAAACCACTAAACTGTTGTCCTTGGTAGAAGAGTATTTAGAAAAGGGTGTGCCGCCGGATCGTATTGGCTACTTTGCTTTTACACGCAGGGCAGCGGAAGAGGCGGTATCCCGAGCGATGAAGAAGTTTAGTCTTAATAAGTTAGACCTCCCTTATTTTAGAACGCTCCACAGTCTGGCTTTTTTACAAGCCGGACTGACCCACTCTCAAATTATGAACCCTGCCAAGTACCAAGAGATTGCCGATTGGTTAAAGATAGGTAAGTTTTATTCCGGACCGCAGATAGATCAAGGCCCATACAAAGACTTTGGTTACGGGGACAAGTTTTTAGAAATAATCAACATGGCGCGTATCATGCGCCAACCTTTGCGTAAACTATACAACGACAGTATTGTCCCCCGTAAAACCGATTGGGAACGTGTAGACTATGTTCAGCGTGGGTTAAACCATTGGAAAGAGCAAAACAGTTTGTACGATTACACCGGAATGCTCGAGCTGTTTTTGAAAAGAGAAGCTGCTCCCAAGTTAGAGGTGGTGTTCATAGACGAAGCCCAAGACCTTTCTCCCATCCAATGGGAGATGGTTGCTTTGCTGCAAAAGAACAGTAAGATTTGTTATGTCGCCGGTGATGACGACCAAGCTATCTTCCGGTATGCAGGGGCAGACGTAGAACACTTTGTAAACCTACAGGGCAATGTCACCCTGCTCAACAAGAGCTATCGCATTCCGCATTTACACCACACCCTAAGCAAACAAGTGATTGAGCGGGTCGTTGGTCGCAGACCTAAGAGCTTTACCCCTAAAGATGAGCAGGGTGTTATTAACTGGTACCGTCACTCGGAGGAGGTAAACATCTCCCAAGGAGAATGGTTGTTATTAAGTAGGACAACCAAGGGTGCGCAACAGATAGAAGAGCAGGTCAGGCGGCGGGGGCATTTGTATTCGTTTAACGGTAGCCGCAGTATAGATAGCCGTGTTTTAGAAGCTGTCCGCTTGTGGGAAAACTTACGCGAAGGGGCCAGATTACCCGCCGAGCATGTCCGGTTGGTGTACCAACAAATGATGCTCCACACCCAGATAGCCTACGGGTGTAAAACAATGCCCGACGGTGAAGATAGTGTGTTCTACAGTCTTGCAGACTTACAACAATCCCACGGGTTATTGCACAGCCTACCTTGGGATAAGGGCATGGGTAAGATAACAGACCAAGACAAGGGCTACATTAAAGCCTGTCTCCGTAAGGGGGAAAAGTTATTAGAAGAACCTCGCATTCGTATATCCACCATTCATTCTTCTAAGGGTGCGCAAGCAGATAACGTCTTACTCCTTACCGATACTATGACCAAGCCCTATTCTATGTGGCGTAATATGCCCCACCATGACGAAGACGAGGCGAGGGTTTTTTATGTTGGCCTAACCCGAGCAAAGCAGAACCTGCATTTAATCCACCCCATGTCTAGTAAGGGTTATTCCCTACCCTGTTGAGGAAGCTATGCCACCCCTTTTTGAAATAAACCCACCCTACCAGTATCAAACATTAGAACGCCAAGACCTGCCCGAAGGTCGAAGGTACGTCTGCGGGGACCAAAAGCTCCCTAGTGTTACCACCATTCTAGGGGAGACCAAAGAAGATAAAGAATCTCTTCTTAAATGGGTTGAGCGGGTAGGCCAAGCCGAGGCTGACCGCATCCGCGACGACGCTGCCCAAGTAGGTACTTATATGCACCTTGTTATAGAGGAGATGTTAGCCGACCGACCTTTGCCTGTCCCAACCGATTGGCAAATGATTCAGGGCTACAGCATGGGCTACAAGTTAATCCATACTTACTTTAAGTATTTGAACGAGGTCTGGGGCAGCGAAGTCATGCTCTATTATCCTGATAAATACGCAGGAACCACAGACTTGGTGGGTGTTTACAGGGATAAACCTTGCATCGTAGACTTCAAACAGAGCAATAAACCTAAGCGGCGTGAATGGATTGAAGATTATTTTTGCCAACTGGCTGCATATGCTCTGGCTCATAACGAGCTGCACGGAACAGACATAGACCACGCCATTATTCTCATGGCAGTGAGGGATGGTACTACCTCGGAGTTTGGTGTGTATGGCAAAGAGTTCCAAAAATATAAGGATATGTGGTTACGCAGGGTTGACCAGTTCTACAAAGGCTTGAACAAACAAGAGTAACAAAGGCTTATCAAAACACACAGTTGACACTACACTGGCGTTGCCATTAAATAATACTTATGGAGTAAAGCATGGCAACCCAGAAAATAAAGTACATGGACAAGCATACGCTTACCCAGATCAACCAAACGGCTATACAGTTAGATCTTAGCCACTGGGTTGACCCCGAGTTGTTAGAACAGTTAGAAGAAAACCACAATTTTCCGGTAGCTAAGATAGTAAACCTACCAGACGACGGTGTTGTAATAACTGTTTTAGTGGGGCTGACCGAGTACGTAGAAGTTGAAATGGAGTATAGCTCGTTTATAACTACTTTTTTAACCTTGCCGGAAACAACGGTAAATATATCTTCCCCAACAATACATTAACTCACAGAAAGGAGTTCCACATGGCACACCAAGTAGAAACAATGGCCTACGCTAACCAAGTCCCTTGGCATGGTTTAGGTAACGCAGTCGATTCCACAATGACCCCACAGGAAATGCTTATCGCAGCAGAAATAGACTGGACAGTTAGCAAGCGTCCGGCGTACACTGTAGACAAGCCCGACTGTTGGAATATAGTCGACCCAACTGGCGAGGCTAGTTTTATCCGCGCACCAGACCAACACTTCCTAGTCCGCGACAGCGACAACAAAGTCCTGTCCAACTGTGGTGAAAGTTATGTGCCGTTCCAGAATGCAGAAGTTATGTCGTTCTTCAAAAAGTTTACCGAAGCAGGTAACATGACTATGGAAACGGCGGGTAGCTTAAAAGGAGGCAAGGATGTTTGGGGCTTGGCTAAGATTGCCAAAGGATTCACCCTTGCAGGGGGTGACGAAGTCGAAGGCTACCTCCTGCTCAACAACAGCCACCAAGTAGGCAAAGCGATGACCATTATGTTCACGCCCATACGAGTGGTGTGTAACAATACCCTGACTATGGCACTAGGACAGCAAGGCAACAAGTTCCGTGTGTTGCATCTACAAATGTTCGACGAGGAAATACAACGCGCAGCCGAGGAAGCCCTAGGCTTGTCCGGTAACCAAATGCAAGCGTTCCAAGAGCAGTCCCAGTTCTTAGCTAAGAAAAAGGCTAAAGGCGACCAGTTAGATAACTTCATTGCGGAGCTATTCCAACCCAATGCGCTGATAGAGCGTGGCAAAGCTGCTGACATTAGCAAGCTGCCGCCGCTGCGCGATGAGTTCAAACACACAGCACAAATGGTACGCGACGCAGTTGACCTTAGTCCCGGAGCAGGGTTAGAATCTGCTAAGGGAACATGGTGGGGCGCACTCAATGCGGTGACCTACATAGTGGATCACCAGAAGCGTTCCCACGAGCAAGGCAACGCTCTGCACAGTGCGTGGTTCGGTAGCGGTGCAAATACCAAACGCCAAGCGTTGACTAAAGCACTGGAGTACGCTAAAGTAGCTTGATAAAATACTTCTTGTTCGGGGCAAGGTTCATTACTATAATGAACCTTGCCTTATTCCATAGAAAGGGATCCCATGTTCTACGCAATTTGTGAAAACGCCACAGGCTATCAACTGCTTGCTTTTGAGAATCTGCAGATAGCCAACCAATGTCCTGCCATAAACCACAAGTCTATTGTGTATCGAGGCAACAACCCCGATAACTTGCTTAAACACTACTCTTTTGAAAGATTGCATTCGGTGTGGCAAGCTATCGGCAAACCCATGTCTTTTGTAAACCAACAACAATTAGTTGAAACCCTGCACGATTTTGTAGATACTAAAGCTGTTGTTTGGACACCCCCAGTGGAGGAATCAATGACCCAACCCGAACAAGTAACCCAACCCGTAGAAAAGAAAGTTGAAACCCGTAAACGCTTTGACCCAAAACTTTCTATTGTCCCACTGCTAGCCGAGCCACCTATCCGGCAGGGTACTAATCGGCACCGCAACATGGTCGTAGTTATGAATAGCCCAACCGTGGGCGAAGCAATGACTCTCCTACGCGCTTTGCAGCCTTCTCCCGGAGGTGGCACCGATATACAGATCGCCATCGACCACGGAGCCATTGAACTAAAATAAGGAACCTAACATGACCGAAGCTATAGAAAGTTTTTTCGGTTGGATAAAAGAGCGGCACCAAATCTACCTGAACAGGGCGGCGGGTAACCCCCCGCCTTGGACAGCTGATCCTATCTTAGCCAACTACAAGTTCACTAACCCTTTTCGCGAGAACGACAGGGTAACCGTTTGGATGCGCAAAAACTGGACTAACCTACAAGACCGAAGACCTGCCGAGCAGATAGTGTTCAACACTTGTTTGTTTCGCATGGTTGGCACTACAGAGTTTGCAGAAGAGCACGGTTGGGTAACCGACTGGAACCCAGAAGAAACCAAGCGCCTGATAGAGCAACGCATTGCTCGCAAGCAAAGAACCTTCACCGGAGCTTATATAATCACTAACCAAGGACTCAAGTTACCAAAGTCTGAGGTAGTAGTCGACAAATTCCTTACCCCTATCTGGGAAGACCGCACCAAGATTACCAAAAGTATACAAGAAAACCGAAGCCTAGAACTGACGCACAAAATGTTAGGACAATATAAAGGTTGGGGAGGCGGGGGTTTTATGGCTTATGAGGTAGTTACCGACCTCAGCTACACGCCTGTCTTACATTGGCCTTATGACAAGTTCACATGGGCAAACGCCGGTCCTGGAGCAATACGCGGATTGAACCGTATCCACCAACGTGACCTTAAAAAATCTCTTAACTCAAAGCAAGCCAACGACGAGATGGTTGATCTACTGTGTGTAGCAAGACGTCATTTAAAAGATTCATGCGTTCCTGTTTTAGATGTAGACATGCGCACCATAGAGCATAGCCTGTGCGAGTGGGACAAGTATGAAAGAGTGCGCCTAAAACAGGGCACACCACGGAGCCTGTTCCGTGTGGAGCAAGCAACAACAAAGACACCTGTTATAGGAGCTGTCAACTAATGAAAATACTCATGACCCTGTTCGACATCCAAGATTATGGCGGTATTATCAACCACGCGGAGAACCTAGCAGCAGGTTTTGTCAAGCTAGGCCACACTGTAGACTTTGTCAAGCTGTGCCCTAAAAAGAAGTTTGGTGTTACCCGTGGACCAAAACCAGAGGTGTTAGCAGAGTACCGCAAGCACGGCACAGGATTGTTCTTCCATCAGGCTAGGGGATGGTGGTGGCCTAACGAGAACAAAGTGGCTTACCTAGACCCTAACGAGCGAGCTAAGTTCAAAAACAAATGCAGCGGGTACGACTTCGTCCTGTGGCATATCCCTGTGCCTACCGTCAACAAAGAAAACGCCGCCGTTAACGAATGGCTAGACTTGTACAACAGCGGGACTAAAAACATAGCCATCATACACGATGGTAACCTGCCCGAACTGTACCCGCATCTGGCTTGGGTTGGGCATCATTTTCACGCGATGGTTTGCGTACACGAGTCTGCGTATCACAGTGCGGAGTGTATTGCTATACCCCGCAAAATGATTGTAAACCCCTTTGACCTAACTAATGCGGTGCCTATGTCGAAGTTTGAAACCCGTGCCGGATTTTGTGCAGTGCAGGTATTCAAAGCATGGAAGCGGGTAGATACGTTAATCCGTGCCATACCACACCTAAAAACAAAAGAACCTAAGCGAGTAGGCGGCGCAGGGATAGAGTACCGCTACATGACTAGCCAAGAAAAATGCAAACCTAAGTATTTTGACGCAACCGGTGACCGTATCTGGGACAAAGCCCTGCGTCACGGCATGGAGTATGTAGGCACCATCCCTACTGATATGCACTACCACCTCCTGCGGGACAGCAAGCTACAGATAGACCCCAGTTGGTCTAAAAAGTATTCGGCCTTTGGTGCGCATTTTAATCGTACAACTATGGAAGCCATGATTTGCGGAGCGGTGCCTGTGGCAACCGACCTAGGTATGAACAACAGCAAGGTGTTCACGGCGGGCGTCAACTACATAGAGGTACCTGCCGCAGCAACCCCCCAAGAGTTTGCCGACATAATCGACAATGGCTTAACCGATAGCAACCAATGGACAACCATTGCTAACAACAATGTCACGGCTGTCCAACGCTTTGCCGATACCGCCGTAGCCCAAGAGTACATAGACCTAGCCAACAGCACACAAGGCTGTGCGACAGGAAAGGAAACAAAACAATTACAGGAAAAGTGCCATAAGAAGTTAGAATTTTTTGGTATTTGGCAAGCAGCAATGGGAGTACAAGAATGACACACACTATACGAGCAAGAAACGTAAGCGAGGCTTTGTATATTGCCAAGCAAGGGATCGAAGCAATGGGAGTACAAGTACAGACCCGCAATGGTCCCGTGTTAGAGTTCCCTACTCCGGTAGTTACTACTTACACGCATTCCAGAGAACGAGCCTTGTTCTACCCAGAGCGGGACGCCAACCCTTTCTTCCATTTGATGGAAGCCTTTTGGATGCTCGCCGGACGTAACGACGTCAAATGGATCAACCAGTTCAACGGTAGGATAAACACCTACAGCGACGATGGTGTTTCTTTCCACGGAGCTTACGGTTACCGATGGCGCAATTGGTTTGGTAAAGACCAACTCAAGTTAGCTATGCATCGCTTGACTACTTACCCTAACGACCGCCGGACAGTGGTTAGTATGTGGGATGCTAACCATGACCTAGTAACCACCAACGATGGCAAAGACTACCCCTGCAACACCCAGATTTTTTTCCAAGTCCGGGACGAAACACTTAACATGACTGTGGTAAACCGCAGCAACGATATGATCTGGGGTGCATACGGTGCTAATGCCGTACATATGTCGGTGTTGTTGGAATACATGGCGCAGATGCTTGGTTTACATGTGGGGCACTATGTGCAGTTTTCAAACAATCTACACGCCTATGTAGAGGTATTAGACAAGCTGCAAGGTATGCAACCACAGTACAGCAACTACGAACTCGTAGACGACTCTATTGTGCTCTACCAACCACCTAATTTAGTTGACGACCCAACAACCTTCGATCAGGAGTTAGAGTTGTTCATGCATGACGGGTCAAGCGACCATGAGTACAGAAACAGGTATATAGCCGAGACCGCCGTGCCTATGTATCAAGCGTGGCAACAGTGGAAAGGTAAGGATAAGGAAGGGGCGTTTTTCACAGCAATGTGCATAGAAGACAAAGCATGGCGTAAAGCCTGTACCGAATGGTTTGAGAGGAGACTGTAACATGGACAACAATTACTACGCATCAGTACCAGACAAAGCAACTTATACGAGCTTCATGGAGACGTGCCAACAAGTAGCCGACATGGACGTGTACAAACTCCACCAAGCTGAGCAAAGCTACGGCGACAGTTGGAAAAAGCGCGGAGGCATTGGTGCTTTTATGATGCTAGCCCGTAAGTGGGACAGGCTAGAAAAGCAAGTGTCCGAGCAAGGGTGGGACATCTTTGCCGCTTGCACTAAAGACCAAAGAGACGAAGGCGTAATCGACGACATCCGCGACCTGCGCCGTTATCTCACCCTTGTTGAAGCGGAGCTTGTATCCAAACAAAAATGACCAGTTTAGATACCGAAGTAATCGCTGTTTGTGAATGCGGCAAGGAGCAAAAAACCAAGACGTACCGGTCACTCAAAAACAAGTGGCCGATATGTTCTTGTAAGCAGCCCATGAAAATTAAAAAGGATGACCGGAATGCAGATCCCAATGTTCCAACCACCAACTGAGTGGGTTATGCCCGACGGTTACCCCGACCTTAGTTCTGCCAAACAAGTAGCAATAGACTTAGAAACCAAAGACCCGAACCTCATGACTATGGGGGCAGGATGGGCACGAGGCGACGGGCATATTATCGGCATAGCAGTAGCCGTGGACGGCGATCAATGGTACTTTCCTATTAGGCATGAGTTTGGTCCAAACTTTGACCCAGCAATGACACTACGGTGGGTACAAGATGTTGTCTCGGTGGATAGGAATTACATTTTCCATAACGCTCCTTACGATGTTGGGTGGCTGCTCCGCGAGGGTGTCAAAGTGCATGGAAGAATCATCGACACAATGGTTATTGCACCTTTGCTCGACGAAAACAGATTCTCCTATGCACTTAATTCCCTTGGAAGGGACTACTTATCCGACCGAAAATCCGAAGTTCATCTTAGAGAAGCAGCGGCTAGTTTTGGAGTTAATCCAAAATCCGAAATGTACAAACTCCCTGCTGCCCATGTGGGAGCCTACGCCGAACAAGATGCCGCCCTTACTTTGCGGTTATGGAACCATTTCGAACCCCTAATAATACAAGAAGATATAGGCGACATCGTAGACTTAGAGCTACGCATCACGCCTATCATCATTGCCATGCGGATGCAGGGCGTAAACGTCGACCTAGACAAAGCTGAGCGCGTTAAGCAAGACTTACTAAAACGCGAGGCCGCTTTGGTCAAAGAAGTCAAACGCATCACCGGAGTAGAAGTGGACATCTGGGCGGCGGAAAGTGTAGCCAAAGCCTTTGACAAATTAGGGTTACCGTACCCCAAAACGGAAAAGACCCAAGCGCCGTCATTTACAAAAGGGTTCTTAGTGAACCATGACCACAGCGTAGCGCAAATGATTGTCCAAGCGCGGGAGTACCAAAAGGCGCGTGGTACTTTTATAGACGCCATACTAAAGCACGAGATAAACGGTAAAATCCACGCCGAGCTACACCCCCTCCGCAGCGACGACGGCGGCACTGTCACGGGGCGGTTCAGTTATAGCAACCCTAACTTGCAGCAGATTCCTGCTCGCCACCCAGAACTCGGACCACTTATACGCAGCCTATTCCTACCAGAAAAAGACTGTCTGTGGGGCGCTTTCGACTACTCTAGCCAAGAACCCCGCATAGTGGTGCATTACAGTAAGTTGATGGGCTTTAGAGGCGCGGCAGACTTTGCACAGCAGTACCAAGCAGACCCACGGACGGACTTCCACCAATTGGCGGCAGATATCGTAGGCGTACCGCGCAAGCAAGCAAAGGACATCAACCTTGGGCTGTTCTACGGCATGGGCACAAAAAAGCTCGCCGCAAGCCTCGGCTTAGAATACGAAGATGCCCAAGAATTGTTTGCTACTTACCATGCCAAAGTCCCTTTTGTACGAGAGTTAAGCGACCACTGCATTAGGCGGGCAAGTCAGCGGGGGGTTATAAGAACCCTTTTAGGACGCCGCTGTAGGTTTGACAAATGGGAACCTACCCGCTACGGTAGTTGGAAACCTATGACTTACCAAGATGCTTATGCAGAGCATGGTCCTGGGATCAAACGGGCATTTACCTACAAAGCTCTCAACAAGTTGATACAAGGTAGCGCAGCCGACCAGACCAAGGCTGCAATGGTCGCCCTTTACGAGGAAGGCATAATACCAATGGTACAGGTACACGACGAGTTAGACGTATCCGTCCACAGCGAGCAGCAAGCCAAACAAATAGCCGAGATAATGGAGACCTGCGCACAACTAGAAGTTCCCTCCGTAGTTGATGCAGAATTTGGACCAAACTGGGGGGAAGCAAAACAAACCTTCACGGAGAAGCCATGGACACGCGGACTCAAACACAAACACACAACAATGATGGAGTAGCTACCCTAGCCGTGCTGCATCGTAAACTCAAAGGGGGGTATGTCAAGCGTTACCATACCCGCCCCGAACTGGCTGACCACCAAGACGTCGCCGCCCATTCTTGGAGAGCAGCAGTGCTACTGCATACACTTTGGCCTGATACAAGCAAAGAGTGCTTACTGCATATGCTCTACCACGATGTACCCGAGGGCGAACTAGGTGACCTACCCGCTACTACCAAATGGAGGCATCCCATACTGGCTGATTGCATGGCTACGCTAGAGCAAGCAGTAGAACAAGAGTTAGGGATAAACATCCCATTGTCCGAAGAAGAAACCGGAATCTGCGATACTTGCGACAAACTCGAGCTGATGCTGCACTGTCATCGCCTATATAAGATGGGCAACACCTTTGCTCTTGATGTGTTTAAGCGTGGCGGCAATTACTTGACCAAGTACCACGCCGAGCCTTGGTTTGCTCCAGCACTACAGCTGATAGGTATGCTAGATGAAGATTAACTTTTCCGTGGAAGTAGACACCGAAACCATAGACGACCACCACCTCGGTAATTTGCTCCATGAGTTGTATCTGCTCATCGATATCCTAGAAGAAATGGACAGAACAAACGAGAGCAATGAGAACGCATCTCGCCGTTAATTGACCATTACACTTACCCTGTTAATAGCAAGGGTACTTAGATGAACATATTCCTCTTAGACTGGGACCACGAACAATGCGCTCGGTGGCATTGCGACAAACACGTTGTCAAAATGCCCTTAGAGACCACCCAAATGCTGTCCACCGTACACTGGCGCTACGACGAACCAGGACCGTACAAGCCGGTGCATCAAAAACATCCTTGTACGTTGTGGGCAGGCCAAACCTTGACCAACTACCAATGGTTACTCAAACTTGGCTTGGCGCTCTGTGACGAATACACTTACCGGTATGGGAGGGTGCATGGGTGTCAAAAAGTTTTACAACTGCTCACCAATGCGCCACAGCAGCTGACCGCCCAAGGGTTCACTCCTTTTGCGCAAGCCATGCCCCCTGAGTACAAAGACCACGACCCGATTGCTGCGTATCGCCGCTACTACATAAATGATAAGGCAAAACTATGCGTATGGAAGACAAGACCAACGCCCCCGTGGATGCAACAAGCAATGTTGTCCCATTCAGAAAGAGAGAAAAGCCACCTGTAGACCCAGTCACAACAAGACAAGAAATTGTTGATGTTCTAGTGTGCTCGCTCTGTGGAGGAAAAGAGTTTATGCTCTTGGCTGAAGTAACGTGTCAAATAGCTTGCTCGGGATGTGGTTACGGGATAGGAGCAACATGGTCTACCGACAACGACCTGTTCTGAACAAATAAGACTTTACGGACGGTGCCGTCCTAAGCCACACTTATTAGGCATTAACAGAAACCGTAATCCACAGAAAGGAGATTACAATGTACTTGACAGTTGACCAAGTAAAATCGTTGTACAACAAGTGGGAGCAGAACAACCAAGATTTAGGGTTTGTTGAGTTCCTTAAAAAAGCAGAGCCTACCGTTGGTATGGACAACGCCGTTGTCGTGCCTTGGTCGGGTATGTGGTTAGCAGTAGAAACCGATGGTTACACTCATTCATAAGGAGAAAGTTATGGAAACAGCAATATCGGCAGATCAACTGGCGCAAGACTTGCGTCACTTCACGGGTTCCATGGAAGTGTATAAGCAACCTGACTTCCTCGGTGGTATGTTATACACTGAGGGTGTACAACACTTTTGCGAAAAAGCAGGAGCGTACTGGTTCTTAGATATTATCAGCACGGAGATACACTCCATCCATAATCAGTCATACGACGCTTTTATTACACTCACCGTAGCAGACAACCAAGCCTGGATAACGGTTACCGACGGCGACGACAATGTATACTATACTCGCAAAATGGACTACACCGATGCCCCCGAAGGTGACTGGAAGTTCTGGTACATGAATGGTACCCTCTTATTACCGTCGGAGTACTAGCCATGCAGATGAACCTAAAGATGGAATTTGTAAGCGATCCCGGACACGGTTGGTTAATAGTCAGCCGCAAGCAGCTGGATTTGGTGGGTCTAGAGCCTAAAGACTTCAGTAGTTACAGCTATCAAAACTCCGAGGTCAATCCCACGCACTTCGCCTTAGAAGAGGACTGCGACGCAGGGCTTTTCCTAAGCAGGTGTTATGACCTAGACTTACGGGACGACATGTACATCACTGAAACCTTTCTCAACTCCGACGCACCCGTGCGGATTTGGCCGAGCATAAGTTGATGTGCCCACCCAACGGTGACGGTTGCCCAGTGTGCGAGCGGGAGTATGACCCGTTCGGCACTGGCGACAAATGGTATTTTGAGTATGCGTGTGAGCATCCCGACAGTTGTTATTACGACGGGCACGAGGACCCTACCAACCCAACTGAGGAAGAAGAATGAGTTACTTTAGCAACCCAATGGCTGCGTTAGAAGAGGCCGAGTTCTTAGCACACGAGGAACAACGGACGATGTGCGTTGTCCAAGTACAACCTAACATGATGGTAGTGGTTGGAAAAAAGGAGGCGCAAGAGATGCAACACCTCGTGCTGGAAACCTGCCGTCCTTTTGAAAAGAACCACAGTATCTACGATGACTAGCTTGATGTGCGTGGCCTTGGCTATCTATTTTGAAGCCCGAGGCGAACCATTATCGGGACAGATAGCCGTTGCCCAAGTGATAAAGAACAGGATACAGGACCCCCGCTACCCTGCCGATGCTTGTGCCGTAGTCAAGCAGGGACATTACTGGGGGGACCACCCTATCCGCGATCGATGTCAGTTTAGCTTCTATTGCGATGGCAAGTCCGACACCCCCACCGACATCCCCGCTTGGCGACAGGCAATGTATCTTGCATATTTGACCGGTTACCTCCCGGACCACACCGACGGAGCCACCCACTATCACAATCACAAGGTGGCTCCTGCGTGGGCAATGTTTGGACAAGTGACTACGGTTATCCATAAACACACTTTTTACCGAGGCATACCATGACCACCACAAAGATAGACCTCCCCACCGAAGACCAAAAAACTCACCTGCGCGATTTGTTGAACAACCACGTGAAAGAATACCTAGCCAAGGGAGGACGAATAACGAAGATTCCTCCTGGCGTCAGCGCGAAAGATTCTCTGTTCGACCCCGTTTGGAGTAAAAGTCTGCGGAACAAAGAAGAGTAACCAAGACTAGCTCACCTTTGCACTCGGCAGCCATACTGTAGGGGTGCAGCAAGAGCTGTGCATCAACCACTACTCAAGAAAGGAGTACCTAATGGATATAGAAAGCAATGCCATTTCTCACACTGACCCTGATACTACTGATCGCCTATCTGATCAACTCACGCTATCGCAAGTAGCAACCGAAGTCGACCTGTGCATGGAGCCGGTAACCAAATACCTGACCCAACAAGAGTTTGCGCTGCGGGTGTATAGCCTCAAACTCGCCAAGGTAGAAACCACCGTCCACAAGTTGGATAGCCTACTCCACTGCCTTACTGTCAAACTAGCAGACCTTGAAAAGGCTATGCGTCCCCTAAACCCACAAGACGACGACAGGTTGCAGGAACTAACCGACCGCCTAGACGAGGTAGAGTACAAAGCCGACAACCCCGACGAACAGTTGTCCCCCCACCTTCTACAAGATGCCGTTAACGACTTGTTAGACGACTACCTCCGCGACAACCTAAGCGACGCCGTGCAGGAAATTATCAACAACGCAACGGTGGAAGTCCAAGCGCGGATAATTACCTAGGAGGCCATACCATGAACACAAAAGAGTTTTATGATTGGTTGGAAACGTGCCCGACCCACAAGTGGGAAGTAAATGATGAGTTGGGTGACATTGGCGCGGGTTACATCACCGTGTCTTTTCCAACAGAAGAGGAGGACCTTACCGAATCTGATTTTATAGCAACCATCTTTGATGAGTATGGCGCTGGAGTATGGTCACGTGACGCCGACCTGCGCACCGCTGTAAAAGATGCTGCCAAGCGATTCCGCATGGATTTTGCCGGTATCTACCGCCTACCACCGGACTTTACCTTTCGGGTTTTTATTTACGACGTGCGCGGTCACGACCGCGTCTATGTCGGCGCAACCGAGGTGCGCTGCGCAGAAACCAAGCAACATATTCCGGTGCTCAAGGTGATTGAGTGGACCGATCAACCCGACGCATTAGAAGAATGGATGGACACCAACCTAGATTTTGGGGATAAACACCTGCCCCAACCAGAGCTATTACCACACGTAGAAAATGAGGAGACCGACTAATGGGTTTAGATCAATACGGTTTTGTCCGCCAAAAGGACCACGCCCAAGCCGTTGAGTTTTACTGGCGCAAACACTCGCGGTTGCAAGAGTTCATGCAAGCCTTGTGGGCAGACACCGTCCACGGCGAGGATGCCGAAGACTTCAACTGTCAAACACTTGTGCTCACCAAAGACGACCTGCTGGATTTGCAGAACCAAATCGCAAAAGGGTACGAGGACTATTTTTGCAGAGGAGGTTTCTTTTGGGGACACCAATGGCAAGACCAAGCCGTTGAAGACTACGCCCAACAAGATGCCGAGTTTGTGCAAGCTGCGCTGGACGCACTAGAACAGGGAGGGCAGGTAGAGTACTCCTGTTGGTACTAATGACCCAGACTACACAAAAGCTAGATGTAGTCTACAACTTGGCTCGCAGGGAAAAGCGAGCCTTGGGGCAGATCTTTACCCACCACGACGAGACTGCCCTACTTTGGGAGTTGGTGGTCCTACTTGGGGACACCAAGTGCAAAAAGTGTAAAAATCCACTGGATGAGTATATTATTCAACTTGCTCGGACGGTAGGTCAACTAGAACACCTCACACAGGAGAAGCACAATGGCTAAGAAAGAGGATGGGCACTTTAACGAAAAATGGAACGACGCAATGATCTATCAAATTGCGGCGGACAAAGCTCAAGGCATGACAATCAAACAACTGGCTGCAAAGTATAAAATGACACAGCAGCAAGTCAAGTATGTGGTGTATCGTCGGCTGAAAAACGAAAACATTGAGCGGGGGTTGCCTATCACTAATGTGGCTCTTAAAGAGGCAGGGGTGGCCGATGCAAAACCTAAGACCAAGACCAAGACGGAAAGTGTAACCATCACGGTGACTAGCGCAGGGATGGCGGCACCTAATCCGGTGCCGTCCGCAGAAAAAACAACCGTCACCACGGCAGTTGACCAAGGCGTGTTCGACAAGAAGGAAGAACCTGTCCACCGTGGACTATGGCCTACCTTATGGCACAAACTGTTTGGATAATCCCAAGCCGCCGCTAGACTGTCTACCTGCCCTTGGACAACCCCACCCCTGCCTTACCCCTAGGCATGCACTATCAAACAGCCTAGGGGCGTCGAGTAAGGGGCGGGGATTATGGCAAAAGTCTTACAGAATTCAAAAAGTCTTACAGAATTCAAAAAGTCTTACAGAATTCAAAAAGTCTTACAGAATTCAAAAAAGTCTTACAGAATTCAAAAGTTGATCAATTTTTGACCAATAACCTCTGTTCAGGGGACTTTACATAATAGGTCGAAATTCGCGAGATGCGTAAAATGGATTTTTAACATTCTATAATATACGATATCACACTATACTTGGTTATTCAAGGAGTTATGTCCAAATGGACCAATATAGAAAAATATATGTTCATCAAACTCGTGTTCGCGCGGCGACGGAATGTGATAAAATGCATTTTTGTCCTTCGCGATTTTCGACCTATTATGTAAAGTCCGGTAAGTTAGTCTAGGAGATACGATGGCTCTGCCAAAAGTTACTCACAAAAAGAAGTTGGATGTGCCCGTCCGCTCGGACAAGGTAAGGAATCTCACTGCAAAGCAGGAAAAGTTTGCGATGATCTTTGCTTGCGAAGATGTCACCCAAACAGAAGCCGCTCTCCGTGCTGGATTCAGTGAGAACTCCGCTGCGTCTATTGCTTCGCAAATGCTCAAGCTGAACCCTAGGGTCAATCAACGTATTGCAGAAATCAAACAAGAGCTTGGCGTCAAGTACGAAGTCACATTTGAAGGCCATGTCAGAAAACTAGCAGAGATCCGTGATGCTGCCCTCAGTGGTAACAATTTCGCTGCGGCTGTCGCTGCGGAAAAGTCTAGAGGCCAAGCAGCAGGATTGTACATAGATCGCAAAGAAATCTTGCACGGGCGCATTGACCAGATGAGCAAAGAGGAAGTCCTTAAAGAAATACAACAACTCCAAGAAGACTTCCCTGCTCTACAGGCGATTATGCAAGGTAATCTAGTGATCGAAGGTGAAGCGACGCAAGAAGACTAAACAAGAGTTGCTCGGGGTTGGTGTCGTGGCGCACCATTGTAATGTACCAAGTAGGTACGCTCACTAACTCATAGAAAGGAGTTGCGACATGGATATACATTGTAAGTTTTGTGGAGAACCTTGGGAGCATGACACCCTACACGAGTTTGGCGATTACAAGAATCGCGCCAAGCTCTTTGCACAGCTAGGATGCAATGCCTTAATGGAAGACGGCAATAGGGACTACCCCTGTGATATGCCTGTAGTAGACCCCGACATGGCATGGCAAGCAGACTTCTTGCAGCAATGGTCCGAACACCCAGAAGAGTGGATAGCCGACGGCATGCTAGGGGATATGTCATGATTGAGGTATTTAACATAGCAAGTGACGACCAAGTGTCGTTTATGCCTGTGATGGGTACCCTGTGGGCAGTCGCGTACTGCTATTGCGAGCAGCATGACAAGTTGCATGAGCTGTTCGAGGAGGAGCGCTTAGGTCGGTTTATTCAATACGCTAAGACGCTACCAGTGACCGTAGGTGATAAATCGGTAGCCTGCGGTGACTGGGTTACTTTTGAAACACAACCACACCAATTGATGGAGGTGCTTTATGCGGATTGATGAATGGACAAAACGTCTTGGGCAGCAACACTGGAATATCGCGGGTAAGGGACAAACCCTGTGCGGTAAGCCGATGCTCGGCAATAACTACGCGAAATACATCGAAAACGAGGATAAAACCCCGTGTGAATCGTGTCAAGAGCAACTGCAAGCGGTAGTCGGCCACGGAGGGGCGGATGTCTAAACCTGAGTCCCAGTTATGGAGTAAGTTAAAACAAGGGACTAAAGCCTCGGGCGTGTTTTGGACACGCCTCGAGACTTGGGCTACTCCCGGAGTACCTGATGTTCACGGAGTGAAGGACGGTACTTCCTTTTGGATTGAACTAAAAGTCAGTCAATTAAAAGTCATAAGAAAGATCGACCTGAGACCGCACCAAATCGCATGGCAGGTACAGTATTCAAATCAAGGGGGCAGTGTCTGGAACCTTGTTGGTCATCCTTCCTCCTCCTCCCTCAAATTATTTGGAGGAGAAAGAGCCATGGAGCTAGCTGAGGGGACGAAGGACCGTGAGGCGTTGACCCCGGATTGGGAAACGGGGAGGCCGTATGATTGGACCGCCCTCCTTGATTTTATTATCGCCCATGCGAGGAAGAAAGAGCATGAGCCGTGATGCGTGAGGCGTTGTGCGTGGTCAACTCTTCTTCTATCCTCGTTTGTCATCATCATTCATCTTCTATCCCGTCCCATTCTAAGAAGAAAGAGGATGATTGATGACGAACGATGGTGGGTGTATACGAGGAAGATTGATGATGACGTCAATCTTGACCGATTAAGAAGGATGCAAAAAGACTGGCAATGATAACTAATGAGAGTATAGTGAATACCGTAACCAAGGGGTTATGTAGGACCAATCATTTCTCATAGAAAGGAGATAGGAAAATGGCTACATCAGCTAAGAAAGCAGTAAAGAAAGCACCAGTCGCGAAGGCCGAGGTAAAAGTGGCTGAGCTCTGTCTCACCGGTGAAGAGCTTTCATACGGTGACATCTGGAAGTTTGTCCAAGAGCATGCCGGTGGTAACGAGGCCAACGTGAAGATTGTTCCACTGGATAACGTGGATCTGGCTAGCACGTCACCTGTACCGTTCGGTTATGGTGGTCGCGCTGGAGGCGTACGACAAACTATACAGGACTGGATGCTACGCGGTGTGGACGGTGACCGTAGTCTTAAGACTGCGCTCAATAAGGCCGCTCCGCTTGGGCACTCGCGCAAAAAGCCGGTCTGCCTCCACGCGCTCATGCACGGTGGCTACTCCCCGTCTAGCAAGTATTGGGGGACACCGTTTGTCAAACTGGTGGTTCAGGGTTAACCTGACCACTCCTTGAGTCGTACGTGTGTGATTAGGGAGCTTCGGCTCCCTCTTTTTTGACTTGCGAAAAGGATGAATATTGAGGACTTCCCATTCCCCTCCCATCCTCTCCCTTCCCTTTCCCGAGAGGAGGAGGATTGAGGATGACTTTTACTTATGTATACATATACATAAGTAATCAATATCTTTCTTTTTCTGGGGGGGGTTGTTTCACAAAAAGTCTATTGGCATACTGGCTTTGTAGTAATTAACAAATACCATAAAACTCATAGAAAGGAGCTGATTATGTTTACTGCTTGCACTAATGCTGTATTAAAATCCCTTGACCAAGTGGGTATACAACCGTTGTTTGTTGACAAGACTGACAACACCATGTTGGTAATGGTTGATGATTTAACCCAAATCTCGGTTACTGGGTATACACACCAGACTGACGTTACAATAACCAACACTAATGATGACTATTTAAAAGTCAACTGTCTCGGGGCGTTTATTGTTTGTGACGATAAGCAGCTACAAGACCTGACTGACTTCTTGTCTAATCTGTAAGTAAGGGGGCTTGTCCCCCTTTCTCCCATTCCCATTCCAGAGAAACGAAGAGTATTGATGATTCCGGAGGATTTCCCCCCTACCTATCACTATCAATCAATCTCGGTGTTATTATCAATCATCCTCTATGGAGTATTGTTGAATAAACAAGACTAGCTCACCCAGTGTCGGCTTGGCATACTACACTTGCACACCAACACTACATACGGAGAAAGGTATGAGACTGATAAACAACATTGGTATGGTCCTGTTCATAACAGGGTTGATCGTTGCCTGTTCAGCAGCTGAAGCTCAAGAGTTGTTCTGGCTAGGCTTGATTGCAATGCAGGGTTGCCTACTCATGGTAGCCGGAGGGCTGATGGCGACATGGCGCTCCTAGGGATTTTCTTTGCACTGACGGCAGTCGCGTTACTGGTGGCTGCTGCCTTAAGATAAACCATTCCCATTCCCATTCCCATCTCAACAGAGGAGAAGTTAGAAAGCCACAGACACCGACAGGTGGTGTCTGTATATGCTATAAAATCCTCAAAAAAATAGTTCGCTACAACGGTTGCAATAGTTCACTAAAATGCTACTATTACTCCGTGGTCAGCAAACAAGGCCACAAAAACACACACACAACTAAAGGTATATAAAAATGGCTAAAGCAAAAACAGCAACAAAAAACACAACAGCAGCAGCAACAGTAAACGTTGCCACGTTTACAGGCGGTAAGGAAATTACTTACGCGCAACTGTGGGCATGGGTTAACACAGCAGCAGGCGGCAACTTACACAATGTGCAAGTTGTGCCGCTGGCAAATGTACAGGCAGGCACTAGCAGCCCTGTGCCGTTTGGCTATAACGGCAAGGCAGGCGGCGTACGCCAAACTATACAGGATTGGTTGCTGCAAGGGGTGGAAGGTAACACTAGCCTAGCAGCAATACTAGCAGCCGCTAAACCACTAGGGCATAGCAGCAAAAAACCCGTTTGCCTAATGGCAATGCTACAAGGAGGCTATAGCCCTAGCAGCGCAACGTGGGGCACACCATACGTTAAGCTGGTAGTGCAACCGCAAGCCAGCAAGTAAACCAACCAGTACAAAATGCCTGCCTAGT
>Ga0208645_1000289_pt1 | contig 60263 bp, 59 predicted proteins | sample VirMetDEL_Sep_01_FD_184519 | JGI IMG/M metagenome (GOLD analysis project Ga0208645, IMG submission 184519) | Aqueous microbial communities from the Delaware River and Bay under freshwater to marine salinity gradient to study organic matter... | ecosystem: Environmental > Aquatic > Marine >... | reverse complement strand
CCCGTGGGCGCTTGTCCAGCGGCCAGTTGTAGAGCTGGCCGGTGAGCTGGTCTTCGAGAATGCTGCGCTTTTCCTCGACCACCAAGATCTCGTCCAGGCCCTGGGCAAATTCATGCACCGAAACCGGTTCCAGCGGCCAGCTCATGCCGACCTTGAGCACCCGCAGGCCGACTTGAGCGCACAGCGCTTCGTCCAGACCGAGGTCATCCAGCGCCTGGCGCACGTCGAGATAGGACTTGCCGGTGGTGATGATCCCCAGGCGCGGGTTCGGCGAGTCGAGCATGACCTGGTTGAGATTGTTCGCCCGTGCGAATGCGCGCGCAGCGTAGATTTTGTACAGATTTAGGCGTTTTTCCTGCGCCAGCGGCGGGTCCGGCCAGCGAATGTGCACGCCGTCTTCGGGTAGTTCGAAGTCATCGGGGATGCGTGTCTTCACCCGCAGCGGATCGACTTCCACCACGGCGGAGGAATCGACGTTCTCGGCGATGGTCTTGAGCGCCACCCAGCAACCGGAATAGCGCGACAGCTCCCAGCCGATGATGCCGTAGTCGAGGATTTCCTGGACGTTGGAAGGGTTCAGCACCGGGATCGAAGCGGCGATGAAGGCGTGCTCGCTCTGGTGCGGCAGTGTCGAGGATTTGCAGCCGTGGTCATCACCGGCCAGCAGCAACACACCGCCATGGGGCGAGACGCCGGCCGCGTTGCCATGCTTGAAGACGTCGCCGGAGCGGTCCACACCCGGTCCCTTGCCATACCACATGGCGAACACGCCGTCGTACTTGGCACCGGGGAACAGGTTGGTCTGCTGACTGCCCCACACCGCCGTCGCTGCCAGTTCCTCGTTGAGGCCCGGCTGGAAGTGGATGGCGTTCTGCTTAAGGAAATCGCGCGCTTCCCAGAGGCTCTTGTCCAGCATGCCAAGCGGCGAGCCGCGGTAGCCGGAGATAAAGCAACCGGTATTCAGATTCTGAGCCTGGTCGCGCTGATGCTGCAGCATGGGCAGGCGGGTCAGCGCCTGGGTGCCGGTGAGGTACAGATGTCCGGTTGCGAGCCGGTACTTGTCATCCAGGCGGATCTCGGCCAATGACATGTGGCGCTCCTGTTTGTTTTTATCGGAGTCTGGGATGTGGTTTTCACATCCCGCCTAACAGGTCGTGGGGAGCCGCACGGCAAGCTGTCCCACGCCAGCGAGCGGCAGGGGATCACCCCACCGTTGCGCGTTGGATAATAGTCTGGCCGTGACGAAGAGAGATTTTCTTTCTACTTTTGCGGTGTAAGTGCGATCCCGTGCATGATCCATCCACCAACAACAACAAAAAGAGAACAACCATGCAGACCCCGCTGAGCAGCATCGATCGCAAGATTCTGCTGCTGCTGCAACACAACGCCGACCTGTCCGCCGCCGAGGTCGCCGAAAAGGTCGAGCTGTCGCAATCGCCGTGCTGGCGCCGCATCCATCGCATGCAGGAAGAAGGGCTGATCGAACGTAAGGTCGCCCTGCTCAACCCGAAGAAGCTCGGGCTGAATATGACGGTGTTCGTCAACATCAAGCTCTCCGCCCATGGCCGCAGCAACCTCGACGAATTCGAGCGCGCAGTCGTGGGTTATCCCGAGGTGCTGGAGTGCCACACCATGGCCGGCGAGTCGGACTACCTGCTCAAGGTGGTGGCCAAGGACATCGACAGCTACGAACGCTTCCTGCGTGATCAACTGTTGCAGCGGCCCCATGTTCAGGAAGCACACAGTCATATCGCGATGAGCGAGGTGAAACGGACGACGGAGCTGCCGCTGGATTGAGCGCGGCAGGATCAGGCCGGTTCAGGCTGCGGACGCAAGTCCAAGCGCTGGCTCGCCCAGCGCAGCGCCAGCGGCCCGATCAATAGCAAAAGGCCCATCAAGGCGAAGGCCGCCCACCAGCCGAGCAGTTGATCGTCGCCCAGCGCATCGAGCACCATGCCAAACAGCAACGGCCCGAGGAATGCGCCGGTAAAGCCGGTACAGGAATAAAGCGCCATAACCGCGCCCCGATGGCTGGCAGGCGCTACGGCCACCAGGCCTGCAGTCAACGCAGCCGAGTCGGCCGTCACCGTGAGGCTGTAACAGAGGATCAAAATCAGCAGAGCCCAGAACGGCAACGCGACGCCAAGCCCGATCAATGCTGCCAGCAAGGCGGAAAGCAGCATCACCGTTATCAGCCAGCGCTGGCGACCGAAGCGTATTGCCATCTCGTTGCCGAGGATGCTCGCCGGCATTCCTATCAGCGTCGCGATCATGGCCACCCAGGTTCCGTTTAGCCAGGCGGCCTGGCCCTGCCAGTCACCGGCAAACACGATGAAAGCCACCAGCCAGGCACGGAAGGCGAACAGCTCAAGATTGTGCATGGCATAAGCCAGGCAGTATGCGATGACCGGGCGCTCCATCAGCGGCGCCAGGTCCAACAGGCGTCGCGGCTCATGTTTCGCAGGCGGCTTGGGCGGTAGCCCGCGCCAAGCCATGAGCCAGCCCGCCAGGGCGCAACCTCCGCTGAGCAGCGCAGGCAGTTGCCAGCCGCCGAGCTTGGCCAGCTCGCCAGAGAGCAGGAAGGACAACGCTGTGCCGAGCCCGAAGCTCGCCGTGTAAAAGGCGATGGCCCGCGACTGCGTGGGACCCTCGATGCGCTCAGACAACGCCTTGAGCCCCGGCATGTAGGTGCCGGCCAAACCAATGCCGGCCAACACACGCCACAGCAGCGCCGACCAGAAGCCATCGGCCAGTACGAAGCCGGTGCTGGCAAACGCCGTCAGCAGCATCGCCCAGAGATAGATCAGCCGAGCATCGTAGCGATCCGTCAGTCCCGTCAGCACCGGCACTGCAAGCATGTAGCCCAGGAAGAAACCGCCCCCGATCCAGCCCGCTTCGGTGTTGCTCAGATTCCACAGCTGTTGAAATTCGGGCAGCAGCGCAGCAAACAAGGCAAAGCCGGCCATGCCGAGGGTTTCAGCTATACACATCACCATGGTAAGGCGACGTGCAGACGGGTTCGCTTCGGCACCAAGCGGTGAAGGGTCAGTTGTGTTCATTGGGATCTCATGTCAGCACTGGCGCTCATAGCGGCACGAATCAGGTCCGTCACAACAGCTGGCCGTCCGAGGCCAAGCTGACGCCCGCCGGCAGTGCAGCGGGGTTGTCCATCAACCAGCTGTCCAGGTTGTGACCAATATGGGTCAGCAGCGCATGGGCCGGCTTCAGCTCGGCGATCGCCGCCAGCGCCAGGGTCAGGTCGTTGTGGTTCTGAGGTGACGTCTGGGGCGGGCTCGAACAATCCAGCACTAACAGGTCGAGCGGGGCCTGGCGTAGCACGCTCAGGCTGGCCTCCGGCACACCCAGGGTGTCGGTGAGGTAAGCGATGCGTCGTCCCGCCCCTTCCAACAGATAGCCCAGGGTCGGCTTGGAGTGGTTGAGGGGCAATGCGGTCACGCTCAGCTCGCCCAACTCGCGTCGTTCAAACGCGGTGAACGGCTGGGAAAAGTCCAGAATTCCGGGGTGCTTGTAGAGGTCCGCCAGTCCTTGCGGGTCGTCTGGGCCATGCACCGGGATGCGTAAACCCAGCCCCCAGCGCAGATGCAGTAGGCCTTGCGCATGGTCGGCGTGGTAATGAGTCTGCAGGATTCCGCTGAGGCTTCCGGGCGCGAACCGCTCAGTGATATCGGTGATGCCGCTGTCGATCAGCCAGCGCTGTGCGCCACATTCGATCAAGGCGCAGCACGGGCCGCGGCGCCAGGCCGGGTCGAGCCGCGCCCGTTGGCAGGCTGCACAATCGCAGTTGTACACCGGCACCTGACGGGCATTGCCGCTGCCAAGGATGGTCAGGCGCATGCGCGAGCCCGATCGATCAGCTGCAGCAGGCGCTGCACGGTTTCTTCCAGGGGACCGGAATTGTCCAGCAGCAGCGTTTCGTCCTGCTCGGCCGTTGACTGGAAGTTCTGGTTGCGGGCGAGCCGGGCTTCGATCTCTTCGAGCGACTCGCGCCCCCGCGCCAACAGCCGCTCGCGCAGCACCGGCAAGGTCACCGAAAGCAGTACTGCCTGCAGCTGCGGATAACGATCACGTGCCTCGCCCAAATAACCACGCGACCCGTTGACCAGCACATCTTCGCCGGCTTCCAGCCACTCATCGATCTGCCGGGATATGCCGTAGTGCAGCCCGTTGGCTTGCCAGTCCAGGGCGAAGGCCCCATTGCGGCGCAGCTGAGCGAACTCGGCTTCAGTCACCGCCAAGGCGTCCTCCCCCACCGCTTCGGCGGAACGGGTGATGACGCGCCGTGCAACGCGACAACCGCGAGCCTGCAGTGATTCACGAGCAGCCAGCAGCAGACTGTCCTTTCCGGCACCGGATGGGCCCATTAGGTAGATCAATCGTCCCGCCATCAGAACACCCGTCGCCCTTGCCGCCATACCTGCCGGACCACAGGCTGGCCCTGCCTGTCGCTGGCCTGCAGCAGATCCGCGCGTAAGCCAGGGCGGATCTCACCGCGATCATCGAGACCCACCGCCTGGGCGGGCAAGAGGCTCACCGTGGCGATGGCTTTGGGCAGGTCATAGCGGTTGTCGAACGCCACGAGCAGGAAGGCGGCCTGTAGCAGGCTGGCGGGGTAGTAATCGCTGGAAAGAATGTCCAGCACGCCGCGCTGTGCCAGATCCGCCGCAGCAATGTTGCCCGAATGCGAGCCCCCTCGGACCACGTTTGGCGCGCCCATCAGCACCTTCAGCCCGCGCCCATGGCTGGCTTCGGCTGCTTCCAGCGTCGTCGGAAATTCGGCGATGGCCATGCCAAGACCGGCCGACTCCTCGACATGCGCAAGCGTCGCGTCATCGTGGCTTGCCAGTGCCAGCCCGCGCGACTGGCAAATCTCGACCACGGCAAGGCGTTGACGATCGCTGTACTGCCTCGAGTTGGCCGTCTGCTGGTCGCTGAACGCATCCATCTCGGCCGCGCTCAGGTGGTACTTACCCATGTAGTACTCGCGGTATTTGTCCTCTCGGGCGAACTGTCGTTGACCCGGAGAGTGGTCCATCACCGACACCAGCTTCACCAGCGGATGCTCCACCAGGTCGCGGAACAGACTCAGCGCATCCGGATGGCAGACCTCACAGCGCAAGTGCAAGCGGTGCTCGGCCCGCGTATCGCCTGCCGCCTCGGCCGAGGCCACGGCGTCGAGCATGGCGGGCAGCTGCTGCATGCGCTTGCCGCGCGGGTTGATATCACCGATGGACAGCGCATCGAACACCGTGGTGATGCCCGCAGCGATGATTTGCGCATCGTGGGTCAGCACGGCCGACGCCGTGGGCCAGTCGACACCTGGGCGCGGCGTCATGTGTTTTTCCAGATTGTCGGTGTGCAACTCCACCAGGCCCGGCATCAGGTAGTCGCCACCCAGATCCTGGGCCTGTGGCAGCTGGCTACTGCCTTCGTCGAGGGCGGCGATCACCCCGTCACGAATCATCAGCGTGCCATTTATCACGCGATCGGCCGTGACCACCCGGGCGTTCGTCAGAATCAGTTCAGCAGGCATGGCGATGCTCCTCGGCAGTCATGTCCAGGTAGCGGTCAGCGACCGCTTCGCGGATCGCGCGGTCATGGAAGATGCCGATCAGCGCAGCCCCCGCGGTCTTGGCTTCGGCGACCAGCTCCAGCACTACTCGGCAATTGGCCTCGTCCAGCGAAGCGGTTGGTTCGTCCAGCAGCAGCACGGGCCACTGCACCATGAAGCCTCGCGCCAGGTTCACGCGCTGTTGCTCGCCGCCGGAAAAGGTGCCGGGCGCCAACTGCCAGAGCCGTTCGGGAATGTTCAGCCGGGTCAACAAGCTTTCGGCACGTGCACGCGCCTGCTCCCGATCCCAGCCACGCGCCAGCGCCGGCGCCATGACCACGTCGAGGCAAGGCACACGAGGGATCACCCGCAGGAACTGGCTGACATAGCCCAGGCTTTCCCGGCGGACCGCCAACAGCTGTCGCGGCTCGGCACCGACCAGCTCCAGCGGCTCACCGCGATGGCACAGGCGGATGCTGCCCGTGGCCAGGTAGTTGCCGTACAGGCACCGCAACAGCGTCGACTTGCCAGCACCAGAGCGCCCATGCAGTACCAGGCATTCGCCTGGCTCAACAGCAAAGCTGACCGCACGTAGCACATCGAGGGTCACCCCGTGCTGCTGATGAAGGGTGAAGGATTTGCGGAGGTCGCGGACCTCGATCGGGCTGCTCATGGGTAACCTCGCAACATAGCAAAGGGGCTGAAGTCGGACCTGTGTGCCTGGTTCGCGAGCAAGGGCCCGGCGCCCCTCGCTCCTCCAAGAGCAGAAGCCTCCCTGCAGTTGAGGCCGGCATCGCTCCCGTGTAGGAGCCGGCTTACTGGCGAAGCTTTTCGCGGCCGCCGTGCGGTCCCACTCACGGCTGCAACACTGACGAGACCGGCAGTCTGGATCGCGAGCACGCTCGCTCCTACGAAAGCGGAAGCCTCCCTGCAGTTGAGGCCGGCATCGCTCCCGTGTAGGAGCCAGCTTGCTGGCGAAGCTTTTCGCGGTCGCCGTGCGGTCCCACTCATGGCAGCACCACTGACGAGACCGGCAGTCTGGATCGCGAGCAAGCTCGCTCCTACGAAAGCGGAAGCCTCCCTGCACTTGAGGCCGGCATCGCTCCCGTGTAGGAGCCAGCTTGCTGGCGAAGCTTTTCGTGGCCGCCGTGCGGTCCCACTCATGGCTGCAACACTGACGAGACCGGCCGTCTGGATCGCGAGCAAGCTCGCTCCTACGGAAGCGGCAACCTCCCAGCGCTCGCGGCCTGCTCCGCTCCCCTGTAGGAGCCAGCTTGCTGGCGATGCTTTTCGCGACGAACCGGCTGCCAGATGCGGCTTGCGTGCAAGCCCACTCATGGCTGCAGCACCGACGACACCAGCAGCTGCGAATAGGGATGCTGGGGATCATCGAGAATCTGATCGGTGAGGCCGGTTTCCACGACGCGGGAACGGCGCATGACCATCAGCCGATCCGCCAGCAGCCGCGCCACAGCCAGATCGTGGGTGACGATCACCACGGCCAGATCCAGCTCGTGCACCAACCCGCGCAGCAGGTCGAGCAGACGCGCCTGCACGGATACATCAAGGCCGCCAGTGGGCTCGTCCATGAACACCAGGCGCGGTCCGGACACCAGGTTGCGGGCGATCTGCAGGCGCTGCTGCATGCCACCGGAGAAGGTGCGCGGCAGGTCGTCGATGCGTGCTGGGTCGATTTCCACCTGGCTCAGCCAGTCCAGCCCGGCCTGACGCAGCTGGCCGTAATGCCGTTGTCCCTGGGCCATCAGCCGCTCGCCTATGTTGGCGCCGGCCGAAACACCCATGCGCAGCCCGTCGCGCGGGTTCTGCTCGACGAAACCCCACTCGGTGCGCAGCAGGCTGCGGCGCTCCGCCTCGCTGGCGGCGTAAAGATCAAGCCAGGCGCCGTCGCGTCCGCGGTAGCTCACCGAGCCCCGGTCAGGCGGGCAGCGTCCGGCCAGCAGGCTGAGCAGCGTGGATTTGCCGGAGCCGGACTCGCCGACGATGCCCAATACCTCACCGGGATAAAGATCGAAGTCGACGCCCTGGCAGCCGGTATCCGGCCCGTACAGGCGCGTCAGCCCGCGGACCGACAGCAAGGGCTGATCGAGGCTGCTGGCGGGTTGTTGCAGTTCGAGCGCGGCGTTCATTCAGTAGCCTCCTGGGCGTCGCGGCGTTGCGTGCAGTAATCGGTATCCGAGCAGACGAAGCGCTTGGTGCCGGCGTCGTCGACGATGAGTTCGTCGAGGTAGGAACTGTCACTGCCGCAGAAGGCGCAGCATTGGTCCCAGGCCTGGATGGAAAAGGGGTGATCCTCGAAATCCAGGCTGCGCACGTCGGTGTAGGGCGGCAACGCATAGAGGCGCTTCTCGCGTCCAGCGCCGAACAGCATCAGCGCGGGGCTCATGTCCAGTTTGGGGTTGTCGAACTTGGGGATCGGCGAGGGATCCATCACGTAGCGGCCGTCCACCGTCACCGGGTAGGCGTAGCTGGTGGCGATATGGCCGAAGGTGGCGATGTCTTCGTAGAGCTTGACGTGCATAACCCCGTAGTCGGACAGCGCGTGCATGGTCCGCGTCTCGCTTTCCGACGGTTCGATGAACCGCAACGGCTCGGGAATCGGCACCTGATAGACCATGATTTGATCGTTGCGCAGCGGCGTTTCGGGAATCCGATGGCGAGTCTGGATCACCGTCGCTTCCGGCGTGCGGGTGGTGGTGGCGACACCCGCGGTGCGCGCGAAGAAGCGACGGATCGACACGGCGTTGGTGGTGTCATCGGCGCCCTGGTCGATCACTTTGAGCACGTCTTCGGCGCCGAGAATGGCCGCGGTCAGCTGCATGCCGCCGGTGCCCCAGCCGTAGGGCAACGGCATTTCGCGCCCGCCGAAAGGCACCTGATAACCGGGAATCGCCACGGCCTTGAGCAGCCCGCGGCGGATCATGCGTTTGGTCTGTTCGTCGAGGTAGGCGAAGTTGTAGCCCTGCTCCGTCGCAGCGGCCTGTGGACGGTCATTGACGATAGCAGTCATGCGCGGCGCTCCTCGGCGTTGGGCTCGGTCGTGGCGGTCTCCTCGACCGGTGCGCGGCGTAGCTTGCGAATCAACTCCAGTTCGGACTGGAAATCGACGTAATGCGGCAGCTTGAGGTGGGAGACGAAGCCACCGGCTTCGACGTTGTCGCAGTGCATCAGCACGAACTCTTCCTGCTGCGCCGGGCCCTGCACCGTCTCGCCATACTCGGCGCCGCGCAGCGCACGATCGACCAGGGCCATGCCCATGGCCTTGCGCTCCGCGTAACCAAAGGCCAGCCCGTAGCCACGGGTGAACTGCGGGTCGATGCCCTGCCCGCCGACGAACTGGTTGACCATCTCGCACTCGGTCACCTCGATGTCGCCCAGCGGTACGGCGAAGCCCAGCTCCGGCGGTTCCATCCAGACCTCGACCTCGCCAATGCGAATTTCCCCGGCGAAAGGATGGTTGCGGCCATAGCCACGCTGGGTCGAGTAACCCAATGCCAGCAGAAAACCTTCATCGCCACGGGCCAGCGCTTGTAGCCGCTGGGCGCGGCCGCTGGGGAACTCCAGGGGTTCGCGGGTAATGTCCGGCACCGCCTGATCGTCGCCCCGCTCGGGCTTCATCAAACCTTCCTTGGCAAGCAGATCGAGCACGCGTGGACAGGCTGCAAGCTCGGCTTGAGGATCAAGCTCCGGACCGGGATGCTCGCCTTCGGCCAGCAAACTGAAGTCCAGCAGGCGATGGCTGTAATCGAAGGTCGGGCCTAGCAGCTGGCCGCCGGGCAGATCCTTGAAGGTGGCCGAGATGCGCCGGGTCGGACGCATCTGCGCGGTTTCAAGAGGGACGCTGGCGCCGAAACGCGGCAGCGTCGTGCGATAAGCGCGCAGCAGGAAGATCGCTTCGAGCAGATCGCCAGCCGCCTGCTTGATCGCCAGCGCCGCCAGCTCCTCATCGAACAGCGAACCCTCGGCCATCACCCGAGCTACCGCCAATGGCAGTTGCTGACGGATCTGCTTGACGCTCAACTCGGGCAAAGCGGTATCGCCGCGACGTTTCTTCGCCAGCAGCCGGTGAGCATTGTCGATGGCCTGTTCGCCACCTTTGACGGCTACGTACATCAGGCGACCTCCTCTATCGATACCGCGATGCGGGTGCTGCGGGGCAAGCCGATCAGTGATTGATCAGCGGCAAAAAACAGATCCAGTCCGCGAGGAAAGTCGTTGCGAGCGGCGCGCTGCTGCCAGAACGCAGCCGGTACCGGCAGGCTCACCTCGCGCTGACCGAGAATCCCTGGACCGCTCCAGCTCAGCGCGGCACCGTCGCCGAGCGCATCGAGCTGGACCAGCAACGTGCAGGACTGATCAGGAAAGCGTTCGCTGCCGGTGAAAAATCCGGACAGGTCGACCAGTTCTTGAACCCCGAGCAGCGCGAAATCAGCCGATTCGCGTTCGGCCACGATCGGGCAACCGCAGTGGAAGGCCAGATTGGCGCGCACCGTCGGCGTATCGAACGCAGGTGCCAGCCACAACCGCGTGTCGCCGTCGAGCAAGCTCAGGCACAGCGCGTAGCTCGCCGGGGCCAGGGGTTCGAGCGCCTGTATGGGAATCAGCTGCTGCGTGAGACCGGGCTCGGCAAGTGCTTTCAGTGCCGCGCGGAACACGCGTTGGCTGTCGAGCACCTGATCGTCGAACGCCGGATGCAAAAGATCTGCGCTCATCAGTCCTCTCCTCTGACCAGGGTGAAGAATTCCACCTTGCTGCTGGCCGTCTCGGCGTTCTGTGCCGCGCGGCGTGCCGCCTGGATGGAGGCGAGCGGCGTGATGACTTGCGCCTGCCAATGCGCCTGATCGCGACCTTGCAAGTGCGCATCGGCCAACGCGGCCAGTTCAGCGTGGCGCTTGTCGCGCCCGGCGACGTAGCTATAGCCGGTCCGGCCGTCGCCAAGCCGCACCACGCAACGGGTGACGGTCATTTCGCCGAGATTGAACGCAGCACCCGTACCGCCCATGCGGCCGCGGACCAGCGTCATGCCGATTTCCGGGGCGCGTACCAGCTGGTAGTCGGTGTCCTTCAGCTCGGCCTCGTAGCGCGCCAGCTCATCGCCAGCACGGGCAAGCACGCCCATCCAGCGTTGGCGAGTGGCTATTTCTGGGGTCATGCGCGTCTCCATCAGGTGGCAACCTGGTACTGGAAGCGGTCGGCACGGCTGGTCGACAACGACAGCTCCACCGGCCGCCCGGCCAGGTCGTGAGAAAGGGTGAGAACGGTCAGCAGTGGTGCGTGGCGCGGCATCAGCAGCTGATCGGCCTCGTCCGATGTGGGCAGCCGCGCGCCGATCAGGCTGAAGGCACGGTGCAGCGGCAGTTGACGTTCGGCCAGGTACTGGCGCAGCGACCCGCCGTTGTATTCCTCCAGCAACACCTGGCGACTGGCACAGAAGCGGTGGCGGATCAGGCTGACCGGCTGTTCATCGAGCAGGCGCAGCGTGTGCAGCTCGAGCAATGCCGCATCCTCACGCAGCTCCAGATGGCCAGCCTCCTCGGCCGTGGCTGAACGCAGCTGGCGCTGCAGCAGCCGCGCCTGGACACCGTGCCCTTGCGCCGAGAGTGACTCGCTGTAGGCACTGCCGGCCGCCAGCGGATAAATCAGCGGACGCGCCAGCACTCGTGTGCTGCGGCCCTGTTGGCGCAACACCCGGCCCTCGCTGACCAGCTCATCGATGGCGCGGCGCAGCGTATGGCGATTGACCGCAAACCGGGTCGCCAGCTGGACCTCGCCGGGCAACTGATCGCCGGGCTGCAGGTGGCGCAACTCCTCACGCAACTGAGCGGCCAGTTGCAGGTAGCGCGGTTGAGGTTGTCTAGACAGGTGCATGGCTAAAAAAGGACGCACACGGCGCCCGTCTCCGTCAGATGAAGAGTTTGCGCAGGCGCTGAGAAACGATGTCGATCACGCTCACCACCGCCACGATGACGATCAGCAGCGCGCAGGTCTGGCCGAACTGGAAGCCGCGGATCGCCTCCCAGAGAATCACGCCGATGCCGCCAGCACCGACCATGCCCACCACGGTCGCCGAGCGCACGTTGGACTCGAAGCGGTACAGCGCGTAGGAAATCCACAGCGGTAGCACCTGTGGAATCACACCGAAAATGACTTCCTGCAGTGCGCTGGCACCGGTGGCCCGCACGCCTTCTACCGGGCCCGGTTCGATGGCCTCCACCGCTTCGGCGAACAGTTTTGCGAGCACGCCGGTGGTGCCGACGAACAGCGCCAGTACGCCGGCAAAAGGGCCAAGGCCGACCGCGACGACGAAGAGCATGGCGAAGACCATCTCGTTGATCGAACGGCACGCGTCCATGACTCGCCGTACCGGCTGGTAAACCCACCAGGGCACGATGTTTTCGGCGCAGAGCACGCCCAATGGAATGGCACAGAGGATCGCCAACACCGTGCCCCAGAGGGCGATCTGTACGGTGACGATCATTTCCGTCAGGTAGAGCTCCCAGTTGCCGAAATCCGGGGGAAAGAAGTCGGCGGCAAAGGTTGCCATGTTGCCGGCGTCACGGATCAGCGTAAGCGGCTTCATCTCGGCGCCCTGCCAGGACCAGCCCAGCAGTGCGAGAAACAGTCCCCAGCCAACCAGCTTGAACCACGAGTGTTTCTGTGGGGCGGCAACAGGGGTAGGTGCGGTCAGAGAAGTCATGGATGCTCCGGCGAACGAAATGCTGGCCGCCGCTTGCGCGGCGGCCAGTGGATCAACCTGCGGTGGCGGCTGCGGGTTTCTGCTGGAGCTCGGCCATGCGCTGCTCGAGCGCAGCGAGCTGGGCGTCCAGTTCCTTCAACTGGGCCTGCTTGTCGCTTTCGTCCAGCTTGGCGTTGTTGGCGACTTCGCTACGCTTCTTGAACAGCTCCAACTGACGGATCGGCAGCAGTTGGTCATCATCCGAGGCGCGGAACTTGGCCCACTGCAGGTCAGCCAGCACGTCCATTTCGCCGGGCTTGTCGCCGTAGGTCATGAAGAACTCGCGAATGTCGGCTTTGGTCGCTTCCGGCAGGTTTTTGCGCCAGACCATTGGGTCCGCTGGAATCAGCGGCGAGGTCCAGATCACCTTGAGTTGCGCGGCCTTCTCCGGCGCGGTCAGCTCCAGACGCTCCATGCTCTCGTTGTTGAAGGTGCCGACGTCTACCTGCTTGTTGGCGACCGACAACGCATTCACTTCGTGGCTGCCATTGAGCGAGCGCTTGAAGATCTTGTTGGCGTCTACCTTGTTCTTGGCGAAGACGTAGTAGCCCGGCACCAGATAGCCTGAGGTCGAGTTCGGATCGCCATTGGCGAAGGTCAGGTTGGAAGCGTTCTTGAGCATGTCGTCGACAGAACCGATGGGGCTGTCCTTGTGCGCCACCAGCAGGCTGTAATAACCCGACGCCCCGCTAGACGCGACGGTCTGGGCGAAGATCTCGCCACCGGCGCGATCAACCGCCTCCATCGCCGACTTGTTGCCGTACCAGGCCAGGTCGACCTTGTCGAAGCGCATGCCTTGGATGATGCCGGCGTAGTCCGGCGCGAAGAAGGCATTGATCTTCATCCCGGTACGCTCGCTCATGGCAGCGAGGAAGGGATCCCAGACGGCCCGCAGGTTCTGCGAGGATTCGGTGGAGATGATGCCGAAATTGAGTTCCTTGTCTTCCGCGTACGCGCTGCCCAGCAGCGAGCCGGTTAACAAGGCAGAGGCGGCCAGTACGCGGCCAATACGATTGAACATGGAAAAGCTCCTGTCATTGGATGACGGTGGGGTTGGCATGCGTGGCATCAGAAAATCGAGAAATCAGGCCCGCGCCAGGCTCAGCGTCCGCACCTGTTCAGGCACCGGAACGGCAGGTGTGCGGGTCTGATCGGAGAACAGCAGGCTGGCGTCGAGGTCGGCGCCATAAAGATCGTTGAGAAGCCGCGAATCGAGGTCGGCACAGGCACCGTCGTAATGAATACGGCCGTCCTTCAAGGCCACCGCTCGCTGGCAATAACGCAGGGCGTAGTCGACCTGATGCAGCGTGACGACAACGGTCTTGCCGTCGAGGCGATTGATGTCCGCGAGGATGTCCATGACCTTGCGCGCGGACTCGGGGTCGAGCGAGGCGATCGGCTCGTCGGCAAGAATTACTTCGGCCTGCTGCGTCAGCGCACGGGCGATGGCCACGCGCTGCTGCTGCCCACCGGAGAGTGTCGAAGCACGCTGTTCGGCACGATGCGCCAGCCCCACGCGGTCCAGCGCCGCCAGCGCCTGCTGCTTCTGCTCGGTGCTGAACATGCCCAGCGAGCCGCGCCAGCGCGGCATACGCCCGAGAAATCCCAGCAGCACGTTGTCCAGCACGCTGAGGCGATTGACCAGGTTGAACTGCTGGAAGATGTAGCCGATGTCGGCACGCAACCGCCGCACGTCCGCATTCAGACGTCCCGCCGACTGCACCTCGCGACCCAGCACCTGAATGTGGCCACCCGCGCGGTCACCGCAGGCCAATCCGGCAATGTGCCGCAGCAGTGTGGACTTGCCGGAGCCAGAGGCGCCGATCAGCGCCACCATCTCACCCGGCTGCACGGACAGCGCCAGGTCATGCAGGGCACGTTTGCCTGCGAAGGTCTTGTTCAGACTGTCGACACGGATAACCGCACTCATGGACCGACTCCTCATCGAGAACGATGGCCACCGTCGGTGGCCATCAGATGAGGCGTTACGTTAGGTGCGACCAATGTCGCTTCGGTGAACAGACTATGACCGTTCAGTGACTTGTCTAAACAGGCGGAGCGGGCCAGACAGAGGCGTATCGCCGCTCACCGTCTAGCTCGCGTGTCGGCGCGTGTCGCGGGTTATTTCGGAATGCCGCCCACCTGATCGCCAATCCCTGTTTGGTGCCGATCAAACCAGCCCTGATTGACCTCCAGCGCATAGCGCCCCGGCTCGCGGGAACAGCGAATTGCGGTGCTCAACGGCTCCAGGTCGATGATGTCTACGATGCGCCCCGACTCGTCCATGAAGGCTGCAGACAGGGGAAGTGGCGTGTTTTTCATCCATAGACAGTGCCGGCGAAAATCATCGAAGCGAAACAGCATGCCGTGATCTGCCGGCATCTCGGTGCGCTCCATCAAGCCGCGTTCGCGTTCATCCGGGGTGCGCGCGTACTCCGCCTTGAGCCGAGCATCGCCGACTCGCAGATCGAGCGACGGCTCACCCGCACTGGCCATCGATGTCACAGCTAAAGCAATAAGGGGCAGCAGCAGCGCGGTACGCATCGACGAGCAGTCCTCGAATCGGGAAAAGCGGGAGCGAATAAACGGCGTAAGCATATCCGCAAGCATCGCTATTCTTCAGCGACCGGTGCATCGACCGAAACCTGATCACTGTCGCCGTAGCGCTTCTGACAACGCTCACAGTAGAAAGCACGGCGCTTGCTGCGGCCCAGCGACTTGGGTTTGACGAAGGGAATCTTGCAGCGCGGACAGGTGCTTTTGGTATGCGCGAGCCAGTGCGCTTTGAGCGTGCCCTCTCGCTTCCACTGCAGGAACTCAAAGCTGTAGGTGCGAACCTCACGCGTCAGCTCCCTGAGCTTTGGCGCAGAGAGATCGCCGATCAGCGAAAGCGGATGGATGCGGGTGCGAAACAGCACCTCGTTCTTGATGATGTTGCCGGAGCCGGAAAACAGCGTTTGATCCAGCAGTGCATCGCAGGCGAGCAGACGTGGCCGCTTGCGCAGCTTCCTGAGCGTAGTGCGGTTGTCCCAGGCGTCGCTCATGACGTCCGCGCTCCAGTCGTACGCCTCGTCCAGCGAGCCTTCGATGAAATGCACCGAGCAGCCGTATAAATTCAGCTCACCGTTCGGGAAGCCTAGGCTCAGGCGCGGCGCGGATTCCTTGCGCTCGTTGATCCGGTAGCTGCCGAACAGCAGCAGGTGGATACGCAGGGACACCTCGTCCAGCTCGATCAGGAAGTGCTTGCCCCAGCTGCGAAACGACCGCACCGTCTGGCCGACCAGCCTGGACTTGTCCAACTTGCTATTCCCCTCAGCACGCTCGACGGTCTTGCCGGTGAACGCGGCAACTTCTTCGCGAAGGATGACGATGGATGGGCCTTCTGGCATGGCGTTATCGCTTCGGTGCGGGGACAGGAATATCGACTGGGACCTGACGAGAAGGTGCCGCGACGCTGCCCAGTTGTGCGAGGCGCGGAGTTCTTGCAGGCACCGCAAAACGGCGCGGAAGCGGATCGCCAGCAAGCTGGCTCCTACAAAAGCGGTGCGGTGGTCGTACGCACCAGATGGGCACGCCGAGGCGGGTTTTACGGGTCGCCAATTCCGCGATCTGCAATGCTGATTATTCCCGTAGGAGCCAGCTTGCTGGCGATCTAGGAGCCAAGGCACCCCGCGACGGCGGCGAATAAGCTCTGGAAACTACCAATCCAACTGCAGCCGGCTCTCGAACCGCCGCCGCTCACCGGTCACCGGGTCGACAAACTCCAGACCACGCGCCAGCAGCTTGAGCGGGTTGGTGTAGTCGTCCTGATCGCGGCGGCCGCGTTCCAGCAGCTCGGGATAGAAAGGGTCATTGCAGATGCCGGCCCCCAGCGTGGCCATCTGCAGACGCAGCTGATGCTTGCGCCCGGTGACTGGATAAAGCGCATAGCGCCAGAGCTCGCCGCGGCGTTCGAGCACCTCGATGCGCGTCTCGCTGTTGGGTTCGCCGTCGCCCCGCTTCATCAGAAAGAACGGTTCGCCGTCGACCATGTGCAAGCGTTCATCACGCGGAAAGTCCAGATTAGGCAGCGCCGGACAGATCGCCTCGTAGCGCTTGTCGATCTTGCGTTCGCGAAACAACGCCTGATAGCGCCCGCGACTTTCGGGATTGGTAGAAAACAGCACCAGCCCGGCGGTCAGGCGATCGATGCGATGGATCGGCACCAGATCCGGGTTGCCCACACGCTTGATCAGGCGCGCCAGCAGGGTCTCGTTGACGTATTCCCCAGCCGGCATCACGGGCAGGAAGTGCGGCTTGTCCGCTACTAGCAGGTGCTCGTCGAGGTGCAGGATCTGCTCCTCGAAGGGAATTGGCTTCTCGTCCGGCACCTCGCGGAAGTAATAGACCTTCAACCCGACCTGATAAGGATGCGTCGCCTCCAGTGGCTGCCCGTCAGCGCCGAGTACCCGCCCTCGCACGAAGCGATCGGCCCAGGTGTCGCGGTCAATCGCCGGAAAATGCGCGCACAGGCAGTCGAGCACCGTCGCCCAGTTGCCTTGGGGGAGATGCAGCGTGCTGCGAGCGTTGGGGGCAGGCATGGACATGGTGACCGTCTGAACGAAGAGGCGCGAAATGATACTTCAACATCGCAGCCGAGCCGTGGAGTTCCATATGCCGTCCTCGGCCAAAAGCGATTTCGCCCGCAACGAGGAAGGCAGTCCCCTTCATACCCTTTCTGCCTACCACCGTAGCGCCGAAGAAGAGGCTCGTCCGTCACCCAAGCGAACTTTCGGGAAACCCTCACGGCACAGTCCGGTCCAGACGTGAACAGCCAGGCATAGGGTTGCGAAGGGCCGCTTCGCTGCGCAGCGCAGCGCAGCGCACGATGGCAGCCTTGAGGTTCCAGCCCCTTGTGTCTGAACGCTCACGCCCAGACCACGCGAGGTTTCCATGGCAATGACAGTCGGTGACTACGTAATCGAACGCCTCTACCAATGGGGCGTGCGCCGCATTTATGGCTACCCCGGCGACGGCATCAACGGTGTGTTCGGCGCGCTGAATCGCTCCAATGAAAAGATCCGTTTCATTCAAGCCCGACATGAGGAAATGGCCGCGTTCATGGCTTCGGCCGACGCCAAGTTCAACGGCGGCCTGGGGGTTTGTATCGCCACGTCCGGGCCGGGTGCGGCGCATCTGATTACCGGCCTCTATGACGCCCGACTGGACCACATGCCGGTGCTGGCAATCACCGGTCAGAAATCGCGTACGTCACTGGGCAGCCACTACCAGCAGGAAATCGACCTGCCGGCGCTGTTCAAGGATGTATCCGGTGCGTTCGTCGAGCAGGCCAGCGCACCGCCGCAGGTTCGGCATTTGATCGACCGGGCGATCCGCACCGCAGTCGGCGAGCGCAAGGTCGCCACCATCATCCTGCCGAGCGACTTGCAGGACGCCGAGTACAGCGAACCTCCCCGCGCCCACGGGGCCGTGCATTCCGGCATCGGCTATACGCTGCCGAAGATGGTGCCCTACGAAGCTGACCTGCAGCGTGCCGCCGAGGTGCTCAACGATGGCAAAAAGGTCGCCATTCTGGTGGGCGCCGGTGCGTTGAATGCCACCGACGAGGTCATCGCCGTGGCCGAGAAACTCGGGGCTGGCGTTGCCAAGGCGCTGCTGGGCAAGGCTGCCGTGCCTGACGATCTGCCTTGGGTCACCGGCTCTATCGGCTTGTTGGGCACGGAGCCGAGCTACAAGCTGATGACCGAGTGCGACACCCTGCTGATGATCGGCTCAGGCTTCCCCTACTCCGAATTCCTGCCTGAAGAAGGTCAGGCCCGCGGCGTACAGATCGACCTCAAGGCCGACATGCTCAGCATCCGTTATCCGATGGAAGTGAATCTTCAGGGCGACTCGGCTGAAACCCTACGCGCGCTGCTGCCCATGTTGCAGGAGAAGACTGAGCGCAAATGGCGCAAGCGCGTCGAAGAGTGGCGCATGGATTGGGAAAGCGTGCTGGAGAAGCGAGCCCTGGTGGAGGCCAACCCGATCAACCCGCAGCGTGTCGCCTTCGAGCTGTCACCACGGCTGCCGGATTACTCGATCATCACCAGCGACTCGGGCTCCTGCGCCAACTGGTATGCCCGCGATGTGAAGATGCGCCGCGGCATGATGGGCTCGCTCTCCGGCGGCCTGGCTTCGATGGGAGCAGCGGTGCCCTACGCCATTGCCGCCAAGTTCTGTCACCCGGATCGCCCGGTAGTGGCGATGGTCGGCGATGGCGCCATGCAGATGAACAACATGGCCGAGCTGATCACGGTCGCCAAGTACTGGAAGGAATGGCAGAACCCGCAGTGGATCTGCTGCGTGTTCAATAACGAGGACCTCAATCAGGTCACCTGGGAACAGCGCGTGATGGAGGGCGACCCGAAATTCGAGGCGTCGCAGGATATTCCCAACGTGCCTTACCACCGCTTCGCCGAATCCATTGGCCTGATCGGCATCTACGTCGACCGCGAAGATCAGGTCGCGGCAGCCTGGGACAAGGCCTTCGCGGCGGATCGGCCGGTGTTGATCGAATTCAAGACCGACCCGGACGTACCGCCACTGCCCCCGCACATCACACTGGAACAGGCCAAAGCTTACGCTTCGGTACTGCTGCAGGGTGATCCGGATCAGGCCGGGATCATCAAGCAATCAGCCAAGCAGGTGCTCAGCAAGTTCATGCCTGGACGTGACAGGGATGAGGGCAAGGACAGGGGATGACCAAGCGTCCGGACGCCGCCATCCGCAGCATGCAGGTGGCGGCCTACCGCATCCCGACCGATGCGCCCGAGGCCGACGGCACCTTCCAGTGGGACGCCACCACTCTGGTAGTGGTGCAGCTCGAGGCCGGCGGCCAGGCCGGGCTGGGCTACACCTATGCCGACGCGTCGCTGGTGCGGCTGATCGAGGGTCATTTTCGCGATCTGCTTGAAGGCGCGGATGCGTTCGCCATTGGCCAGCTCAACGAGCGGCTCTGGGCGAGCGTACGCAACCTGGGGCGCTCCGGCCTCGCAGCCTGCGCCATCTCGGCGGTGGACACGGCGCTCTGGGATCTCAAGGCGCGGCTACTCGATCTGCCGCTGGCGCACCTGCTGGGCATGCGCCGTGAAGACGTCGCTGTCTATGGCAGCGGAGGCTTCACCAGCTACGACGATGGGCGCTTGCGCGAACAGCTGGGCCGCTGGGTACAAGAGGACGGCTGCCACTGGGTGAAGATGAAGATCGGTGCCGACTCGCCGCGTGATGTTGAACGCGTTCGCGTCGCACGCGAGGCAATCGGCGAAGCCGGGCTGTTCATCGATGCGAACGGGGCGCATACACCGCGCAGTGCCATTGCCTTTGCCCACCGCATCGCCGAGCTACAGGTCGGCTGGTTCGAGGAGCCGGTCAGTTCCGACGATCTGGCCGGGCTACGCCAGGTACGTGAAGCCCTCGGCGCCAGCGGCCAGGCCATGGATGTAACGGCGGGCGAATACGCCTACACGCCGGACGACTTTCGCCGACTGGCCGAGCACGGGTCGGTGGACGTGTTGCAGGCGGACCTTACCCGCTGCGGCGGTGTGAGTGGCTTCCTCCAGGCGGCCGGATTGTGTGAGGCATTTCATCTCGACCTGTCTGCGCACTGCGCCCCGGCGCTGCACCTGCACGCCTGCTGCGCCGCGCCGCGCGTTCGTCATCAGGAATGGTTTCACGATCACGTCCGGCTGGAGTCGCTGCTGTTCGACGGCGCGCCACAGGTTGAAAGCGGCCGGATAGCGCCGGACCTGGCACGGCCGGGCCACGGCCTGACGTTGCGCGAGGCCGATGCTCGCCGCTACGCAATCTGACGGGGGACTCATGGTTTCACGGACGCAACTCAGGCTGCTGGCTGTTGGCGCAACCACTGCACTGGGGCTCGCTGCACTGAGCTGGCAGAAGCACGAGAAACGCGGTCGCGGTCTGCTGTTCAGCCCTAGCGAGGGCACCATGGTCGACGCTGCGCGTACGCTGAACCGTGGCGCGGGCTTGCTGGCGACTTCAGTAGCGCTGGACAGCGCGCTGGAGCATTACCGAGGGGACTTCCAGAACCGCGCCATGTACACGCCACTCGCGGCCTCGACGCTCTCGCTGCTGGCCAGCGGTCAAGGCCAGCAGGACCCGGACGCCTTCGCCAGCAAGGTGCGAGACCCCATCTACGTATTGACTGGCCTGACCGGGCTGGTCGGTGCCGGCTTTCACCTCTACAACGTGACCAAACGCCCCGGCGGCATGAGTTGGAGCAACCTGTTCTATGCGGCGCCACTGGGAGCGCCGGCGGCGTTGGTGCTGTCCGGCCTGCTCGGGTACTACTCCGAACGTTTGCGCAACGCCAGTGATGATGCTGTGCCTCGGGTGTTTGGCCTACCGGCCGGCAAGTCGGTCGCACTGATGGCCGCTGCCGGCCTGCTCGGCACCACAGCCGAAGCCGGGCTGCTGCACTTTCGCGGCTCGTTTCAGAACCCGGCCATGTACCTGCCCGTGACCGCCCCGCCGCTCGCCGCCGCGCTGCTCGCCACCAGCGCCCTGACCAGCCCGCGGCGTCAACGGCTGCGCTGGGCGTCGCGCCTGGTGCTGCGCTTCACTGCCTTCATGGGCTTTGCCGGTGCCGGTTTTCACGCCTTGGGGATCGCTCGCAACAACGGCGGCTGGCACAACTGGCGACAGAATCTGCAGGCAGGGCCGCCGCTGCCGGCGCCGCCAAGCTTCACCGGCCTGGCGCTGGCCGGGTTGGCCGCGCATTCGCTACTGGATGAGGAAAAGGAACTGGCCCAATACCGATGGTGGACATGATGAACAACCGCTACCCCGACTACGACGTGTTGCGCAAACGCCAAGGGCCATCGTGGAACGAGCCGAGCCGTCAGGTCGTCGACCGCCGGCTGGCGGTGCCGCGCGAACATGGTTTTTTCAGCACGACGCAACGACGCACGCTGGAGGCATTGTGCGAGCGCATCGTCCCGCAGCCAACGGATCGACCACCGATACCGGTCGCCGCGCTGGTGCAATTCAAGGTCACCGAGGGCCGCGGCGATGGCTACCGTGATGCGCGACTGCCACCGCTGCAGCAGGCCTGGCCGCTCGGCCTCGACGCCCTCGACAGCGAAGCGCAGCAGCGGCATCAACGCACCTTCGCGGAGTTGGCCGCAGCCGAGCAGGACGCACTGATCGCGGCCATGCAGCGCGATGAGCTGAACGGCGATGCCTGGCAGGGCGTACCGGCCGCCGCGTTCTTCAGCCACCGGGTGGTGCACGACATCAGCGCCGCCTATTACAGCCACCCGACCGCCTGGAACGAGCTCGGCTTCGGCGGCCCGGCCAGTCCACGCGGCTACGTGCGCCTCGCCGAGGACAGCCGCGACAGCTGGGAAGCCGCCGAAGCTCATCCCGGCGAGGAAGCCAAAGCCAGCAAGTTGAACTGCCATGTCCGCTGATCGACTACTCGACGCCCTTTGCCACCCACGCGGCGGTGACGGTCGTGCGCCGGACGTTTTTCAGCGCCATGGCTGGGTGCCAATGCGTGAATATCCGGAGCACGAGCCGGTGGACTTCGCCATTGTCGGCACCGGCGCGGGTGGCGGCACACTTGCCTGCAAGCTGGCCGAGGCCGGCTTCTCGGTGGTCGCTTTCGACGCGGGTGCCTGGTGGCGACCGCTGGAGGAGTTCGCCTCGGACGAGGCGCATCAGGAAAAGCTGTTCTGGACCGACGAACGCCTGTGCGACGGCGAAAACCCGCTGAAGCTCGGCACCAACAACAGCGGCAAGGCAGTCGGCGGCAGCACGGTGCACTTCGCCATGGTCTCGCTGCGCATGCGTCCCGAGTGGTTCAAGGCGCGTTCGCTGCTCGGCTATGGGTTCGACTGGCCAATCGATTGGCAGGAGATGTGGCATTACTACGAAGAGGTCGAGCAGGCACTGAAAATCGCCGGTCCGGTGCGCTATCCGTGGGGCCCGAAGCGCCCCCGTTACCCTTATCGACAGCATGAGGTGAATGCTTCCGGCCTGGCATTGGCCAAGGCCTGCGAAGCCATGGGCGTGGACTGGGCACCGACACCCCTGGCGACGCTCTCGGCGCCGCGCGACAACGCGCCGCCCTGCGTCTACCGCGGCTTTTGCGTCACCGGTTGCTCGACGAATGCCAAGCAGAGCGTGTTGAACACCTGGATTCCACGGGCATTGAAGGCGGGCGCGGAGATTCGCGACCTGGCCATGGTGGGTCGCATCGACACGGACGTCGATGGCCTCGCCAACGGCGTGCATTACCACCGTAACGGCGAGTGGCGCTTCCAGCGCGCACGCCATGTAGTGGTTGCTGGCTATGCCATCGAGACGCCACGACTGCTGCTCAATTCAGCAAATCCGCGCCATCCGGACGGGCTCGCCAATAGCAGCGGTCTGGTCGGCAGGAATCTGATGGTGCATACCAACCAGGCGGTGTGGGGGCGTGTCGATGAAGAGATCCGCTGGTACAAGGGGCCGCCATCGCTAGCGATCACTGAGCACTGGAACTATGAGGACCGCGGCAAGGATTTCCATGGCGGCTACGCGATCATGAGCCAGGGGCCGTTGCCGGCCGCGTGGGCTGCGACCCAGACCGGCAATCACGGTCTCTGGGGCCAGGCGCTTGTGGATGAAATGGCGCACTACAACCATCAGGTCGGGCTGAAGATCGTCGGCGAGACACTGCCGCAGGAACGCAACCGCGTTTCCCTCGCCGAGGAAAGGGACCAGTACGGGCTACCCATCGCTCGGGTCACTTGGTCGATGTGCGACAACGATCAACGGTTGGTGGACCACTCCATCGACTTCATGCGCCGTGGTCTGGACGGCATGGGTGCGCGTGACATCTGGAGCGAAGCAGACGGTACCGCGCACCTGATGGGCACCGCACGTATGGGCTACGACCCGGCTACCAGCGTGGTGGATAGTGACTGCCGCAGTTGGGACATCCCCAACCTGTGGATCTGCGACGGGTCCGTGTTTCCCACTTCCGGTGGTGTGAACCCGTCGCTGACCATCCAGGCCATCGCCTGCCGTACCGCAGACCGCATCTGTGAGCTGGCGGCCCGCGGTGAGTTGTAGCCTGCCGAGCTGTCAGTCTTCCTCGTCCAGCATGATCTTGCCGGTCGTGCCTTCCATCTGGAATTCGTACTTCTTGCCATCAGCTTTCAGGCCTTTGCCTTCCCAGCTCTTGTCGTCGACTTCCAGGCTATGCAGCTCGGTGTAGCCCGCCGCCTTGGCCTTTTCCATGGCCTGCTCGAAGGTAATCCAGTCAGCGCCCGGCGAGTCAGCCAGTGCGATGGTGCTGGTAGAACCCAATACGGCAATGGCAAGCGCGGCGGTCAGTTTCTTGTGATACATGGTCGATCCTCTCTGCTGAATGAGCGTTGGGCGTATGACAGCCCTGTTACATACGAGCAACATCAGTCATCGAGGGTTCATCGCAATTCGTCTGGAATGCGCCTTTCAGGGCTTCTCGATGGACACCAGAGCCGCTTCGTCGCCCTCACTCTGGAAGCTGATGCGAACCTGATCACCGGGTGAAAGCCCCTCCAGCTGCTCGCGCAGAGCCTGGAAGTCCATGGTCGCTGCTGGCCACTTCAACGCGGGGATCGGACCATGCACGATGGTCACCACACCCCGCTCACGATCCAGGGCTTCGATGGTGCCAGTGGCGTGAATCACCGGCTCGGAAACCATCTCGGTGGCGGGCCCGCCGTTGATCTCCGGCGAACCCGTGGGCCCCTCAGGCTTGAGCAGATCCTGGGCCAGCGCAGGCGGGGCGAGCAATATCAGGCTGAGCGTGACGCAATGGAATATCTTCATGGCAGACCTCCCGCAACAGGTGGACGTACCCCGTATTGGACAATGCCGCGGCGAGGATTACTGCCCTCCTGCGCCTCCGTCTCACGACGCCTGGTTCAGTTTCGCGTAAGCCGCGCCTCGTAACCTGTGAATCGTCGAAACCCACACAGGAAAACGAAACCATGAAAACACTGACTACGCTGATCACTGCCGCCACCCTCGCCCTCGGCGCCAACCTGGCCATGGCCCGCGATCTGGGACCGGATGAAGCTTTGAAGCTGCGCGATGCGGGCACCATCCAATCCTTCGAGAAACTCAACGAAGCTGCACTGGCCAAGCACCCCGGGGCTACCGTCGAGGAAACCGAACTGGAAGAAGAATACGGTCGCCACATCTATCAGGTTGAATTGCGCGACGACAAAGGTGTGCAATGGGACCTGGAGCTCGACGCCAAGACCGGCGAAGTACTCAAGGACCATCAGGACGACTAATGCGACCCGCCCCTCTTCTCATCATTCCACTGACCTTGCTGCTCGCCGCCACTCCGGTGGCGAGCCGCGACCTGGATCAGGATGAAGCCCTGCGCCTGCGCCGCGAGGGGCTGATCCAGCCGCTGGAAAGCCTGTTGAACCAGGCGATGGAGCGCCACCCCGGCGCCCGGCTGCTGGAAGCCGAACTGGAAGAAGAGGATGGCATCTACGTTTACGAGATCGAACTGCTGACTGCAGACGGCGTCGCCCGCGAGCTGGAACTGGACGCGCGCGACGGTCGTCTGCTCAAGGACGAAGAAGACTGATGCGCCTGTTACTGGTCGAAGACAATGTGCCGCTGGCCGATGAGCTGGTCGCCAGCCTCACGCGCCAGGGCTATGCCACCGACTGGCTGGCAGATGGTCGCGACGCCGACTATCAGGGCAGCAGCGAACCCTATGATCTGATCGTTCTGGATCTTGGCCTGCCTGGCAAGCCGGGGCTCGAGGTGTTGCGCGCTTGGCGTAGCCGTGGCCTGGCGACACCGGTGCTGATCCTGACGGCCCGCGACTCCTGGGCCGAACGCATCGAAGGGCTGAAAGCCGGTGCCGACGACTACTTGACCAAACCCTTCCATCCCGAAGAGCTTCTACTGCGTATCCAGGCACTGCTGCGGCGCGCCCACGGCGTAGCCAACCAGCCGTTGCTGCAGGCAGGAGGAATAGCCCTGGACGAAGCACGCCAGCGCTGCCACAAGGATGGTCAGGACATCGAACTGACCGCTGGCGAATTTCGTCTGCTGCGCTATTTCATGCTGCATCCCGGCCAGCTCATGTCGAAAACCCAGCTGGCCGAACACCTTTACGACGGCGAAACCGAGCGTGACTCCAACGTCATCGAGGTGCACGTCAATCGCCTGCGTGGCAAGCTCGGCCGCGAGCTGATCGAAACCCGCCGCGGCCAGGGCTATCGCTTCGGCGGCGCGCCTTGAAGTCGATCCAGCGCAGTCTCAGTATCGGACTGATCTCGGTGCTGCTGCTGGTCGGACTGTTGCTGGTCCAGAGCAGTCTCTGGCTGTTCGAGTCGGGCCTGCGGCGCAACCTGGCCACCGATCTACGGGAAGAGACCGAAGGCCTGCTGATGGCCGTGGTTCAGGGCCCGGAGGGGTTTGTGCTGGATTCGAGCCGGCTCAACCCTCGTTATCAACGCGCATTTTCCGGCCACTATTTCCGCATCGACCTGCCGGCGCGCAGCTGGCGCTCACGCTCACTGTGGGACGCGGATCCGACCTGGCCGGCTGGCAATGGCATGGCCGAGGATCTGTTGGATGGCCCGCAGGATCAGCGGCTGTTGGCTTATCGAGCCACCTATCGGCGCGACGGGCAAACCATCACCATCAACGTGGCGCAAGATTACACGCCCATCCTCAAAAGCTTTACCCAGGTCAGGCTCAGTGGCTTGGGACTGGTCGGCCTGGCGCTGCTGGTGTTGCTGCTGCTGCAGCGCTACGCGGTCAAACTCGCCATGCGCCCGCTGGAGCGAGCGCGCCAGCAGATTGCGCAGCTGCAGCAGGGGCAACGTCAGCAATTGGACGTCCAGGCCCCGGTCGAACTGCAGCCGCTCGTGGAGCAGATCAATCATCTGCTGGCGCACACCGACGACACCCTGAAACGCTCACGCCATGCGCTGGGCAATCTGGGCCACGCATTGAAGACGCCCCTGGCCGTACTCGGCAGCCTGATTCGACGCGAGGAAATGGCAGCGCATCCGGAGCTGCAGGCCAGCCTTGCGGAACAGCTCGAGCAGATTCAACAACGGGTCACGCGGGAACTGGGCCGCGCACGCCTGGCTGGCGACGTGCTGCCCGGCAGCTATTTCGATTGCGCCACAGAACTCGCCCCGCTGTTCGATACGTTGCGGATGATCCACCGTCGGGATCTCGATCTGCATTGGCACAGCCATGAAGGATGCCGCTTGCCTTGGGACCGTGAAGACATGCTGGAGCTGCTCGGCAACCTGCTGGACAACGCCTGCAAATTTGCCCGGTCGCAGGTGCGGCTGACGATCGCCCCGATCAGCGACGGCTATCTCATCTCAGTCGATGACGATGGGCCGGGCATCCCGACGGAACGTCGCGAAGCAGTGCTGGAGCGCGGCATCCGCCTCGATGAACATGCCGAAGGGCATGGGCTGGGGCTTGGTATCGTGCGCGATATTCTGGTTGCCTGGCGGGGTGAGCTGTCGCTAGAGCAGAGCGAGCTTGGAGGCCTCGGCGTACGCATCCGCCTTCCGATGCAACGCAAAGGGCAGATACAGCGGAGCGGGTCGTAGCGGATGACGCGGAGAGTTACGGGGCGCGTGCCAACTCGTTGCGCATGTCTTCCAGAAGGGTTTCAACCAGCAGACCGTTCTGAACCTGTCGGCCCGACATCATCCGAGTGGCCTCGGTGCCGTTGAGCGGATAACCGACACGGACGACTAGGTAACCGTCTTCTTGCGGTTCCACGCGGGTCTTGTAATCAGGCGGAAAATTATCGGCAAGGTGACGGGACAGGGTTTTCATGGGGGCCTCGTGCGCTGGGTCTGAAACAAAGACCCTGCTTTACACTCGGAGATTCCAACCACTCATCGGATGACTGTTCATTGGCAACGAAACTGTAACCACCCCTCACTTCCGTTCGTTAGCACCGTAAGCCAGCCACGCCAGAACGCCCATTCCGGCAAAGGCAGTCAACGAAAAAATAAGCGCATTCAATAACAGGCTCATGGGGCGTTCCTCTATCTGCTTGCTTGAAGTACGCCCTGAATATATGTAGCTTCGCACGACACGTCGAGTCACCCGATAGTCGCACGTAAACATTTCCAACAGATGGGGCGCGCATGAAACGCAAGCAATCGATCAGTCAGGTTCGCTGGGATCTGGCACTGCGGTACCGCCTGATCGAGACGATTGCCTGGTGGGAAGGCCGCCTGACCACAGGTCACCTGATGCAGAGTTTTGGCATCAGCCGGCAGCAAGCGTCGAAGGACATCAACACCTACCTGAACGAACATGCGCCGGAAAATCTTACATATGACCGCCATCTGAAAGGCTACAAGCCGAGCCCGCAATTCGAGCCGCTGTTCATCGATGGCAGCGCCAGCGCCTACCTGCACCTGCTGGATCAGAACCGAGACCGTGCCCCGCATATCGAAGGCCTGGCGCTGGCTTACGCGCACACCGAAGTGCTGCACATGCCTGACCGCAGCATCCGGCCCGAGGTGCTGCGACCGATTCTCAAGGCCTGCCGCGAAGGGCTGCGACTGGAAACCGAATACGTCTCCCTCGCCCACCCGGATGTCGAAATTCGCGTGATGGCACCGCATACCCTGGTGTTCACTGGCACCCGCTGGCATGTGCGCGCCTATTGCGAGAAGAACCGTGGCTTTCGCGACTTCGTCCTCAGTCGCTTCCGTGGTGAGCCGGACCTGATGGATGAAAGCGAGAACAGGCTCGAGCAGGACGAAGCCTGGAACACACCGGTAGATGTGGTCATCGAGCCGGATGTGCGACTCAGTGCGGAGCAGAAATCGATCATCGAAACCGACTACGGCATGCAGGATGGCGAGCTGCGCATCGCCACGCGTGGCGCGTTGGTGCAGTACGTGTTGCAGCGCTATCAGATCGATCCCAACACCGTGCAGGCGAACGCGGCGGCGCAGCAGATTCAAGTGAGGAATCTGCAGGGGCTGAAGGTGTGGTTGTACACATGACCATTACCTGCGGCCGCCTTCCCTGTAAGGGCGAATTCATACGCCCGCCCTCCTCCATTAGGCCTATTGCGAGTGAAGCGCCTGTTGATTGGGCAACGCACTGGCCCGTCGCCATTCGTAGGAGCGAGCTTGCTCGCGATCCGGCGTCGGAGGCACAACTAGATTTAGTAGACAAAGCGCATAAGGTGGCCCGTACCTCAGGTTTCGCCCTGCTGGGCGAGTCACTTTTTCCAAACGCCGAAAAAGTAACCAAAAACGCTTGCCCCTGCATCCGGGTCTCGCTTCGCTCGACTCCCCTCATTCCATCGCTGCTCCGAGGGTCGCCGCGCAAGGGCCATCCATGGCCCTTCACGGCTCTCGCGGCATCCATGCCGCTCGCCCCTCTGCGCAGCGATTCCATTCGGCCTCCTGAAAGGGGCGTTTGGCGTCGTCTGATGGTTAGTTCGTCAGCAAACAAGCAAAGCGTGCTTCTTTTGCTGTTTGCGAAGTTTCAGACAACTCGGACCCAATCCCCCTTCAGGAGGCCGAGCGTAGGCGCTGCGCAGGGGGACGCGAGGCATGGATGCCGAGCGAGGAGCGATGGGCCAGGGATGGCCCTTCGCGACGCCCCCCGGAGCAGCGCCGGAGGGAGGGAAGTTTTGCGCAGCAAAACCCGGATGTTGGGGTGGCCTTCTTTTTGGTTACTTTTTCTTGGCCATTCAAGAAAAAGTGACTCGCCCAGCAGGGCGAAACCCATGCCGCGGCGCCCACCGCCAATGGGCTATACCCCGAATATCCAAAGCTTCGTAGGGTGGAAAACTGCAAAGCATTTTCCACGACCGTCGGCGCACGACTCGTCAGCACTTCACCTCCCAGAAAGTCCGTGGGTAAGCTTCGCGTTACCCACCCTACATACAGTCCTTACAACCGTTTCGTTGCACGCCCGATCAGACACCACCGGTGTCGCCCCTTTCAGAAGGCCGAGTACAGGCTGCGTGGAAGGGCAAGCAATTCGGCATCCAACTCTCTCTTGCAGAGAGCGACACGCGAACCCTGACCGCCGTTTCCACCAAGCTGCGGTGAATTCCAACCGAACGTTCAAAAGACCCTTCGTATGCGCCTGATCCATACCTCCGACTGGCACCTCGGCCAGACCCTCCACGGCCAGGACCGCGACTACGAACACGCGCAGTTCCTCGCCTGGCTGCTCGACCAGCTAACCGTCCACCAGCCGGACGCCCTGCTCATCGCTGGCGACATCTTCGACACGGTCAACCCGCCGCTCAAGGCCCAGGAACGCCTCTACGACTTCATCGTCCGCGCCCACGAAAAGCTACCGCAGCTGGACATCGTCATGATCGCCGGCAACCACGATTCCGGCGGGCGCATCGAACTGCCTGGGCCGCTGATGAGGCGCCTCAACGCCCACGCCATCGGCCGGATCAGCTGGCTGGCGGACCATCAGCTCGATCATGGTCGGCTGTTGGTCCCGCTGCACGATGCCAAAGGCGAAGTGGCGGGCTGGTGCCTCGCCCTGCCCTTTCTGCGCCCGGCGGAAGTCACTGGTGGTGAGGCGGGCGAAGACTACATGGCCGGCATCCGTCATGTGCATCAGCACCTGATTGCCGCGGCCGAGGCGCAGCGCCAGCCCGGCCAGGCGCTAATCGCCATGAGCCATGCTCACATGGCCGGCGGCGCGGTGTCGGAGGATTCGGAGCGCAACATCGTCATCGGCAATGCCGAGGCGCTGCCCGCCAGCTTGTTCCCCGAGCCTATCGCCTACGTTGCCCTCGGCCATCTCCACAAACCGCAAAAGGTCGCCGGCCAGGAGCGCATCCGCTACAGCGGCTCGCCCTTGCCGCTTTCGTTCGGCGAGATCAACTACCCGCATCAGGTGTTGCTGGTCAGTTTCGAGGGCGACCAGCTCGCCAGCGTCGAGGCGCTACCCGTGCCCCGCGCCGTGGAGATGATCCGCATCGGCCGTGCGCCCTTGGCCGACGTCATCAGCCAGCTCGAAGCGCTGCCGCCGGTAGGCCTGTTCGCCGAGAACCTGCCCTGGCTGGAAGTGCGCGTGCAGCTCGACGAGCCGCTTCCGGACCTGCGCCAGCGCATCGAAACGGCGATCACCGGAAAGGCCTGCCGGCTGGTGCGAATCGCCAGTGAATACGCAGGGAAACGCGGTGAGGCCGACTCGGAGGTGCTGCTTGGCCTCGACCAGATCACTCCGCAGGAACTCTTCGCGCGCGCCTGGGAAGAACAGTTCGGCAACCCGCCGGATGAGCAGGCACTGGACGACTTCGCCAGCCTTTTGCAAGGCGTTGAGTTCGAAGGTGAAGGAGACGCCCGATGAAGATCCTCGCCATTCGCCTGAAGAACCTCGCCTCGCTGGCTGGCGAGCAGGTCATCGACTTTACCGCCGAACCCCTGGCCAGCGCTGGCCTGTTCGCCATTACAGGGCCTACAGGGGCAGGCAAGAGCACCATTCTCGATGCGCTGTGTCTGGCCTTGTTCGGTAGCACACCACGGCTCGACGGCGCCTCGCTGCTGAGCAAGGTGCCCGACGGTAGCGACGAGATCGGCAGCGGCGACGAGCGCAACCTGCTGCGCCGGGGCTGTGGCAGCGGCTACGCAGAAGTGGATTTTGTCGGCGTGGATGGCCATCGCTACCGCGCCCGTTGGGAGGTCAAGCGCGCCCGCGAAAAGGTCGACGGGCGCCTGCAGGCCAGCAACCAGAGCCTGATGGACCTGGACCGTAACCAGCTGCTGGCAAGCGGCAAGAAGCGCGAGTTCAGGGAACTGCTCGAAGCCAAGCTCGGCCTGACCCTGCCGCAGTTCACCCGCGCCGTGTTGCTGGCGCAGAGCGAGTTTTCCGCCTTTCTTAAAGCCGACGACAACGACCGCGGCACCCTGCTGGAAAAGCTCACCGATACCGGCCTCTACAGCCGCCTCGGCCAGGCAGCATTCGAAGCCGCCAAGCGCGCTCGCGAAACGCTCACCGCTCTGCAACAACAGGCAGGCGGCGTACAGCCGCTCGAATCCGAAGCACGCCAGGCACTGGAAGCCCAGCACCAGACGCAACTGGCCGAACTCAAGGCGCTGCAACAACAGCTCGAAACGCTGAAACAGCAAAGCCAATGGCTGCAGGACCTGGCCCGCTTACAAGGCGATCACGAAATCGCCCGGCAGCAGCTGAGCGATGCTGAAACCGAACATGAGAACCTGGCCGATGCCCGCCGCATCCTCGGGCTGTTCGAACTCCTGGCGCCGCAGCGGCATCGCTTCATCCGCGAGCAGGAGCTGGCGCCGCTGCTGGCGAAGGTTGAGGAAAACCTGGCTCGCCATGGTCGCGAGCACAGCGCAGTCCAGCAGCGACTCGACGAGCTGGAGCATCTCTGCAAGACGTCGACCGATGCGTTGAAAGCAGCGGAGCAGGCGCTCAAATCTGCCGAACCCCGACTGGTTCAGGCGCGCCGCGAAGAAGAGCGCCTTAGCCATCTGACCAATGACCTGGGTGACGCGCGGCGGCAAACCGAACACGCCGAAGCCGCGAGCAAGGCCGGCGAACAGACCCTCGCTCAGCTGCGACAGCAACAGGAACGGGCCGCCACCCAACTGGCGGCCTTGACCGAAGGGCTCGCCCGCAGCACCGAATTGCAGCCGCTGTGCGCCGCCTGGAATGGCTACCGTCCTCGCCTGCAGCAGGCCGTGCAGATCGCAGCGCGCCTGCAACAGGGCCGCCAGGAGCTCCCCGCTCTGGAAACTGCTGCCAAGACCGCCGAGGCTGCACAGGTGCAGGCACGCCAGGCGCTCGAAGAACTGCAAACCGGGATTGGCGGCGCAACGGGCCTGGCCGACCAGCTCGCGCAACTGAACACGCACCTCGACGTTTGGCGCGACGCCCAGCGCGAAGGCGAAACCCTGCTCGGGATCTGGTCCCGCCATCAGCAGCTAACAGATCAGCAGCGGACGTTGCGCCATGAGCAGAGCCGCCAGCAGCAGGAGCTTGACGCTCTGACGCAAGCCGGCAAGCTCGCTCGCACGGAACGCGATGACGCGGAAAAGGCGCTCAAGGTGGTGCAGGCCCTGCTGGAGCGCCAGCGCCTGGCCCGCAGTTCCAATGTCGAAGCCTTGCGCGCGGCGCTGGCCCCCGGCGAGCCGTGCAGCGTCTGCGGCAGCCTTGAGCATCCCTGGCATGACGGTATGGCGCTGCTCGCTGCCCTCGACCAGGGCGCCGAGCGCGAACTCGAGCGGGCCCAGCTGCAGCTCAAAATTCACGACGAAAAACTCCAGGCGCTGCGCGACCAGCACATCGCCCTGGCCACGGGCATCAAACAGAACGCGCAACGACACGCGGAAATCGCCGATGAGCTGGCGAAGCTGGAGCCGCAACTGACCGCACTGCCCCTTTATGCCGAGCTGCTGCAAGAGCCGGAAACAGGACGCCACTCCTGGCTGGACACAAAACTCGCCACGCTCAAAACCGAGATCACCGCAGCCAACGCCCGCCAGCGCGAACTGCTGGCGCTGCAGCGGCGCAGCGAAACCCTGCAGCACGCTTGGCAAAGTGCACGCGACGCCTGCGTTCAGGCGAGCCAGGCCCTCACCGGCCAGCGGGACGCCATCGCCCGCGATGAGGAACGATTGGACGAGGAACTGGCCGAGTTCTCCAGCCTGCTGCCGGCCACCCTGCTCAACCGTTGGCGCGAGGCACCGGGCGAAACCTTCATGCAGCTCGACAGCCAGGTCGAGGCCCGGCGCCAGCAGATCGACCAACAAACAGAGGTCGCTGAGGAGCAGCAACAGCGCCAGAGCGCACTGGAACGTGAGCAGCTGCAGCAACAGAATCGTCTCGATCAGCAAAAGGCGTGCGCGGCCCGCCTCGCCGAACTCGAAGCCCGCGAGCTGGCCTGTCGTCAGAGCCTGCGCGACAGCCTGGGCGAGCAAGCCAGCGCCGCGGCCTGGCAGCAGCAACTGGAGAACACGATCCAGACTGCTCGCCAGCACCAGGCCGACATTGACCGGCAACTCAACGAAGCGCGCGTCGAGCTGACCCGGCTTGCCAGCGAGCAGCAGAACTGCGCCGAGCGCCGCGACGAACTGCTGGCCGAACGCAAAACACTCGACGAAGAACTTGCCGCGTGGCGCGCTGCGCATCCCGATCTAGACGATGCGACCCTCACCCAGTTGCTGCAACTGGACGACTCATTGCTCGCCGAAGCCCGCGAACGTCTGCGCGCCAACACCGAACTGCTCGCCCGCAGCCGTGAACGGCTGGACGGCTGCACGCAGCGGCTGGCCGCGCATCAGGCCGGGCAGCCCGTTGCGCCGGACGGCGAAACCCTGAAGCGCCAGTACGCGGAGCAGGAAATCAACTGCAACGCAGCCGAGCAACGCAGCACTGAGACCCGCGCCGCGCTGCTCGACGATGACCGCCGACGCAACCAGAGCCAGACACTGCTTCAACAGATCGCCGAGGCCACCAGCGAAAGTCAGCGCTGGGGCCGTATCGCCGCACTGATCGGCTCCAGCGACGGCGGCGCCTTCCGCAAGATCGCCCAGGCCTACAACCTCGACCTCCTGGTGCAGCACGCCAATGTGCAATTGCGACAGTTGGCTCGTCGTTATCGGCTCAAGCGCGGCGGCAGCCCTCTGGGGTTACTGGTGATGGATACGGAGATGGGCGACGAGCTGCGCTCGGTGCATTCGCTGTCGGGTGGAGAGACCTTCCTCGTCTCGCTGGCCTTGGCACTGGGACTGGCCTCGATGGCGTCGAGCAAGCTCAAGATCGAGTCGCTGTTCATCGACGAAGGCTTCGGCAGCCTCGACCCGGAATCCCTGCAGATCGCCATGGACGCCTTGGATTCGCTACAGGCTCAGGGCCGCAAAGTGGCGGTGATCTCACACGTGGCGGAGATGCATGAGCGCATCCCGGTGCAGATTCAGGTGCAGCGACAGGGCAATGGTCAGAGCGGGTTGAGGATCGTCAGCGGAGCGGGCGTCTAGAACTCAGGCAAACTTGACGGCCTTGAGCAGCAGCTTCGCTGTCATTCGAGGCTAGAAGCGAACCCGGCAGACGCCGCTTGTGGCTGCGCGCCGGGGTTCGCACAGGAAAGGGTGAAACGGGCTCACCGCTTGTGGCCGTGTGCCTGCTGCGACGACAGGTCATCACCAGCGCCAGCAGGATACGAACCCAAGCTTTCAGCAAACTGTCGATAACGGTGAACATCTCCGAATTGACCGCCATGTCACCCAGCCGCAGCACCGCCGCGCAGTTACAGGCCATGCACGAGCAGGGCTTCGTTCTGCTGCGCCAGGTGTTGCAACCGCCGCAGGTTGAGGCTGTGCGAACGGCCATCGATCGCCTCGAACCCATCCACTGGGACTACCAGGGTCTGGTCGACGATCACTACAAATGCGTCTTTAACCGTGATCCGTCCTGGCTGCCCCTGCTCGATCCTCCTGGTGTGATCGAGTTGGCTGAAGCCTGTCTCGGCACGGATTGCCATGTCATCGGCCAGACTGCCTGGCGCAGCCATCCGGGCTTCGTTGGCGGTGAACTGCATGCCGATTACCTCGCATTGGAGCTGCCCGAGCACTGGTCACACGATCCAGCGTTCGAGCTGCCGATGCAGGTCTGCACGGCGCATATTTATCTCGACCAGATCGATGCAGACCTCTGCCCTACCTTGGTGATACCCGGTAGTCACCGGTCCGGTCGCAAACCACACACGGGTGAACTCCGCTGGCAGGGTCGCGAGCCACAGCCAGTGCTTTGCGAAGCCGGTGACGTGCTGCTGTTTCGCAGCGACCTCTGGCACGCCGGCAGCCGCAATCGCACGGCCGACCGCAGCCGCTACCTGCTGCAGGTGCATTACGGCCGCCGCATGGTGGCGCAGAAGTTCTCGCCTTACCTGCAATGGCGGTTCAACCCGGATGTGATCGCCGCTGCCACGCCGAGGCAGCGGCGTCTGCTCGGCGAGCATGATCCGTCGGAATACGATTGAGTTGGATGGATATGGCGCGGCCATCCCGATAGGCAACCGACTGGCACACCCTCTGCATCGGAGTGTGCGTCCAGCCGCAATACGCGGCTCGCTCACTCCAGTCGAAGAGGAACCCACAATGATTTCCTGCCGTAGCCAAGTGACCCAGATGATCGTTTCTGCCAAGGTCCGCAAGCACCTCAAATGGACCCAGATCGCAGAATCCATAGGCATGTCCAAGGAATGGACCACCGCCGGTTGCCTGGGTCAGATGGCCTTCGACAAGGCTCAGGCAGAAACCCTCGGCAAGCTGTTCGAGCTGCCAGACGAAGCCGTCGCCTGGCTACAGATCGTGCCCTATAAAGGGTCACTGCCCACCTCCGTGCCCACCGATCCACTCATTTATCGATGGTATGAGCTGGTCAACGTCTACGGCAGCACCATCAAGGAGCTGATCCACGAAGAATTCGGAGACGGCATCATGAGTGCCATCGATTTCTCCATGGACATCCAGCGCCAGCCGGATCCCAAGGGTGACCGGGTCAACGTCGTCCTGTCGGGCAAGTTCCTGCCGTACAAGAGTTATTGATCAGCGGGTACGAATTTCTCCACGCGCCAGGCTCTCGACCTTGTTGCCCATCGGATCGCTTGCCTCGATATCGGCACCGCGCTCGCGTAGCGCTTGGAGCAAGGCATCCCGCTGGAACAGCGCGGCATACATGGCAGGGGTCTGGCCTGCATGGTTGCGCTGATCGGGATCGCATTCGGCGGCCAGCAAGCGCTTGGCAATGCGCAGCTCACCTTTGAAGATCGCGCCCATCAGGGCGGTGTTGCCGCGCGCATCCTGAGCACAAGCATTGGCGCCGGCAGCGATAAGCCGCTCCACCGTGTCCGGATGACCGTTGTAGGCCGCCAGGATCAAAGCGGTGTAGCCCTTGTCGTCAGCAGTGTTGAGGTCGTATCCGGCCTGAATGAACTCGTCGAGAATTTGGTTATTGCCGAAGCGTGCTGCGTTGAAGAAGTAATGGCGTAGCTGGGTCTGGACCTGCTCGGCGTCGCTCGACACCGCGTTCAGTTCCGGCGCGGCGATTGCCTGCCCACAGCCGAGCAGCAAAACAGCCATCAGATAAAAGCACTTCATGCTTTGCTCCTGAAATAGATGACCCGAGCCGGGCTCGGGTCAGTGCCGTCGTGCGTGGCGACAGCCGTGCTGCATCAATCCTTCAGGTTGGCGGCCAGCGCCTTGACCCGCTCGAGGTCGGACTGGGCGACCCTGGTCAGGCCTTCGCCGTATTCGGCATCCGCCTTGTAGAAGTACGACAGCAGGACGTAGCGCGCTTCCTGATCAGCCTTAGCCAATTCGCCACCCAATGTGTTGATCAGATCCGTCTGCTCCTTCTTGCTGAATGAGCGGTACAGCTCGCCGGTCTGCTTGAAATTCTGCTCGCGGTAGATAGGCGCCTGTTGGGTGGTGCCGGTCAGTGCAGTCTTGCTGTAGACCGCCCGTGGGGTTTCCTCGCGGTTCTCGCGACGGCTCGGCTGGTAGTTGACGCTGGTGGTGGAATGCCCGCTATTCAGCTGCCCATCCTGGTTGCCGTTGTTGACGGGAACCTTGGGACGGTTGATCGGCAGGCTCATGCCGTTGGCGCCGACGCGGTACATCTGGGTATCGGCATAGGAAAAGAGACGACCTTGCAGCAGACGATCCTCGGAGGGCTCGATGCCAGGCACCAGATTGGCCGGGGCCATGGCGACCTGCTCAGTCTCTTGGAAGACGTTGTCCGGGTTCTTGTTCAGCACCATCTGACCGATCTTGCGCTCCGGCACGTCGGGCCAGATCTTGGTGGCGTCTAGCGGGTCGACGTCGAACTTGGCCAGATCCTCAGGCTTGAGCACTTGGATGTAGAGGTCCCACTTCGGATAGTCGCCTCGGTCGATAGCGGCGATCAGGTCCGAGGTCAGGTGGCTGTAGTCCTTGCCCTGCATCTCCTGGGTTTCCTTCGGATCCAGGTTCTTCAGACCCTGCAGGCTTTTCCAGTGAAACTTCACGTAGTGCACGTCGCCCTGATCATTGATCAGCTTGTAGGCGTGAACACCGTTGCCATCCATCATCCGGTAGCTGGCCGGCGTGCCCTGGTTCGAATACAGCAGGGTCAGGGTGCGAGTGGATTCCGGATGGTGAGAGAGGAAGTCGAAGCGACGCGTGTCGTCATCCAGATTGGTGCGCGGATCCGGTTTGAACGCGTGGACCATGTCCGGAAACTTGATCGCGTCGCGGATGAAAAAGGTCGGGAAGTTGTTACCGACGAGGTCCCAATTGCCGTCTGCCGTGTAGAACTTGGTGGCGAAGCCACGGGGATCACGTAGGGTTTCCGGCGAATGCAGGCCATGCACGACGGCGGAAAAGCGCACGAATACCGGCGTCGTGCTGCCCTTTTCAAAGACTTTGGCCAAGGACAAATCGGAAATATCGTCGGTGGCGGTGAATTCGCCATGGGCGCCCGTACCGCGCGCATGCACCACTCGCTCAGGTACACGCTCACGGCCGAAGCGCTGCAGCTTCTGCAGCAGCTGCACATCCTGCAGCAGGGTCGAGCCGTTGGGGCCGGCAGTTTGCGAGTTCTGGTTGTTGCCTACAGGCGCACCATTGTCGCGGGTAAGAGGAGCCGCATGGGCAGAAAGCGAAAGTACGCTTGCGGCAAGCAGACCGAGCATCAATCGCGAAGGCGAATAGCCAAGCAGGTTTCGGTACATCGTCACGTCCTTTTCTAGTTTTAGGTTGCGTCGCGCAACGCTGAGCAAGACTAGAAGGACGGGCTCCTGGGCCCCAATTGAATAAGCGAAGCGGCGTGATAGCCAGATTCTGGTTGTTTCACGCCTCAAGATAAGCGACGCGCACCAGCACGCAAGAGAGCGGGTGTATCAATGGCGGCGTTGCGGATGAGGTCAGCGCGTATTTGATCCGAGCAGTTGTGCGGCGGCCTGCTGCTCCTGCTGTTCACTCAGCTGCAGCTGCGTCAGATAGGCGGCCAGGGCCTCTATGTCGGCCTCGGACAGCTGGCCAGCGATGCCGATCATCACTGAACCGGCTCGGCTCGGGTCATTACTGCGGAAACGGCCGAGGGCCTTGCGGATGTATTCATCAGGCTGGCCGGCCAATCGCGGCATGGTCTCCTTGCCCTGCGCATGGCTGCCGTGACAGGCGGTACAGGTGCGCTGAAACAAGGCTCCACCACGCTGGACCAGCGCCGCATCCGACGCAGCGGCAGTAGGCTCGACCTTCTGTTGACTGAAGTAGACGGCTATGTTGACGCGGTCTTCGAGCGACAAGCTTTTCGCCAGTTTCGACATCACGAAATCGACGCGCTCGCCCTTGGCGAATTTTTCGAAGGAATGGAACAGATAGATCGGATTCTGCGAAGCCAGATTGGGAATATGCGGGCGCTTGCTATTGCCGTTTTCGCCATGGCAGTAACCGCAGAAGAGCGCGCGTTCTTGGCCGGCCGCATACGCCTGCTGGCGCCGGGACGCATCGCCCATTACATGCTGAAAGCGCTCCATCGCCTCTTCGCTGGCATGGGCGAAGGGAACAAGGCAACTGAGCAGAAGGAGGCTGAATAAACGCATGGCAAGTCCGGCACTGAGGGGTGATGAGGCGTGTACGGCAGCCTCCGGACTATAGGGAGAAAAACAGTCGCGATACTGGCGCAGGTCAATAAAGCCGCACACCACCGCACTGGATTTCCGGGCCCGAGCACCTGTTCGCAACATCTGAGTGCTTCACGATCCGCGCCGCAACGGGCGGGCGCGAGCGACCATGCTGAACCCGGTTCATCAAAGGGCGATGAGGCAACACCGGCCTGCGCGCTATTGCCACATTGACCACCCGAAAAAAAACGGCTGATGGCGCAGATTTCTGGGCCACAGCCGTCTCGTATTCGACTAAAGTAGCAGCCCTTTTTGCCAGCACGAGCCGCGCAACATGCTTGATGGACATGCCGAACTGACCATGACCGTATTGATGACCCCGGACAAGGCCAACTTTTCGGGCAACGTACATGGCGGCACGCTGTTGAAATATCTGGACGAAGTGGCCTACGCCTGCGCCAGCCGCTACGCCGGCCAATACGTGGTGACTCTGTCGGTCGATCAGGTGAATTTCCGCCAACCGGTGCACGTTGGCGAGCTGGTGACCTTTCTCGCCTCGGTCAACTACGTCGGCAACACCTCAATGGAAATCGGTATCAAAGTAATCACCGAAGACATCCGACAGAAAACGGTTCGTCATACCAATAGTTGCTTCTTCACGATGGTGGCGGTTGGTGAGGACGGCCGCCCCGCTACAGTGCCTTCGCTGGTGCCAAAAACACCCGACCAGAAGCGTCGTTTCGCCCAGGCCCAGCAGCGCAGACAGATTCGCCGGGAGCTGGAAGAGCGCTACCGCGCGCTCAGAGACGATTACTGAGCCCTGCTGGCTGCCGACCTCCGCCTTCATTCGCTCAGGCGGAGCGGCCAGCGATTCTCGTTAGGTTCGCAAGTTTCTACGTCCTGGCGCACCCGCCCGCGAGCCAATAAAACCCTATACAATCCGCGGCTTTTCGCACCGCCAATGAGGATCCGCCGTGAGCGCTTTGCCAGCCTGCCCCCAATGCAACTCCGAATACACCTATGAAGACGGCCAGATGCTGGTCTGCCCGGAGTGCGCCCACGAATGGTCGGCGAATGCTGCAGAGTCCTCTGGTGAAGACGAAAAGCTGATCAAGGATTCGGTGGGCAACACACTGCAGGACGGCGACACCATCACCGTGATCAAGGACCTTAAGGTCAAGGGCTCTTCGCTGATTGTGAAGGTGGGCACCAAGGTCAAGAACATCCGCCTGGTTGACGGCGACCACGACATCGACTGCAAGATCGACGGCATCGGTGCGATGAAGCTGAAGTCGGAGTTCGTCAGAAAGGTTTGAAGCGAAAAGCTTCGCGCCGGGACGGCTCTCCTACATAAGCACAAAAACCACACCGCGCGCTCTGGTGGGAGGCGCGCCCCGCGGCAAATGCAGTCCGTAGGGTGGATCGCGCTCCATCGATCCACCGAGCGGAGCCACGGCGGATATAAAAGGCGACATCCACCCTACGGTCCGATAGAAGCTAGCTTGCTGGCGATCGGTGCTCGATTGCTCCCGATGCCAGCATAAATAACTGGATCAGGGCGTCAGGTAGGAAGAACGCGTCAGGCCCAGCCGCAACGCATCGATGTACTGAGTGCGTTCCTTGGCGCTGAGCCGCGCACTGGAGACCTTGTCGCGGTAGTAGGTCATCAGCTCTTCGGGCGACAGGTGCACGTAGCGCAACATGTCTTCGATGGTGTCATGGGTCTCGATGCCGGCGTGGTAGAAGGTGCCATCCTCGCGCTGATAGACGTTGACCGAATCGGTATCGCCGAACAGGTTGTGCATGTCGCCGAGAATTTCCTGGTAGGCCCCTACCAGGAACACCCCGAGGAAGTATTCCTCTCCCGCCTGGATCTCATGCACCGGCATGCTGTTCTCGATGCTCTGCTCGTCCACGTAATGCTTGATCTTGCCGTCGGAATCGCAGGTCAGGTCCTGCAGCACCGCGCGGCGTACCGGTTCCTCGCTCAGACGCTGCAGCGGCACGATCGGCAGGATCTGGTCGATCGCCCAGGTGTCCGGCAAGCTCTGGAATACCGAGAAGTTGCAGATGTACTTGTCGGCCAACTTATCGTTGAGCTCATCGAGCACCGCGCGGTGTGAACGCTGACGCGCCTTGAGCTGGTTGTACAGACGGCGACAGATGGCGAAGTAGCTCTGCTCGGCCAGCGCCTTTTGCGCCAGGCTCAGCTTGCCGGACGCGTATTGCGCTGCGGCCTCGCTCATGTAGTGAGTGGCGCGCCAGTAGGTCTCGGTAACCATTTCAGGATCGGTTGGACCGAGCAGATCGGCCAGCGCCTGGACGATCTCTGGCAGCTCGTCGTAGTTCTCGATGGTCGGCGCTTCATCGTTGTGCCGTTCGAAGTCGGTGACCTGCATGACCAGCACGGCGTGATGCGCGGTCATGGCCCGGCCGCTTTCGGAGAAGATGTGCGGGTGCGGCAGTTCCTGCCGATCGCAGAACTCCTTGAGCATCCCGACCACGGTGCCGGCGTATTCATCGATGTCGTAGTTGATCGAGCTGGCATTGCGCGAGTGCGTGCCATCGTAGTCGACACCGAGGCCGCCACCCACATCGATATGATCGACCGGCAACCCCAGCGCACGTAGCTCGGCGTAATAACGGATGGCTTCGCGGAAGCCATCGCGGTAGTCAGCCAGGTTGGCGATCTGCGAGCCCATGTGGAAGTGCAGCAAGCGAACACCCTGATCGACGCCCGCGGCGCGGAAGCGGTCAATGACGGTAAGCAGCTGCGCGGCCGACAGGCCGAACTTGGACTTCTCACCGCCGGTATCGGCCCACTTGCTCGACGCCAGTGAAGACAGCCGCACACGCAGACCAACCTGCGGGAGGATCTTCAGCTCGGCCGCTTCCTCGATCACCAGCCCGACTTCGGACATCTTCTCGATGACGATGAATACGTTGTGGCCGAGCTTCTGGCCCATCAACGCGAGACGGATGAACTCACGGTCCTTATAGCCGTTGCAGACGATGGTGCCGCCCTTAGGCGCCAGCGCCAGCACGGCCATCAGTTCGGGCTTGGAGCCCGCCTCCAGACCGATGGAGACGTTCTGCGTAGCGATGATGTTCTCGATCACCGCCTCTTGCTGATTGACCTTGATCGGGTACAGCGCGGTGTACTTGCTCTGGTATTCCAGGCGCTCGATATTGGCATCGAACGCGCCGGTCAAACGACGCACGCGGTCCTGCAGAATATCGGGAAAGCGCACCAACAACGGGAGCGTCAAACCGGCATCGCGCAACTGCTCGATCAGCCCCGTAAATTCGATAGCCTCGCCGCTGGGACCTTGCGGACGCACTTCGACATGCCCTTCATCGCTGATCGAAAAGTAGCCTGCGCCCCAGTGCCGGATACCGTAGACGCTACGGCTGTCCGCTGCGGTCCACTGGCTGCCGTCATCTTTACGTGTGCGTCTTACAGGCATCTAGGCCTCCTTCGAAATGGGATGAGTCTGTCGAGCATGGTGCGACAACAGGGCTATCTGGATCGGACAGCCGGCGCGCCGGGAAATAAGCGCACGCCTGATTGAATTGATCAGACGTTCAACCGCCTGACTTCTTGGCTTTGAATCCGCGCTTGATCAGTTCATCGATGAGCAATTGAACATGGTCGCCCTGGATCTCGATCACGCCTTCCTTGAGCGAGCCGCCTGTACCGCAGCGACGTTTGAGTGCGCTCGCCAAGTCCTTCAGCTCAGCTTCGGCAAGTGGCACACCTGTAACAGTCGTGACCGTCTTGCCACCCCGCCCTTTGCTTTCCCGGCGAACACGAGCGATACCGTCGCCTTCGGGTATCGTGGTCGTCTTGCAAATACAGGCATCCAGCGGTTGACTGCAACCTGGGCAGTGGCGCCCCGCGTCGGTGGAAAACACCAAACCGCCAAGGCCGGAAAGGGACGTGGTTTTCTTGGCCACACACAACCTCTTGAACACAGAAATCGGCGCGACAAGACTCAGCGCCACAAAGCCGTTCAATTTAACAGCAAAACCAGCGCACTCGAAGGGCTGCGCAGCGCTTTGCTGCAAACACCGCCGAATAGCACGACAGCACCGCACGGAGTGATGAATGCGGCGTTCAGACTGCTGAAAAACCCGCCGCTCTGCTTCTTGAGTGTCGGCTACTCATACGTAACGACAGTGTTGTGTGAGGTTCAACCCGCGCAGAATGCCGATGCGCCTCAGAAAGGTGTAGATGTCGGACATGACGGTCCAACGAAACGACGCGCCCGACAATCGAACCCAATCAGCGCCGGGCTGGTCATCAATGCACAGTGCACACCAGATCCTTGGCAAGACCAGAATCAGAGTCGACCAGCAGGAGCGTACGGCCCGGGATCGATGCAAGGCAACCGATCCAGCATCAGATCGGTCAATAGCTCGCATGAAGCAGGTGCCAATACCAGCCCGTTTCGGAAATGTCCGCAATTGAGCCAAAGCCCTTCGCGGCCCGGCACCGGCCCTATATAAGGAATGCCCTCAGGCGAAGCAGGACGCAGACCCGCCCAATGCTTGACCACTGTGGCATCAGCCAGCCCAGGAAGCAGCTCAATAGCCGTCTCTCGGAGGCTTTCCAGGGCATCTTCGGTTGGCGTCTTGTCGAAACCGACATCCTCCAACGTACTGCCCACGAGAATGTGACCATCACGCCGCGGAATCGCATAACGCCGCTTGGCCAGCACCATGCTCGGCAGGAAATTTTCGGCGCACTTGAACAAGATCATCTGCCCCTTCATGGGCTTGACCGGAAGCTCGAGCCCCAGTGTTGCAAGCAGCCGCCCACTCCAGGCGCCCGCCGCGACGACAACCTGCTCGGCACGCATCTCGCCCTTCGCCGTTTGCACGCCGACGACTCGCGCACCTTCATTAATGAAACCGCTTACAGGGCAATGTTCGATGATCGTGACATTGGGCAGCTTCGCCAACGCTGCACGCAGCGCCTGCAATAAACGAGGATTACGGACATTGGCGACGCCTGGCATGTACACCGCACTTGAGAAACCATCGCCAAGCGAAGGCACAGCGGTATGTACCTGCTCCATGTCTACGGGGTGCAGCGGCCGACCATGGCGGCGTGCCCAGGCCAGGGCTTGGTCTTCATCTTCTAGATCCAGCCAGTACAGCCCAGTCTCATGAACCTCCGGATCGACCCCGCTCTGCTGCTTCAAAGCCTTGCCGAGCCCCGGGTAGTAGTCCTGCGACCAATGCGCCAGTGCTGTAATCGCTGCACTATAACGCCAGGGGTATAGCGGCGAGACAATACCGCCACCGGCCCAGGAGGCTTCGGTGCCGGCGCTTTGCTGATCGAGCAATACTACCGAGGCGCCCTGTTCGGCGAGCTGCAGTGACGACAGCATACCAATCACGCCCGCTCCGACTACACAAATGGTCACTGATATCTCCAAGCGATGATTAATGCCTGGAATGTTACCAGCAGCGCGCAGTAGAGTCGGCGGGCGCTGAGGTCGCAGCCGTGCGAGCACCCGTATTGGAAAGCGTGAACGTCCTACAGCTGGTATCGCCCAACTGCGTGCCGGCGGCAGTGGCCGTGAGAACAAACGTAGTGGGGTTGATCACCGCCGTAAGCGCGTAGTGCCCCTCAGCCGACGCGTAGGTCGCGTCATAGAGGGTCGCCTCGGCACAATCATCGTGATCGTATCGATTGAAACTAGTGAAGCAGCGCGTCAGTTCCTGAGCGGAGCGGGTCAAAGCCGCCTTCGCGTCGCTTCTGTTGCCCTTCATCACGTACTCACGGTAGTTCGGGTAAGCGATCGCAGCCAGAACGCCGATGATGGCCACAACGATCATTAGCTCGATCAGTGTGAAACCCGCGCTGCGCCCTGCATCAGTAGATCTCTTGAAACTAGCCATTAGCGTAATTGCCTCCAGGAAAGCCGCCCTTCGTTAGCGCCGCCTTTTTCGACGGTGACATCAATCCCGCCCGCAGTGCCACTCGCAAACTTATATTCAATGTCGCCGGCAGAAATGATCGCGGGTGTCTTGATGATGCCCTGCCTGGACTTCTTGCCGCTCATTGGATCACCGTCGACCAGATCGAGGTCATTGATCACGCCATCGCCGTTCACGTCGAAGACCGCATAAGCAAGACGGCCCCCGCTCCAGGCGTCAAGTTCCATTAGCCAGCTGTCGCCGCCAGCCGAACAAACGCTTTGGGACGGAATGACAGTCGGGAAAATGATCCGGCCATTGCGCAATATCGGCGCGCTCACCACCCGCTCGCCCTGCCTGCCAGTGGTTCCGCTCATGCTTGGCTTTATCAAGTCCAGATACCAGCCGGATTTGCTGCTGTAGTCGACCGTGGTGTTGGAAACCTTGCGCAATGACAGCGAGCCAACGTTCTTCTCCAACAAAATGGTCTGTGCTACCAATGAGCTACGGGCATCATCATTCGCCTGAGATATCTTAGCGTCAGCATCAACAAGCCCGTAGAAGCTTTCCACCCTGGACGTATCGGGCGGGGTCGGCACGACCACATCGTCAGGCATGAAATAACTTCCAGTCCCGAAGAAGACCATCAGACGGTTGCCGTCCGGGTTGTAGCCCAGCTCGGGAACTGAGGTGATGGGCTGCGCCTGGCTAGCAGCGTTTTTTGCTTTAAAGAGCGGAGCAGGTGTACTGCCACTTTTGTAAGCCACCTTCCAATCGTCTCGAGTCGTCGAGTTATTACGTGTGAAAGCGAATTTCCACAGGTTTCCTGTGAGGTCGCCTGCATAAGCCTGGATAAGGGTCCGCTGCGCATTGGCTAGCAAGGCAGGCCCGGACAGGCCGTTTGCTGCTGCGCTAGTTGCTGTCGCGATGGCAACCCGATCCGTCGCAGAAGCCAGGTTAACCACCAGCAGTTTTGCCTGTTCATTCTGACTGTTATAACCGTTACCAAATACAGCACCCCAGGTGCCATCAGGGAGACGGCCGATAATACCGGGGCTCATGACATTGCCTATGTCCGCCCAATTGGCATCATCAAGCTCAAACAGAACATCGGAAGGCCTGAAACCGGTACCGGTGCCTGCGTTAGTCAGATCCAGTGCGAATACGCCACGATAACCTGCTCCGTAGCTTCCGATCGCAATAGTCCGCCAGGAATCGTCGATGTAGGCGTCGCCGATGAAAATCTGGCCATCAACAAAATAGCGATGCGGATTGGATACCATTCCGTAGTCTGGTGCGGTGATCTTGCGTATATCGTTGAAGACTTTACTAGGCATGTAGGCGAACGCCTCTACGCCTGTCGTGGCGTTAAACGCATGGAGCATTCCGTCGTTAGCGCCAACCAACAGTAGAGGGGCCTTGTCTGCCTTCGCAGCCACGTAGGTCGCATATGAATCGGCACCCGGCGTACCTGAAGGCAGCCGGCTATACCCATAATCCTGCGCGCCAACGAACACTGGGTCGGAGTTGACGACATCACCTAGCAGATACTTGCGTTTACGTAAATCTCCAGCAGGTTGCTCATGATCTCGGACCCCTTTAAGCCAAGCCAGTCGTCTCTGCCCAAGGGTCACTTGCGCCGCAGTCAGGGTTTGGCTGCTAGCTCCAGCCAAGGCCGCCTTCTGGGAACTGTTCAAAGAGTCCCATTCAAGATTTGCTCCGCCGGTGCCTGTCCAGGTCACGATCTTGCGGTTGCCTGGCGACGGTATTTTGCCAGACTGATTGGTATCCCACGCCACGACACTGATGTCTCCCCCCGCCGCCACTCGGTACGCCAGAAGCTGACCACTCCAATCGTTGCTGTCGAAACGGGCCTGATAGATCAGCGTCTCCGTATCTAGCCGTGTCGAGTTGGTGGCGACCGACGCAGACGAGGATGCTGTCGCCGCAACCTGTTCGAAGGCTTTCGCCAATGACGCTTCTAGTTGAGCTGGGTTGCTGGCGAAAAAATAGGTATCTGGGACGCCATCACCGTCCGCGTCCCACTCGTCCACCGTGTTGGGCTTACCATCATTATTGATGTCCTCGAAGCCGCCCCACTTTGCCGCGTAGTGCAGCGGTTGCTCGAGCGATTTGGCTGAGGTGTTGCCAATCACGTAGGTACGAGCGGTGGCATTGGCTACGTCGCACCGCCCGTCAGTTCCACTGCTGCGGCAAGAGCCCGACGCGTCGGTGCCGGCACCTGGGTTAGGGTCCGTCGGGAAAGGGAAGCCATTAATGCCGGAATGCACATGGAACCCGTCCGACTCGGTACCGCCTATGACATAACCAAAGCCCATTTTGTCGCCCGTGGATTGGGCCATCACTTGGCTGGTGACACTGATCGTCGACCCTGAAATGGAATAATCAATTACACCCCACATGTCTTGGTCGTAGTCGCCGCCCTGCTCGCTGTCTTCCCAATTGACATAGAGCTTCCCTTTGGAGCTGGAAGCCTCAACGACCTTGAAGTCCACGATGGCGCAGTTGCCGTTGATAGAGCTGTTCTTACAAGCTGGCAGAATGCTTATTTTCTTTCCCTGCCCCAGAGGAATTTCGACCTTGGGCACCGCGGGCGACAAAGCAACGCCGTAGGTCTTAACCTTCTGGTTTCCGGAAAGCGCGGGTAACAGATCATGCGTACGGGCGTAGTGAGCAAGGCCGGCTATTTTATACGTCCCTTCCAGCCGGGGCGCATCAGGGCAAGTACCGGATGCGTCCGAAAGGTCAGCGATGGTCTTCGGCGTGCACAGCCCATCGGTAGAGGTGCCGGATTTCCCAATAAAGAAGGTGCCTCCAGTGATCGATTCTCCGGCTCCCACTGTATTGGTGCTGTTGGTCGGCGCGCCCAACGTTGACAGGTTGTCACCATCGTAAGACGTAGTACTTGCGTTGAATTGAATGATGTTCAAGGGCGCGCAAGAGTTTTCGCTGGTTATCGGAGCGCTCCAAGCGGCAGAACTCAAATCGCTGATTTTGTCTGGATTTGACACAGCGAAGCGAGGCGAACCTCCAGACAAGTAGTTGAGCGATTCTTGATAGATCTCAGCTTGCGGATTACCCCAGTTAGTGCATTGACCGTCATTAAAGGAAGACTTTCCCCAACTGCAATTGTCACCACTACTATTGTTGTAGGTGCCATCACCAAAGTCGTAACCATAGATGGTCAGCTTGTTGAGCGTACTGATAACCCCCCCAGTAGATGGAGCAGACAGAAACACCCCGGTCCCGGCGTCTATTTCATCATTCATGCTCGACACGTTCTTGCGCAACACACCACCGGATTTATTCTTGCTGTATGACCCTGTCATCAAGCCGAATTTAATTAGGTTGCTATCGCCATATGTCTGCAGCAAGCCAATTGGCTTCAGAGAAGTTCCGGTGGCTGAGTTGTAGGCCTTGCATTTTTCGCCACCAATCATGGACGCACTGGCACAAACCTTCACCCGAACGTCGAAATCGCCGCCATTCGACGAGTTGCTGGGCCTCGAAGGGCTGTTTGAATACGCCTTGATACCAGTCTTACTCGGATCGTTGCCATTGCTATTCGTGGACCAGCGGCACTGCCATCGTTCGTTAGCAGCCCAAAGTGAGTAATTGCCTTTCACCACACGCATTAGCGGCGCGCTTGTGGAATTATGCGAAAAGCCGCTGGACTCTGTCGTATTGCAAATGGTCAGACCCGCTGCGGAAGAATCGGAAAAATCTGTAACGGATACCCCGGCTAACTTGGGCAAATCGGAGCCACGGTAATACTTTGCGAAACTATGCGCATCGTTTGGCAAAAAAGCGCGCTGTAGAACTGTCTCAGTTGTCGAATCGGTAGAGCGAAGCCCGCCGTAAAGAATCTTCCGTACCGCATCGATACGGGTCATGGTGGCCCAATTCAGGAAATTTCCCGCCCACTGCCCTGTCGTGGTTCCGCTGTTACAGTACTTATCAGCCGTCAAGCTGGCTGGTTCGTAACGCCCGCTGCTGTATACATAGCATTTTTGGGTATCGAAATAGCCATAGTATTTAATCTGGTGATTGTAAGTAGTGTCGAGCACACCATCCTTATTCACATCCGAATAATCATCGTAAGCCTTATAGAAAAGCTGATGATCCTTCGACATGTTCAACATGACGATGGGGGCAACCGGCGCATTGAGAAACAGCGGCACATTGCTGAGACTGACCGCATTTGCGGACATTGCAACAGAGCCCACCAGCAACGCACTTATGCATGCCTTAAGCGCAAACTTTGAAATCCAGTTTTTCATGCTTGTTCCTTGAATCAGCGCTTGAAGGTCGATTGCAGTACGACGACAGAGTCGCCTGTGCCGCCACCGGCGCGGCTGGTCACGCGATATACGCGCGATAGGGTGTCCTCACCGAACTTAGCACTGTTGCCGGTCGTGGCAGCTGGCAGTGCAGGAAGGAGTTCAATGACATATTGCGGGTTGGGCACACCATAGTTGAGGGTCGCCGTGACCGCCGGACTTGCAGCCCAGTTGAATACAGTTCCGCTCCCGCACGACCACCAAAAACAAGGGTCGCCTGGGCGGGTAACTGGCGCTGCGACAGGCGCGGTAATGGTAGCTTTACGCAACTCATTTTCACCCGCACGCAGTCCGGCCTCGGCGACCTGAAATGCTATATTGCGGTCGCGCATGTTGCCTGCCATCGATTCCTGCAAGTTCGAGTCCTGCATACCTGCAAGGCCGATGATGGTTAGAAGTAACAACATAATCAGGGCCACTATAAGAACAGCGCCGCGCTGATTGCTCGCTGAATTTCCCATGTTCAAAGTCCTAGTCCAAACGGCTGCGAATACCGATAGTGGATACAAAGACCTGTCTTAAACGACGGTCCTGCGTACCTGACGACGGGTTTACCGTGCTTCCATTGAAAGTGATTTGTTGGGGCGTTTCGATGACGTTGTCTTCATTACTTTGCAATAGCAGCGCGACGCGAACACTGGTGACCTTCGCCCAGTTGGCTACGTGCGTGGCTCGGTCTGCATTTGAAATAGAGGCTGCCGTCACGTAAGAGTCCGGCACACCATCGCCGGACGTGTCGTAGCCATAGGTGATTTGCATGTCTTGAATGCCCTCGACCAGCTCCACTGGCGCACTGGTGCCGGCACGCTGATACAGCGCTCGCCTCCCTGCTGGGTTCTCACCGATGAAATAAGCCAAAGTGCTAACGCGCAGTAGCTCGGACTCGACGCCAAAGACTTCCTCTGGCGGCGCTGACGAGCCGCCCCAACTAGCAGGTGACGCATTGCCAGGACTCCCCGAGGCCGCATGCACTACTAACGCAGCAGAAGCCCCATCAGCGTTTAAGTTAGTCACTTGAAACACACGACTTTTCGCGCAATCGGAAATCATCACGACATCATTTTGGCAAAGCGAGCCGTTGGCTGTGCAATCAGGCCCGCCATCCTCTCCAGCAATAACCGGGGAATTCGTTTCGGCTCTAAGATTGCCACTGCTGTTATTCGCTTTTATCCCAACATCGCCAGTGAAAGCCCCACGGACAAACAAGAGGTCTGTTCCGGCGATCGGCGTAACAGTAGATTCCCAGCCAGAGATAGTGCCTACGTTGTTGAGCCCCTCAACAGGCATCTCGAAGTCGAACAAAAGCTTATGGGACGCAGTCGATGGATTGATATTTAGTCCATTATGCAAGCTGCTGTTAGCTCCACTGGCACAACCTGCATAGCCAGCCATACGTGTATCACGGCTTAAGAAATCAACTGCGAGGCGTCCATTTTCCTGTATTCGCGAAAGCGCATCTTGCGTTGTATATACACGCTTGCTGCCTAGGAATATCTGTAACACGCCAGTCATTAATACCAGACCAATGACCATTGCGATCATCAGTTCAACCAGAGACAGCCCTGCTTGGCCTCGTTTCATAATTAAATCCGTGTCTGGTAATTGAATTCGTACGTAACCCCATCCGCTTCCTGCCAAGTCACCCGGACGCTGCAGAGCGTTACATCACAACTGACCTCGCCGTCTCCGGCGGGCAAGCTGCCAGCTAGCAACCCAAGCCAATCGACAAGATCTTGCGCAGCCAAAGTACTTCCGCTAGGTGCAGATGCCGATAGTGAAAGGTTATATGCACCCGCTTGAGCATCGGCTCGATTGATCCGCATGCGGTCAATCATGTCGTAGGCCAATACGTTAGCCTGCGAACGCAAGTAGGCCCCTTGGTTGTACTGCAACCCCCTGGCCTGCAACGCTGCTAGCCCTATCAAACCAACAGAAATAATCACCAGAGCAATCAACACTTCAATCAAGCTGAAGCCTGAGCTTCCCTTCTTAGAACTCATTCGCATACAGTTCCTTTGCATATGCTAGTACGCCCCGCCAAGCCGATCTGCACGGTGCGCGCGCGCTCGGCTGCCGCGTTCGCCAAGCTAACGTCCCAGCTGAAGACATCAGTACTGGCGGACGCTCGGGCAAGAGTTCCGATGCTTGAGTAGCGTACCCATCCTCTTCCCGTTACCCCGTTGCGTCCAGTAATCGTGCTTCCTGACGGCGGCACGTCGGAGATTCGCAGTAGGTTTGCTGCGCCGTACACCGGAGGAGCCGTATCGGACGCAGCGGAGTCAACGAAAATGAGCCATCCCGCCGACCAATTTCCGCCCGCATAGTCACAGTTGTCGCGAGTTGCATTCGCTCGACAAATCACCACTCGACGGCTTCGCTTGACGGCCTCTGAACGCGCATAGGTAACAGAGGTGGTCAGGTCATTGATGAGTGAGCTAAGCCGGACATTCCTTACGGATTGGGACAATGCAGGAACCGCTGCAGCCAATACGATCGCGAGTATCCCTATGGTGATCATTAGTTCGATCAGGGTAAAAGCTTGTTGAAGGCGTCGCATTTATGGATTCATCCCACAATTTTGATTTGCATCCTAAGAAGGCACGAACCTAAAGTCTGCCTGGCACGGATGTGCGGCCAATCTAGGATGATGGTCGGTCGTATTTGGAAAACAACGCAAGGATGCATGCAATGAAACCCAGCGGATTCACATTATTAGAGCTTCTGATCACCCTTTCTGTCTTGTCTGTCACGTTATTGGTGGCAGTTCCTCAGCTTCAAGATTCGCTTGTGCAGGCAGAAGTTGACACGAAGTCAAGGCTGCTTCTTACCTCAATCAGCCAAGCGCGACATGAGGCAATAAAACGCAACACCTTTGTGGTCATGCGCGCCACAGGAGGGTGGGAGCGAGGCTGGGTAATTTTTATTGACAGCAATCAGAATGCGCAGCAGGACGCTGGCGAGATTTTGTTGTTCAGCCACTCAGATGAATCGAACCTTCAGATTCAGGGTAATAGCGCGTTATCAACATATATTGGCTACATGGGTTCCGGACGCACCAGACAAGCATCGGGTGCATTCCTGGCCGGCAGCATCCTGGTCTGCAGCCCAAATCGCACTAGGAAGATCGTTGTGAATGCGGGAGGCCGTGCTCGCATGGAAGAACTGGCGGAAAACGGATGCTCCGACTGATTACACTGCCTTTAGCCGCAACTCCTTCGGCATCGAGAACGTCACGTTCTCGGGCCGGCCATCAAGCTCGTCCATACCCGTAGCACCCCACTCGCGCAGCCGGTCGATCACCCCAAGCACCAACACCTCAGGCGCTGAAGCGCCAGCGGTGATACCGATCCGATCGACGTTCTCAAACCATTCGCGCTTGAGATCTTCCGCGCCGTCGATGAGATATGCCGGCGTGCTCATCCGCTCCGCCAGCTCGCGCAAACGATTGGAGTTCGAACTGTTCGGGCTACCCACGACCAATACCAAGTCGCACTCAGCCGCGAGCTGCTTGACCGCGTCCTGACGATTCTGGGTGGCGTAGCAGATGTCATCTTTACGCGGGCCACCGATACTCGGGAAGCGTGTGCGCAAAGCGTCGATTACACGGCTGGTATCGTCCATCGACAGAGTTGTTTGGGTGACGAACGCCAGGGCTTCCGGGTTGCGTACTTGCAATTCAGCAACATCCTTTTCGTCTTCCACCAGATAGATCGAGCCGCCATTGGCCGTATCGTACTGCCCCATGGTGCCTTCTACTTCCGGGTGGCCTGCATGGCCGATAAGGATGCATTCGCGCCCTTCCCGGCTGTACTTGGTCACTTCCAGATGGACCTTGGTCACCAATGGGCAAGTAGCGTCAAATATCTTGAGGCCGCGCCGTTCCCCTTCCATCCGCACAGCCTGGGACACGCCATGAGCGCTGAAGATGACAATGAAGCCGTCCGGCACCTGGTCCAGCTCATCGACGAAGATAGCGCCACGCTCGCGCAGGTCCTCCACCACAAACTTGTTATGCACGACTTCGTGGCGCACGTAGATCGGCGGCCCGAACACCTCAAGCGCACGGTTGACGATCTCAATGGCGCGGTCGACACCGGCACAAAAGCCACGCGGATTGGCGAGTTTGATTTGCATGTGGGTTCTCGACGCTCTGGGCGGGTGAGTTGTGGAGTGTACTGCTTGGTCAGGAGCAAGAAGCGAAACCGGTACCAGCACGCTGGCGGTGGTTAACACGCCTAACCAACGACTTTGGTCTGCAGAGCAGCTTGATTAGCCAGCCGATACTCAGACCGGCTTAACCTCGAATATTTCCACGTCGAATGTCAGCGATTTGCCGGCCAGCGGATGGTTGAAGTCCACGGTTACCTGACGATCATCGAAAGCTTTGACGATCCCCGGCAGCTCCGTCTTGGCTGCATCGTTGAAGATCACCAATAGCCCTTCGGACAGCTCCATACCTTCGAATTGATTGCGCGGCATGGTTTGCACATTCTGCGGGTTGTGCTGGCCGAAGCCCTGTTCCGGGACAATCTGAAAGGTGCGCTTGTCACCCGCCTTGAGCCCGAACAACTGCTGTTCAAAACCGGGAAGCAGGTTACCGTCGCCCACTTTAAAGGTAGCCGGCTGTTTATCGAAGGTCGTGTCGACCTGCTCGCCGTTTTCCATACTGAGCGCGAAATGCAGGGTCACCTGCATGTCCGGCCCGATGCGCTGTTCAGTCATTTACCGTTTCTCCCGTTTTACTGCTACGGAACATATCCAGCGCCAGCATCACAGCGCCAATGGTGATAGCGCTGTCGGCGATATTGAATGCCGGGAAGTACCAGCGGTTCTGCCAATGCACCAAGATGAAATCGACGACATGTCCAAGTACGACGCGATCGTAAAGATTGCCGACGGCGCCCCCCAGGACCAGCGCCAAGGCTACGGCAAGCCAGGTCTCGCCGGTTTTCAAGCGCTTCATCCAAACCACCAGCACGGCGCTGACGCCGATGGCGATCAATGCGAATAGCCAACGCTGCCAGCCGGAATGATCGGCGAGAAAGCTGAAAGCAGCGCCCGTGTTGTAGGCCAGCGTCCAAGCGAAATAGTCAGGGATCACTTCGACCTTCTGATACAGGCTGAAGTTGGCCTCGAAGTAATGTTTGGTCGCCTGGTCCAGCGCAATCACCAACACGCTTAGCCACAGCCAGGTGAGCTTGCCGAAACGCGAGGTCATGCCGACGCCCTCGAAAGCGCGCGGCGGCCTGCACTCGCGCTAACGTACCGTATGCCGTCACGCATAGTGGCGAACCTCGCCAGCGCCTTCGATATTTTCAATGCAGCGACCGCAGATCTCAGGATGTGCCGCGTGAGTGCCGACGTCAGGCAGGTGGTGCCAGCACCGGCCGCACTTGGCGTGGCCGGTTTTGCTTATCTGCAGCTTGAGACCGGGCAGCTCGCTCTGCACGGCTTCGGCTGGCGCTTCGGCGAGAGGCGCCACAGTCGCAGCCGACGTAATCAGCACAAAGCGCAATTCGCTTCCCAGCTTCGCCAGCTCGGAAACCAGCGCGTCCTCGGCGTACAAGGTAACCTCCGCCTGCAAGTTGCCGCCGATGGTTTTGGCGGCGCGCTGGGTTTCCAGCTCCTTGTTCACCGCGGCCTTGACCGCCATGACCTTGCCCCAGAACTCGCGACCCAGCTCGACACTGGCAGGCAGCTCAGCGAGCCCTGCATACCAGGTATTGAGCATCACCGATTCGTTGCGCTCACCCGGCAGGTATTGCCAGATTTCATCAGCTGTGAACGACAGGATCGGCGCAATCCACCGCACCAGTGCCTCGGCGATGTGGTACAGCGCGGTCTGGCAGGAGCGGCGCGGCAAGCTGTCGGCGCCGGTGGTGTACTGGCGATCCTTGATGATATCCAGATAGAAGCCGCCCAGCTCCTGGACGCAGAAGTTGTGCACCTTCTGATAGACATTCCAGAACTTGTAGGTGCCGTAGGCTTCCTCGATTTCCCGCTGCAGCAGCAGGGCACGATCGATAGCCCAGCGGTCGAGGGCGATCAGTTGGTCGGCCGGAACCTGATGCTGCGCCGGATCGAAACCGTCAAGGTTGGAGAGCAGGAAGCGCGCAGTGTTACGGATACGGCGATAGGAGTCTGCGCTGCGCTGCAGGATCACCTTGGAGACAGCCATTTCACCGGAGTAATCGGTCGAGGCCACCCAGAGACGGAGGATGTCTGCGCCCAGACTGTCAGTGACTTCTTGAGGCGCAACGACGTTGCCCAGCGACTTCGACATCTTGCGGCCGTTCTCGTCGACCACGAAACCATGCGTCAGCAACCCTTTGTACGGTGCGTGCCCGTCGATAGCCGAGCCGGTTAGCAACGAAGAGTGGAACCATCCACGGTGCTGGTCGGAGCCTTCCAGATAGAGATCCGCGCGTGGGCCGCTCTCGTGGCCCATAGGATGCGAACCGCGCATCACATGCCAATGGGTAGTGCCGGAATCGAACCAGACGTCCAGGGTGTCGCTGATCTTCTCGTACTGCGCTGCTTCGTCGCCCAGCAGCTCGGCGGCATCCAGCTTCGACCAAGCCTCGATGCCTCCCTGCTCGACGCGTTGCGCGACGGCTTCCATCAGCTCCACGGTGCGCGGATGCAGCTCGCCGCTTTCCTTGTGCAGGAAGAACGGGATCGGTACGCCCCATGTCCGTTGACGGGAGATACACCAGTCCGGACGGCCGGCAATCATGCCGTGCAACCGCGCCTGGCCCCAGGCCGGAACAAACTCGGTCTGCTCAATGGCATCCAACGCGCGACGACGCAGCGAGCTGCCGTCATGCGCCACTTTATCCATGCCAACGAACCACTGCGCCGTCGCACGGTAGATCAGCGGCGTCTTGTGCCGCCAGCAATGCATATAGCTGTGCTGGATCGACTCGTGCTTGAGCAGCGCACCGACTTCTTCCAGCTTCTCGACGATGGCCGGGTTGGCCTTCCAGATGAACTGCCCGCCAAAGAATGGCAGGTCCGATACGTATACGCCGTGGCTCTGAACGGGGCTGAGAATGTCATCATTCTCCATGCCGTAATGCTTGCAGGAGCGGAAGTCGTCTTCACCGTAAGCAGGTGCCGAATGGACGATACCGGTTCCTGCACCGGTTTCTACGTAATCGGCCAGATAGACCGGCGCGAAGCGCTCATAGAATGGGTGACGGAAGCGGATGAGCTCCAGTTCGCTGCCCTGGCAGCGGGCGATGATCTGCCCCTGCAGGTCGTAGCGCTGCAGACAGGACTCAACCAATTCTTCGGCGAGAACGAGCAGCTTGTCGCCGGTATCGACCAAGGCATAGACGAAGTCGGGATGTACGTTGAGCGCTTGGTTCGCCGGGATGGTCCAAGGCGTGGTGGTCCAGATAACGATGCTGGTCGGTTTGGCCAGCGCTCCGACACCAAACGCAGCCGCCAGCTTGTCCGCGTCCTCCACCTGGAAGGCTACGTCGATGGCATCGGACTTCTTGTCTTGGTATTCGACTTCCGCCTCGGCCAGCGCCGAACCGCAATCAAAGCACCAGTTCACGGGCTTCAGGCCCTTGAAGACGAACCCACCTTCGACCATCTTCGCCAGCGCGCGGATTTCCCCGGCTTCGTTCGCAAAGTCCATGGTGCGGTAGGGATTGTCCCACTCGCCCAGTACGCCGAGGCGAATGAAGTCAGCTTTCTGCCCTTCGATCTGCTCGGCCGCGTAGGCACGGCAGCGCTCGCGCGTCAGGTCGGCCGGCTGGTTCTTGCCGTAGGTGATCTCGACCTTATGCTCGATGGGCAAACCATGACAGTCCCATCCCGGCACGTAGGGCGCGTCGAAACCGGCTAAGGTCTTGGAGCGAACAATGAAGTCCTTGATGACCTTGTTTACCGCGTGGCCGATGTGAATGCTGCCGTTTGCATACGGAGGGCCATCATGCAGGACGAACTTCTGGCGACCCTCGCCAATCTGCCGCAGCTTCCCGTACAGGTCGATGCTGTTCCAGCGCTGCAGGGTCTCCGGCTCGCGCTGTGGCAGACCGGCCTTCATCGGAAACGCCGTGGACGGCAGATTGAGGGTCGCTTTGTAATCGGTCATTTCAGTCCTGACTCGTGGTAAAGGGTGAAGCCCGCCAGTATTCGCGAGCCGCGGCGATATCTGCGTCGATCGCCGTCTTGAGCGCCTCCAGCGAGGCAAAGCGCTGCTCGTCACGCAGCTTACGATGAAAGGTCACGCGCAGCAGACAGCCATAAAGGTCGCCTTGATAATTAAGCAAATGCACTTCCAGATGCGGCTGGCCATCGCTTTCGACCGAGGGGCGCATACCGATATTGGCGACCGCCGCCTGTACTACACCATCGATCTCGACGCTCACCGTGAACACACCACTAAGCGGAGTGCTCTTGCGCTTGAGCTGAATGTTGGCGGTCGGCGCGCCAAGCTGGCGTCCCAGCGCCTGCCCATGCATGACCCGACCGGTCATGCTGAACGGCCGGCCCAGCAACTGTTGCGCCAGCACCAGATTGCCATCAGCGAGCACCTGGCGCAGCCGCGTACTACTGACGCGCTCACCGCCCACTTCTATGGTGGTGGCTGCCTCGACGGTAAAGCCTTCCGCAACACCAGCTTGTAACAAGAAGTTGAAATCCCCGGCTCGGTCGCAACCGAAACGGAAGTCATCACCGACCTCCAGATGCCGAACGCCAAGGCCGTCTACCAGCGTCGCATGTACGAACTCTGCGGCACTCAGCTCGCGCAAACGACGATTAAATGCCAGGCACAGCACCAGGTCGACACCCTGTTCACTCAGCAACTGCAATTTTTCTCGCAGGCGGGTCAGCCGAGCAGGGGCCTTGTCCGGGGCAAAATACTCACGCGGCTGCGGCTCGAAGATCACCACGCAGCTGGGGAGCCCGAGCTCGGCGGCACGTTCGCGCAGACGCGCCAGGATAGCTTGATGCCCCCGGTGAACCCCGTCGAAATTGCCGATGGTGGCGACGCAACCCCGATGTCGGGGTCGCAGGTTGTGAAGACCTCGAACCAGCTGCATACCGCACTTCTTGCTTGAAAAGTCGTCGATTATACGCATGAGGCAGCAGTCGCGGACAGGCTTGCCACCCGCGTATGGTAAGGATCAATGACGGAGATGCCGCGGTCGCAAACCGAGCACTACCAAGCCCACCGCGAAAGCGCCCAACCCCGCTACAACCAGCAGCCCCAGCTGCAGCGCTCGCTGCTGCCAGCCCCACGCGAACCACTCGACCGACGGTGCGTTTAGCCACCAGACCATCGCCACCATGGCGGCACAGGCGCCCGCCAACCTCAAAAGGAACAAACCCCAACCCGGAGCAAACAGGAACACGCGCGTCTTATACAACCCCCAGAACAGCAACCCAGCATTGAGCATCGAGGACAACGAAGTCGCCAGGGCCAAGCCCACATGCTGGAGCGGCCAGATCAGCATTAGATTCAGCACCATGTTGGCGATCATGCAGATGATTGCAATACGCACCGGCGTCTTTAAATCCTGCCGAGCAAAGAAGCCCGGCGCCAGCACCTTGATCAGCATGAATGCCAGGACGCCGAGCGAGTACGCCTCGAGCGCGCTGGCCGACTGCACGACGGCCTCCTCACTCATCGCACCATAAAAGAACAGACTGGCAATCATCGGCTCAGCCAGGATGCCCAGCGCGAGCGCTGCAGGAACCCCAACCAGCAGCACCATTCGCAGCGCCCAGTTCAGCGTGTTGGAAAAAGCCTTGGGGTCATCTCCGGCATGCTGACGAGAAAGGCTAGGCAGGATCACGGTGCCGATCGCAATACCGAAGGCTCCCAGCGGCAACTCCGAAAGGCGGTCTGCGTAATAAAGCCAGGAGACGCTGCCTGTCTGCAGAAACGAGGCAAGAACCGTATCGAGCAAGAGATTGATCTGACTGACCGACACGCCGAACAACGCCGGCACCATCAACAGCATGATTCGCCGCACCCCCTCGTCTCCGAACTTCACCCGAGGCCGGGGCAGCAATCCCAGCTTGGCAACGTAAGGAAGCTGGAAGGCCAACTGGGCGAAGCCTGCAACAAACACGCCCCATGCCAACGCCATAATGGGCTGATCAAAGTAAGGTGTCAGAAAAACGGCCGAGCTGATCATGCAGACATTGAGCAACACAGGCGTGAAGCCCGGTACTGCGAAATGCCCGTACGTGTTGAGCACACCGGACGTAAACGCCGTGAGTGAAATCAGCAACAGATAAGGAAAGGTGATGCGCAGCAGCTCGCCGGCTAACTGCATTTTAGCCGGGTCATCATGAAAGCCGGGCGCGAAAAGCATGACCACGTAAGGCGAAGCCAGCACCCCGACTGCGGTGATGCCCGTCAAGATCAGCCCAAGCATGCCAGCTGTGCGGTCAACCAGCAGCTTGACCTCCAGCTGGGTCCGCTTGGTCCGGAATTCCGACAACACCGGAACAAAGGCTTGGGCGAAAGCCCCTTCTGCAAACAGACGGCGCAAAAAGTTTGGGATTTTGAAGGCTATGAAGAATGCGTCAGCAGCGGCGCCAGAACCGAAGTAGCTGGCCACAACCATATCGCGTACCATGCCCAGCACCCGTGACAGCAGCGTCATCACGCTGACTACCGCACTGGACCGCAGCAATCCGCCTTTGCCGGATGTATCGGACATTTGTCTTCCTAGAGTTGCAGCGGGAGGGGTTCCGGCCAGTCACCGGGCATCGTCTCGATGGCCAGTTACGACAGTGAAAGAGGTCGCGAGTTTAGCGGCACCCCATCTGTCCGGCCAGTGTCTCGATTGTTCAATCAGTGTTGACAAGAGCCCGCAGCATCGGCATGATTCGCGGCCTTATTTGCTTTGTAATCCCACGTTTTCGAGGAGTTCGACGGTGGCCAACAGCCCTTCCGCCAAAAAACGCGCAATTCAGGCTGAGAAGCGTCGCAGCCACAACGCC
>Ga0208645_1000286_pt1 | contig 60908 bp, 68 predicted proteins | sample VirMetDEL_Sep_01_FD_184519 | JGI IMG/M metagenome (GOLD analysis project Ga0208645, IMG submission 184519) | Aqueous microbial communities from the Delaware River and Bay under freshwater to marine salinity gradient to study organic matter... | ecosystem: Environmental > Aquatic > Marine >... | reverse complement strand
AGGAACTGATTGAACACCGCCAGGGGTGCTATAATCTACCTCAGGAGTTTTAGTTGGAGGTTTCTTCAGTGGGGGTTTTGGGGGTGTAGGGACTTTGGGGTCTTCCTCTTTCTCTCGATTTTCAATCACAGGCTCCTGGGGCTTTCCTTTTCTCAAGAACATGGTGGCCTCTTCTGGAGCAACACCGCCAAGACGATTCGTTGTTTCAGACCCAAGAGTCACACCCATGATAGAACCATCCTCATCTCCTTCAATTCTAAAGCCATCGGCTCTAGCATCTCTTCTGTCCGCACGGCGGGCTTCTTCAGCCCTACGGTTGGCCTCTTCAATAAAAGACAACCCACCTGGGATGGGGTCACCTTCACCCATCTTACCGCCAGTGACGTAGTAAACCTTCCCTCCATCACCCATCTCTCGCTGAGCCTTTCGGTCGGCCATCTTCTTGAACTTGTCAAGCAACCAGGAAGGCATCTTTCCTCCGCCTTTATAGTGGTATCGTTTTTTGCTGTGCATGGCTCAAAGATAACTTACTTCTTCTTTTTCTTTTTGGCTGCAATTTTAGCGGCTTCGCGCTTTCCGAAGGCAGACTTGACACGGGCCATCGCCCATGCGTGTTGTGACGTCTTTGGTCTGTTGCCAGAACTCATGTATGCCGCGAGCCCGCGACGGTACACCTCCTTCTGAGCTGCGGTTAGGCTGTTGTAGCCCTTGCCCTTTCCTTTCTTCTTGGACTTCTTGGACTTCTTAACCTTCCCGCCTTTCTTGAGAATCATCATAGCCTATCTCTTTCTGCCATCAGCTTCTTGAGTCTAGCTTCGACGGCGGGCGGGAATCCTTTCTTCTTCCGCTTGGCCTTGGTGCCACGGTACTTCTTGTAGATTTCCGCAATCTGAGCCATGAGCTTCTTACGCCTCTCTGCATTCTTAGAACCAGCGGTATACTTCTTGTTGAACTTTATCTTGCCACCCTTCCCAAATTCCATCTCCCTATCACTCATCTTCTCTATGGCATCTGCCTGCTCCTTTGCAGACTCACCGCGCAGTCTTCTTCCAGCGAGCATTGACTGGACATCACCTCGTTCTTGGACATCTGGAATCATATCCTTTAGAGTCGTATCCATATAAGATAAGTGGGCAGCCTTATCTACAGGTGTGCCACCGATTGTTCCGTCCTTAGAACCCTTGAGTTGAGTGAGTAGATAGTTGACTCTACCCTTTTTCTTATTTGGCATGGTCGACAAGCTTGAACCCAGCTTCCTTTACAGCGCCAGGATGTGGTTTGTAGTCGCCCTTCATAAGGTAAAAACGCCCCTGCTCCTCCATCCAGTGGTATCCATCAGGGGGAGGGACAGAGACCTTCTTAGATGAAACTTTGAGCTTGGGGCGTTCGGACTTCTTAGCGGTCTTCATTTCCTCAGCTGTTTGACTGCCGCGTCCAGAATCTGGGGGTTGCGGTTTGAGAGACCGTAAGTAGAAGCTACCTTAACCAGGAAGTCTTCACTAATCTGTGCATCGGGTACAGCTTTCATGAGGTAGTCTTTAACCTCTGCTGTCATAGCCTTCGCGTCATCACTCACCGCTGCGCTCTTGCGAGCTCCTGTCTTAGGCTTCCCTTTCTGTGAAATCTTTGAAACGAGCATACAGCAAATATACTCATTTGGTGCAACCCCATTTTGCGTCCGAATAGTTGATGAACTTCTTGAAGTCGATGGACTCGCACATAAGGTGGAGGTTGTCCCGCTGTTTCTGGATACGGGTCTTCGTCTTGAAGACGTCCCTGATAATCTTATCCCTGAAGTAATTGTTCCTCCAGATAAGCCTCTTGTCGTTGCCTACTAATACGGCATCGAAGAGACGGTAGTGACGTTTCGCCTTGCTGTCGTACAAGACTACGTCGCACATGTGGATGGGTTCTTTAGTCGTCATGACTACCTAACGAATCACCGCGCTCCTTATTGCTCTGCTTCGTTAGTTCCTTCAAGGCCCTATCCATGGCTCGCCTCCGTGCTCTCGGAGTGTGATACCCATTGCTCTTAGCTAACGCCTTCGACAACAGCTCTAATGCTGCTGGATGTAGATTGACTGGCTCCATGATATAGCTATCCCTTGATACTTTTTTTACCAGAGGACTTGAGGTATCTGTGAGTCAGCTCTGTGTCGAGGAGGGAAGGCCCCCAAGGAGCCGCACCCTCAAGACCTGTCCTCTCAAGGTACTTAGCAAAGGTACTACATTTTTTTTTCAAAGTCAAGTAAAGCTAGTCAGCGTATAGCAGGTTCAGTACTATGGCTAATAAGCATACAGAGACTATTCCGTAAAGCAGATACACATTGTAAATCTATGTGAAAATAGGTGAGACATACAGAGCCCCGTGATTATACGTATACGGTAGCGGTGCAGCACGTCAACCGAAACCGATTGCCGAAACCCAGGGGTTGTTGCTTTTCCCGTTTCTGGCTCTAGGTTCTGGCTTTCCTTTTGGCGTTTCCATACAGGGAGCAAACAGCACGCAATCCACGCAAGAGGAGGAGACCCACAGGCCACAGGCACAATCTCCCCCACCATTCTAGAAGGCAAGGACTAGCACCCATCCATGGGTCACCACGAAACCCCATGCCTATACGTTAACACCGATTAACAAACGCCCATGCAATATCCCAGACCTTGGTGCGTGTAGGTATCAGAAGGCGGGAGCTAAGTCCTAGCCACAAACCACAAACCCAACCGAGATGACATTCATCCAACAACTCCAGAACGCCAACGATGCAACCTTGGCTGCCACCATGTACAACGCCTGCGAGATTGCAGGAGAGAACGTCCCGCAAGGAGACGGCGACCAAGCAGTTCGTGTGGCAACTGCGCTCAAGGTCATCGAGCAGTGTCGCCCCATCATCAAGGAGCGCATCCGCGCCCAAGGTGTGGACGGGCCCATGGCAAACGCCTTGGTGAACGCGGCAGAGATTGTGTACGCCCCAACACGTGAATCATGAACGTGTGGGAACTGCACCCCAAGGGAGCCACGTTGGGCACCCTGTTGGCCGAGCGAGAGCAACGAGCCAGAGCGGAACGTGAGCGCAGGCTGTTGCGGCAGTACGGCACCACTGACCCAGAGACCATCAAGCGAATCCTCAAATCCCAGAAAGCATGAGAGAGATTGATAACAAAGAACGGCAAGACATCAGGCAGTTTTGCTACGACCAAGTGAATGAGATGGACACTGCGGACATCATCGAGTCCCTTGTGCATCACATGGTAGAGTGGTACGAAGCCAACCCTGACCAAGCGAACATAGATATGATTAACTACTACACAAACGAATCATCATGAGCATGCTCCCCAAAATCAACACCGAGTTCATCGGCTCCACAGCAGACTACAGCATTGAAACCATGGGCGACACAACCCACGTCATGGTCAATGGCTTCTGCTACCACGTGGCTCAAATCCAGACACCAGAACTGAAGTCTGTCTGCGAGATTCTCCTGCAGGCATCCAAGGCAATGGCAACCCAAACCCAAGCACGATGAAGCACATCCATCAGCACCACATGAGCCAACTGGCACCCGCCAAGTTCACCTTCATGGACGGCAAGAAGTTCTGCTTCGACAACATGTGTGGCGTGAACGTACGCGGCACGAGAACCAAGGTCACCATCCATCCCGAGCGCGGCATGAGTCTGTTCGTCAGTGTGGTGAACGCGCCCGACATCCCGAACATGAGCATCGCATCCCCGTTGGCTGACGCAGAGCAGGTCTTGCGAGACTTCGGTGTGTCCATCCCGTTTGATTTTGAGACCATGCAGGTCACACAATAAGAGAGAGACAACCACGTTGTACTACTAGAAACCCAATTCAGATGAAAGAGACCAAGTACCACAAACTCCTCCGCGCCAAGAACGATGCATACGTGTCGATGCTACGCGCACGTGAGGCCGTCCAGAAGGCAGAAGCCAAGTTCAATGGAGCCAAGGCAGACCTTCAGGAACACAACATTCAGTTGTCAATCCACAAACTCGCAAAGGGATGAAGCAAGACGTATATGACAAGGTGACCCAACGTGTGTTGGATGGGCTGAAGAAGAAAGGCATGGCATGGTTCCGACCATGGGAAGGCTCTGGTGGTCTGGCACCTATCAATCGAGCAACTGGCCGTCCGTACAAAGGGATGAACGTGTTCATGCTGTTCGCCGAGATGGAGGACAGGGGGTACGACCACAACGAGTGGTTGACCTACAAGCAGGCTGAAGGTCTCGGTGGTCAGGTTCGCAAGGGAGAGAAATCCACCATGGTCATCTTCTGGAACATCTTCTTCAAGGGAGAGGACAAGAAAATCTACAAGAAGGAGTCTGACATTCCTATCGGCATGGCCTACGAGAAAATGTTCTCACTTCGAGCCTACAACGTGTTCAACGTTGCTCAATGTGACGGCATCGAACCCAAGCGAGAATCCGTGGAGGCAAGCAATGATGCAACGCCCATCGAGCGAGCCGAAGCTATCTACGAGCAGTTCAAGGGACGGCCAAGCCTGAAGCAGGGAGGTGACCGAGCATACTACAAGCCTGCGACACACCACGTCCAGATGCCGAAGATGGAGACCTTCGTGTCCTCCGACGACTACTACAAGGTGCTCTTCCACGAGTTGACGCACAGCACAGGACACGAGACGCTGTTGAATCGAAAGACCTTGGTTGACATGAACGCATTCGGTGACGAGAACTACAGCAAGGAAGAACTCGTGGCAGAAGTTGGAGCGCAGTTCCTCACGGGCATCGTGGGTCTGCAACCCAAGTCTGACGAGACGAACTCACAGGCATACATCAACGGATGGATTGCCAAGATTGGCAACGACAAGAAGTTCCTTGTCAGCGCATGCACCCAAGCGATGAAGGCTGTTGACTGCATCCTTGGAAATTAACACTGGTTGGCAAGCGGGAGGGCAATATCGTCCTCCCCACCAACGTTCTACTAACAGAACCCCAAACACAATTACAATGAAGAACCCAGAAGAAATTTCAGTAAGCATCGGCCACGTGGTCGGCTCAAATAGAGGACACATGAAACTCTTCGTATCCAAGAACATCTTCGTCTCCATGGTGGAGTTGCCAGACGCGACACAAGAGATTGCCTTGGTACGTCGAACAGAAGATGGAGAGAAGGTCATCACCGACAGCATTCGCTTTTCGAGCATGGAGGACATCCTCTCGAACATCGCTCTTGCACAATCCTTGGAGCCGTGAAGTTCCCCAAGTTTCAAGAGAACCTTTGTTCAGACGGACGCACTATCTTCAGCTATGGTCATCCCGTTGGCCGTATTGAAGGAGACATACTACAACAACTCGTGTACTGCAACGTCACATCCCAGAAGCATTTGAATCATGCGGCAGACCACCTAGGTCTCAAGCTACGCAAACCAATTAACCCATGAGAAAGGACTTCGTTTTTCAGATTGAATACGCAGGCAAGTCTATCAAGATGATGGACAACTATCAAGACGTCGTGACCAAGGTGCGTGAGCTAGTCAGCACAGGAGAACTTCCTGATTCACATCCATTCATCCACGTGTGGAAGTCTCCCGTTATGTTCGCTCGCGGTAAAGCCCCAGACAAGTCTTGGGTCTGGAGAGAATTTCTCATGGTGTCTCACCTTTATGAAAATTAACATCAGTTGGCACAATAAACAGAGAACCCATACGTTTTAATACTAGAACCCCTGAACAATGAATGAACCACTAGTATACATCCAAGTCTACGCAGGTTGGAGCATGGTCCTCTCCTGCACCCGTCTCTTACTTAACGAAGTACTTGACTTCCTCGAATCCAAAGCACAATGAATCAACGAAAGCAAACCAAGGGTGACCTTGTCACCAATCTCATCGCCTTTGAATCAGGCGAACTCAACGCCCCACAAACCATCGAGCTGTTCTCATCTCTCATCAAGAGCGGCATGGCATGGCAACTTCAAGGGAGCTATGGACGTGGCGCACGCAATCTCATCCTCCAAGGATACCTCGACAACAAAGGCGATATCACCTGCAACCTAGAAGAATTATAATGTACGACGGACATAACCCATTCATTGTCAATGACTTGAACAAAGACGAATTGGTGGATGCCTACTGCTTTTTCGCAGGCATCGACATCGAAGCACAAAGGATGGTCATCGAAGCCATCGACATGAAGTACAGCGTCGAAGAACTTTGGGCTACGTTTTAACATTCATTCACATGACCCACAAGATAATCAGCACAAGCAACCAATCTATGGCGGACTCCGTGATTTGGTTTGAAGGCACACTCAAGGAGTGCCAAGAAACTCTCCCACGAATCGAGCGTTGGGCGGCCAAGATGTCAGACGGATTTCAAATCGTCCGCGCAAACGAAAAAACACAATCGCAATGAAAGAGAATCAATACATGAGGTACGCAGTGTACCTCTACCATGGAGGCGAGGCACCGAATCAATGCATCGGAACCAATAGCCTTGAGAGGGCCAGGCAGATTGCCTTGCGAGCAGAGCACGCAGAAATCTCCGACAATTTTTTGGGCAAGTTCATACAATAAACCGAGAACGCCCACGTTCTAATACTAGAACCCCTTAAATACAATACACGATGGATTTGATTAACAAAGACGGACAATACACAGGCAGTGAACTTGTCTGGGGCATCGAGGATGCAGAGGAACAGGCATACCTGCTCGGCTACGAGCTGACAAGGGACGAAGCATTGCTTGTGGTCGTCCAAACCTTCTTTCAGAACGAAGGCCTGATGGAGGCCATCAACCAACGCATGAAGGATTGCATCGAATACATGGTAGAATCAGGCCAGATAAAACAAAAACAATGAAGATTGAAACTTACTACACCATCTACAACGAGATAGACGACCGCATCTACGATGGAACTCCTGTGTTTGACAACAGAAAGGAAGCTGTGGTATGGTTTCACAAGAACGATGGTAGGCCGTCAAGCATGGTCGTGAAGGTTCAGATAAAACAAAAAGAATGATGACCATCATCGACATCACCGCCCTCGCTGTACTTACAGCATACCTATCAGGACTACTTGTCCTATGTATTATCAGAATAAATCAAAATAAATAAGCTATGAAATTCAGTAACAGAGACATCACAGACGACAAAGAGTTGTTGGACAAGCTGTTGACCTTGGTCAAAGAGGCCGACGTCAACGAGATTGAGGAGTCCAAGGCAGTTATCAATTCACCTCTCGGAGCCGAGCTCCTTGCATCCTACAAAGACAACACACAATGGTTGATGAGGCAAAGGTTGATGCCGCTATTCGAGGAGCGCATCTTCGGTGAGGTTGTGAACATCAGAGACTTCAACTGGAGCAGTAACAACGAAGAGCTGTGTCTGAATATCTACAGACGCTTCATGGATAAGTATGACCCTGTTGCATCTCGTGTAGAGCAGTGGATTTCTACACAGGCCAACGAGTACACCATCACTCAACACTTCAGCAAGAAGTTCAGTGTCACGGGGTGTAGCAACGTCCGTAAGGTTATGAACTCTCCTGTACCTAATACATACGTCTTGAAGCACGGTCCCCAAGACCTCACTGTGGCTCTGTACCATGGCGACGAGCAACCAACCAAAGCGGGAGACTTCACACGTGTTCCTATCTGGGTCAACGACCACAAGGAACTTGCGATGAACATCCGTCACAAGTACAACCAAGCCAAGGCTTCCGTAGCTCGCAACCTAGTGGACAAGTGTGAGCGAGGTGAGCTACGTCAGTCACCTGCGTTCAAGTTCGACTGCTTCATCACCGAACAGGATTGGGATGAGGCTGTGAAGCTGACTATGATGACTTGCAAAGAGAAGACATACAACCTCATCTCTTACGGCAACACAGGATGGAGAACGCTTCAGGTTCTTGACCAAGAGGAAACAAAAGACAAGGATAAGTACCTCAACACCACCTTGGAAGTTATCGTGGGGGATGTGAGTTTCTCAAAGGCTCGGGAGCTGTACTCAAAGGTTGGGGCGGTGGAGGCTTGCAACGCCACCCTCAAAAACCTCATGGTCACGAAGGCTAGACTTGAAAAAGAGCTTGCGTCTATCACGGCACGTGTCTCGGAAGAGACGTCGTTGCTCTCCGAAGAAAGAATGACATTGGCTACATCCTTGGACAATAACACATGGGGTGTAGGCGTTAAAGAGAAAGTAGAACAACACTTAAATACACAGCAATGATGAACCAACTTCCACACGACCGCCTCGCGGTCCTCGAAGATAAAGCCCGTCTGTTTGACAAGATTGTGCGAGCACACCGACACAAGGTAGAAACACTGAAGAAGCCCTTGGTCGATGGCTATGGAGCACAGAGCTTCTTTACAATGCAAGTCAACAAGGTTATGAGAGACGCAGAGCAGTATGGCTTCTTTGAATCAGCCCAATCCACAGTCAATCCACAATCTGTTAAACACAATTAACATGTCAAACCTTGAATTTGTAGAAAATCTTCACGAACTTTGTAACCAAATCAAATGAAGATACTACACTGGGTAGTCATGCTGACTGCTCTCATCACATCCCTGCTGTTATTTTTGCCTGTCAGAATACTCAACAAGGTATTTAAGAACAGTATTCTTGTGGCAAGAACAGCAAGCGAGAAGTGCTTATCCAAAGGCTTCAACATTCCAATAGATTAAAATTCAAACCCATAGTAAAATGTCAGAAGACAACAACTACAAGGCCATTGTCGACAGCCTATCGGCAATTCAGTCAGCTCTCAAGGCACCTAAAGGTCAGACCAACAAGTTTGGAGGCTATAAGTATCGGTCTTGCGAGGACATCCTCGAAGCTGTCAAGCCTCACCTCAATCAGCATGGTCTCATCCTCACCGTAACCGACGAGATGGTCGATGTGTCTGGCCGAGTGTACGTCAAGGCAACAGCAGTCGTACACAACGGAGATGGTCAAGCTGTACAGACCTCAGGCTTCGCTCGTGAAGAGGAGACCAAGAAGGGTATGGATGCCGCTCAAATCACAGGCTCTGCGTCAAGCTACGCTCGCAAGTATGCATTGAATGGATTGTTCTGCATCGACGACACGAAGGACAGCGACGCGACCAACAACCATGGACGTACAGCTCCAGCCCCAGCTCGTAAGGCCGCCCCAAAGAAAGCGTCACCATCGAAAGGCTTGAGCGATGAAGAGATGGAACAGTTGGAGAGCTACATCCGCAGTAGCAAGAACTCTCTTGCCGCGTTCCAAGCTGTTGATGAGAAGCACGGAAAGCGCATGACTCCGAAGCAACAGGACACCTTGAAGGCGGCCTGCGGATGATGGAGTTTGCGAACCGACTTGCAGAGAGGGTAGGCAAAGGTTACCTGTCCTATTCCTCCTGCAAGGAGGCTCTCAAAGACATCAAGCTTTGGGAGATGTACATGCAGGGTCGCATCAGGAAGGATACAGATGCCCTCCGCTTTGGCTCGGTGTACGACAAGCTTCTGTTCGAGCCACAATTTTTTGACAAGGAGTTCGTTGTAGTTAACGACGACAAGATTGTCGAGGAGGTTGGGGGTAAGTCCCCAAGGGCCACGAAGAAGTACAAGGACTGGTTGAAGGAACAGACAATCCAAGCAACCACCGACGGCAAGGTTGTAGTCAATGCCAACGACTACAAGAAAGCGATGGAGATGATTGAACGTCTCGACAGGACACCTGTCCGTGACCAGTTCCTCAGCGGGGACTATCAGGTAGAGTTCAACAAGTTCATCGAGGGTATCCAAGGGGATGACATCCCTGTCCGAGGATTCCTAGACTGCAAGGGGGATGACTACATCTCTGACAGCAAGACCACCCAACGCATGAGTGGCTTCAGGTATGATGTCTTCAAGTTTGGATACGACATCCAAGCTTACATCTACTGCCGAGTCTTTGATGTGAAGGACTACTACTGGGTGGTACAGGAGAAGACATTCCCCTACGCTGTCGGTGTGTACAAGGCATCACCACAAACACTAGAGTCTGGAGAACGCAAGTTCAACACGGCCATTGAAAAAATAAAAGCGTACTTGGACGGTGCTCTCATCTCCGACGCTTACTACAACTACGAAGAAATATGAACACACAGGATATCATCATCGGAGCAAGCAAGTACTTTGGCGTGGACGTCACCTGCCCCACCAAGTACCAGACACCTCTTTGGGACGCCAAGTGTAGCGTCGTCAGGTACCTCGTCGGGGATAAGAACATCCCATACAAAGACTTGCACGCTCTGTTGAACTGCACAAGCAACGAGCTCTGGTTGCTCAATGCACATGCAGACAATAAGATGATGATTCCTGCGTTTCGTAATCAGTACAACGATTTCGTTAAAACAATTAACCCCTAAACCTTTAGCCATGTCTAAGGAAAACAACAACAACTACGTAGGTTACGTAGAACCCCACGTCTCTCTCAAGGTCAAGTTCACCTTGGCTGAGTTGGACCAGATGAAGCGCTTTGCCACAGAGAAAGGCAACGTGTATGTCAAGGTGAACATCACCAAGAACAAGGAGCAGAACAACAAAGGCAACGCTTGGGCTGTCATCGAAGACCCCGCCTCATGGCAGTCTAGCAAGCCAGCTGAAACGTCAGCAGACGGCATGCCGTTCTAATCCCTAGGGGTGGCGCATGGTGTGCAGGGAGAACCTGCAACGAGGTTTAATTCATTTTCCTCAGGAAACAAAGCCACCCCGACCCCGCCCTCGTAGCTCAGTTGGATAGAGCATCTGCCTTCTAAGCAGACGGTCACAGGTTCGATTCCTGTCGGGGGTACATCTCTTTTCTTTCTAGCCCTTTGCGGTGTAAAGAACTCAACCTTGTCGGGTGAGGTGGGATGTCCAGTCAGTTCTCGTGCTGGTCGATTGAAAAGAACTTGGAGTGATATCGCACCGAGAACATTGATTAAGTGGGGCCGCAAGGTTGAAGACTCATTTCCCCTTATGGGCATCAAAGACTGACAGCTTGGAAAGACAAGTACAAAGGGAGCTCGGAGCCGTGCTTTTGTTGGTGGCACGTGAGGTGTTCGACTCACCTCCTCCCTTCTATGTTTATTTCACTAGTTCCATTTATTATGCTCGCATTCGTTTTGTTGTGGGCTGTCTACATTGAAAACAACGAAGGATGAAGAAGCGTTCGACCAACCCATTTATTAACGCAGTCCGTGAGAGGTACATGGAAGAGCTGAATCTGCACCACCTCAGCCCTCGGTCCCTGCGTCGGTGGGCGGCAAACAGAAGCCGCTCGTCTGTCGAGGCCCGAGCCGCAGTGTTCAATGCCGTGTCGCCGTTTGTTGGTAGAGCTGAGGCGGCGTCTATGTTTTGGAAGGACCACAGCACTATCTTGCATGCCATCAAGAACCATGACATGTACATGGCATACAGCTCCAAGTATGGGCAGTTTTATGAGAAAGCCACACGTGTAGTTGTTGAGTGCTCAAAGGAGATGAACGTGTATCCTATCGGACAGTATCGTCACTACATCAGCAACGAGGCAGAGCTTGACGTTCTTCAGAAGACTCTCGATAACATCCAAAAAACTATTGACCATGTCAAAAACCGCGTCCAAAAGAATCAAGGACCACTGCGAGACTATCGCAGAGTTTCTGATAGAGAAGAACAATAAGTACGGGAACTCCGCGTTAGACCCAGTAAGAATCTTCAGCAAGGCTGACTCTGTTGAGCAACTGAAGGTTCGCATCGACGACAAACTTAATCGTCTTATGAACTTCAAGGAAGGAGTTGAAGACGAGGACGTTGTCCGAGACCTTATCGGCTACCTAATCCTGCTAGAAATTAAATTAAATGAGCAACCCCATCGTCACCATATTCCCTTCCATACATCAAGTACAGGAGCCAACGTACATTTCGTTGGAGACAGCGCTGAACAGGATACGACAAGGGAAACACACAACGAGGATTGATAGAATCCGTGACGGAGAGAAGAGCGAGAAGACAAAGCTTCCAATAGTTCTTTTCAGCGGGGAGTTCAGCGGCAGGAAGGACGACAATCTCAAGAGGCACAGTGGCCTCATCGTCCTAGACTTTGACCACATCGACGTAGAGCGTGGGAAGAATGTCATTGGCTCAGACCGATACGTTCGTAGCTGTTGGGTCAGCCCATCGGGTAACGGCATCAAGGCACTGGTCGAGGTGCAAGAACCATCCCGACACAGAGACCACTTCCGCAGTCTCCAGAAGTACTTCGACAGTCAGTATGGACTGGAGGTAGACTCCACTGGCATCAATGAATCACGCGCTTGCTTTGAAAGCTGTGACCCAGAGATTGTAGTCAAAGATGCTGACGTGTTCAGCGGCATGATTGGTGAGCAGACCAATGCCACCTACATCCAGAACATTGAGGACAAGACAGACTACGAGAAGCTGAACATTGCGGCACGCATGATTGCCAAGGCCAGTGATGGAGAGAAGCACAGCACTCTGATTCGTGCGGCTCATCTCATCGGTGGTTACGTCGGGGCAGGTAAGATTGAAGAGGACGTAGCTTACTACGTTCTGGAGAGAGAGATTGAGAAGCACGACTTGGATGACATGGAGCTTGCTCGTCGCACCATCAAGGACGGAGTGGCTCATGGCAAGACCATGCCTATCAAGGAGGTTCTTGCAGACGAGGAGCAGATTAAGAGGGACATCCTGTTGCAGGATGGTGACATGTCCTTCGTCTCTTCTGACGACGCTGACTTCGCATGGATTGACCAGTACAGGGAGGGCAACATTGAGGTCGGTCTGTCGACAGGCAACACTAGGTTGGACGAGAACTTCCGATTCAAGAAGGAGTTCGTCATGATTAACGGCCACAGTAACATCGGTAAGACGACGTTCACTCTGTTCCTCATGGTCAGTGCAAGCATGAACCACGGATGGAGATGGGTTATCTACAGCGCGGAGAACACTACAGCCGCCCTCAAGATGAAGCTCATGCAGTTCTGTTTGGACAAGCACATCACGAGCATGTCATATCAAGAACAGAAGCGTGCATACCAGTGGGTGAAGGAACACTTTGTGGTTATCAAAAACGATGAAGTCCTCAGCTACACAGATGTCCTTCTGTTTGCAGAGAAACTGCACCGAATGAAAGCCATCGACGGTTTGTTTATTGACCCTTACAACAGCCTGAGAATTGATGGCATGAAGGGGAAGCACCTTAACTCACACGAGTACCACTACGAAGCCGCGTCAGACTTCTTGACATTCAGCAACAGGTTGGGTGTGGCTGTCTGGGTCAACGCGCATAGCGTTACAGAATCTCAGAGGCAGAAAGACCCTGACGGATATCCCCGTGCTCCTTTTGCAGAAGACACCGAGGGTGGTGGCAAGTGGGTGAACAGGGCTGACTGCTTCATCACCCTTCACAGAAAGGTGCAACACACTGACCCGAACGTAAGGTTCTGTACAGAGATGCACGTACGAAAGGTGAGGGAGACAGATACAGGCGGCACCCCGACGCCATACGCAGAGCCTTTGTTCTTTAAGTTCAACAACACACACAGCGCCTTCTCTCTTGAGGGGCCTGTTCAAGGTTTCTTTTCTCCACTTGGTGAAAAAGTAGTGGGAACGCAGTCCAGAATACACCCTGACCTGTTGTAAACTATGGCGCATGCAGAGGAGACCAAGGAAGAATCTCACTCGTCCCAAGAAGAAAAGCGCCAAGTCGCGCAACCTTCGGCGCGATGGGATGCAGTTGAAGTCCAACCTTGAGACCTACTGCTACGACCAATTAAAGGAGTTCGACATCAGTTTTGTTTATGAGGGTGAGACCTTCATAGTGCAAGATGGATTTAGGTACCCTGGTATCTACTTCAAGTCGACGAAGGGAAAGGACTACATGAGGAACGCCACGGGCAACGCAGTCTTGCAGGTGAAGTACACCCCAGACTTCGTATCGCACGAGCACAAGTTCATCATTGAGACCAAGGGCTATGTCCCATCACAGCACACCTTCCCCATCAGGTGGAAGATGTTCTTGAAGTACCTAGTCGACAACGGAATGGAAGACTATATGCTCTTTATTCCAAAGAACAAGAAACAAGTAGACGAAACCATCCAAACCATCTGCCGTGAAATCAAAAACTCTAAGTGAGATTTACTGCTCATCGACCGCAAACATTCAGAGAGAAGCCACCGAGCTTTACGAAGACCTGCACACTGAGTGTGGTCAACCTCACATCAACTGGATTCGCGTCATGGAATTAGTCAAGGCGTTCAAGAGCAGGGTGAGTGTTGAGCTTGACACAGTAACTACAGCGTGCGATGAGTACAATGAATCGAACGATGGGCAGTTCAAACTTTCGTAAGAAGATAAGAGAGGGAGACGAAGGGGAACGCTTATGGGAGAGGTACCTTGTGTCAAGGGGTGATACTGTTATCCGTTCTTCAGACGTAAAGCCTCCAAACAAACGTCTCTACTGGGACTTGGAGAACCAGAAGAACACTCGGTTCGAGGTCAAGTACGACACGTCAGGATATGAATACATGAACCGACGAGGGAGCGATTGTCCCAACCTCTTCATGGAGTGGATGAGTTTAACCACGGGCAAGAAGTGTGGCATTTATTCAAGCGTTGGAGAGGCAGACATATTCGTTTACATTTTCAAGAAAACATCACCTGAGGGTGAGCACCTTTGCGATTACGCTCACGTGTTTTACCTAGAGGACTTTGCTGTATGGGTGGATGACAGCGGAGGTAAGAAACATGGATGGAAAGATGTCCCATGTAGTGTGAAGGGAGACAATAATGCGAGGGGTTGGCTCGTTCCAGAACAAGAGATGCTTAAAAACAAACACGTAAACGGATACATTAAAACAATCGAGCTATGAGATATCCAAAGCTTTGGGACAACGACGTCGACCAGAACTGGCTTGACGGCACAGAAGAGTTTTTCAACGGGATGAGAGAGATGAGAGATGAGCAAGTGATGACTGTCCTTGAAGACAACAAGGCCCTACTTGCTGATGGTTTTGGGGATGCGTTGATGGGTCATACTCACGGTAGTAATCCTGTCGCTGTTTATGACTACGAGCACTGCGTAAACATCCTGATTGAACGAGATGGTATGGATTGCGTCAGCGCTATTGAGTTCATGGAGTTCAATGTCGTAGGCGCATACGTAGGGGAGAAGTCACCACTATTTATTTCAATGAGATGAGAGATATCAAATGCCCAGAGAAGCGAGCCAAGATTCACGAGCTCCTCACCAAGAACGCGCAGTATCAAGCCGCCAATAACTGTGTGACGAATACGCCAGAACAGCAGAAAGAAATCAATGACTATTGTGATAGGGAGTTTATTCTCCCCATCAAGGATATTGATGAGCGGTTCTACAACTCAATCAATCCTTAATCTTCTCTCCTGTAGATAAGCTTTGAGCGCGTGCCATCTGTGGCAACGTAGTATCCAGGACCGTTGAGCTGTACACGTTGACCGAAGAGGTTGTAGTATTCTGTAGCTGAGAACGTGTCCTCAACAATCTCGTCAATGCTTGTGATAGGCTGACCGCATCCTACAGTAACCCACTGCTCTGGTTGGTCTTGGGGCCAGGTTCCAAGTGAGTCAATCCAATCAACGTCGGACAGGAATCCATACTGCCCCTCACCTACGAAAAGGTATGCGCCATTCCATCCGTCGCCGTAGCTGTCCATCATGTGAATGATGAACCTATCTGGGTCTGGCATCAACGCGGCCCCGAAGTACGGAGCACCTCCTCCAAGAAGAACCATGCTGTCGCACGTCATAATCTCCCACGTAATCTCGTTTGGGTACTCCCCTGCTGTACACTCTACAAAGACAGGGGTTACATTTGGCTGTGTCCACGCTGGGATTAGAACGAAAGCCGTGGCGATAGTCGAAAGAAACCTCTTCATCATTGAAACTTTTTTAGAATAATCTGGTCTATCTCTTGTTGAATTTCTTGTCTTGTTGCAGAAAGCTGCATCATGATTGTCGGAGAGAATCGAGCGACCTCAGTCCCGTTATCAAAGACAAGCAATGTGGGCACGCTACTAACTGTGTACTGCGATACAGCAACAGGGTTGTCATCAATAGATAGTCGATAAGACCTGCAGTCTTTTAGTTCTTTTAAGAACTCAACTTGATTGCCTTTGTTCCAGGCAGCCCAGAACTCAATCACCGTAATACCCTTTGACTTTTTAGAGTCAAGGTCATCAAGCGTTACAAAGTTTTGAGACAATGCAGATAGCGGTAAGAAGAGCAGAAGAAGAACAACCTTACTCATAAAGTTTTTCTTTAATCATCTTGATGTCCTCCTTCATCTCGGTGACATCCTCCTGTGTGCTCATGATTGTCTGTCGAACGAGCTGGTCCTTCATGTCAAACTCCATTCGAGTAATCTCAGGAGCATGAGGAGCTGGCAACTCCTTGGCCTCAGCGATGTCCGCTTGAAGCGAGAACCACATGGCGACCATGCTCCCAACCCCTGCGGCTACCATCCCTAGAGTTTTCAAATCTAGAGTTACCTCAGTGTTCTCGCCAACCTTTGCCATTTTTAGAAGAATAAATAATTAAAGCCGCACCTACCCGCGTATGATGTAATCTGCCAGTACTGTAAGTGTCTGGCTTCTACAAATATACTAAGATGATTGTTGAGCTTTGAGCCGATGACTAAACCAGCGTCCCACTCAATATCCATGGGGTCTTCGTAGTCAAAAGAGAAGTCGTCAAGTCCTCTGTGCATGCTGTAAATAGAGCACCATGTGTGGACCCAAGAGTCTTCACCGTACTTGTAGTAGTCAATACCTACGACACCAGATAGTTCTTGCTGAAGCCCAAACTCACTCAGCTCTCTTCTGTTGTAGTCATTTACAATATCACCAAAGTGATACCCGTAAAACTCTACGTCGGATTGGGCAATGACATCACCGTTTAGTCTCCAGACCTCATCATCGTCACTGTAAAAGCCAAACTCGTTTGCAAGCTGCCACCAGTGCTTGTTGTTTGGGTCATCAAACCAAGCCTCGATGGGAGAGTACCCATACACTGGGTGCGCCCTGTGAGCGGCACCTATTGTAAAGTCAAAGTCTCCAAACCTCTTGCGTAGTCTGAGCTCTGCCTGAGTGTACTTCAGATTGATAAGGCCATCACTGATGTAGCTACCCCTCAACGTGAACCAGTTACTGATATACCTTACCCTGTACTCTTGCTGGCGGAAGACATCACCTCTGTTCCTGACAGCAGAATACTCAAGCAAGTACTCCAGTCCTGGAGCATTTGACACAGTAGCATTGTCACTAATCTCGTTCTCCTGACCCGTGTAGAACTGACCTTGCTTGACCTGATAGTCAAACCTAGCAATCTTCCTAAGGCCAACGGTGAGAATGTAGTTTGCTTTGTTTACCTCAGTAATCTCTTCAAGATATCCTGAGCCAGCAACTCCATTAACTCTGTACTTAGAGTTCTCTACTAGTGGGGCATTACCACTGAGGCTACCGTAGAGCGTAGAAAATCGTAGCAGCTGTCCTTGAGCGACAGAAGCCACGCACAAAAGTGATGCGACGAGGAAAAGCCTCAGCCCATTAGGAACCGCAAGCCTCACACTCCTCTGGATTCTCCATGTTGCATACCAGCTCTCCGCTCTCAATCTTTGCTTCTTGTTCCTTGAGCTTGTCTTGGTCCAAGAAATCACAGCCGAAGTCGTCTCTCTTCTCGCTCATTCTACAACTGTTGCGGTGGGGAATGCAGCTGCCACTACGTCGTCAACCAAATCGTTGATGTTGTTTTCTGTAGTGGTGTCGTACTTGAATGAAGTGCCGTGCTTGTACACGCCTCCGTTCTCGGTGAGTTCAAAGTCAACATACACCACCTCCCCTTTAACTCTGACGCTGTTTGGTTTGATGACTGGGTTCAAAAGTGTGATACCCTGGTCGTTGAAAGTGTGTTCACCAGAAATGGTCCACTGTTTAGATGCAAAACTGTATGCCATGATTATTTTTTTGGTCGAGCTTTTTCAATGGTGCGGCCCGCAAAGTATGCACCGAAAGAAGTCAACATTAGAATCTCTAACAAAGATACGTAACTGTCTTTTACGTTGAAGGCCCAGTTGTCCATGCTGTCAGCCACCATGGTCGCCATAAACATGCTCATTAAAGCAATCAAAGTGACGGGCCTGATAAGCTTTGCCAGCTTGACATCGCTGCCCATGTCTGCCTTCCATCTCTCAGTCACGTTGTTCTGGTACGCAATCTCTGCATCTACCATAGCCTTGGCCTCGGATGGGTCAACTCCTGGCTCTTTGTCGAGCAGGTTCTTGACCACACCAAGCATACCCTGGTCGGGCAGCATGTCACCAGCTACGTCAAGAACGGCGGGGGCTTTTTGTTTTAGCCAGGAACCGAGCTTTGTTTCTTTTATCTTTTTGTTTTCCATCGTAGTCGATATATGTAATGATTACTTCTTCGCCTCGGTCAAGAGCTTCAGCAACTCTGGGATAGAAGTCGAAGTAGGCTTGTGTGCTTTTTCCAATAAACCCGTCAGCAGTTTTAACATTGCTCGACTGAGTCTCTCCAACCAGGAGGCAACCAGCAGTATGCTCGTCAGTATTACCGCAATGAATAAGTATGTACTCAAAGCCAGGAACATCACGAACCCATAGCATACCCCGATGAATATCTTGGAAGCGGTGGGAGTACTTCTTATGGAAGCCACCCTCTGTTCGATAAGTGATTCGATAAGTTCCAGCGGGTACGCGAGTCTCTCCAGCAATCTTTGTATCTCTTTGTTCATCTTCTAGTGTGTAACACAGGAACTCTCTGTTTCCAGTGACGTCAAAGAGAACTCCCGAAGTAGAATCCTCTTGACTGCTTATTCTTAAAACTTCTAATTTCATTGTGTGATATTGTAGTAAGAACTCTCTTGAAGCATGCCCTGCCTCAGGATAGCCATGTAGGTATCAGCAAGATACTTGAACTCAGCGTATTCTGCTGCAGGCATTTGTTCTTTTCTACGATTCACAATGATGTAGTAGTCTTTTGCATCCTTTGCCGCCTTGTCGATTGACCTGATGTCTCGGATGTGCTTGGAGTATCCTGGATATTCCTTGAGGGATTCTTCAGCAGCAGCTCTGACGAGACCCTTTCTGAATCGAGTAGTTGCACGTCTAGCCTCGAACGGACTCATGTTCGCCTTCTCCTGAAGGATTCTTGCAATCCTCTCTGTCCCCGCCTCATCACTAAGCAGTGATGCAATCTCATCTTCTTGACGGAAGCCTTGCATGATTACTTCGTATGCCGCAAGTTCTTCTTCAGAGTTGAATGAACGTTCACGAGGGAGGTCGTCCATCCTGCGAACAATCACATCGAGTTCCTTTGAAGAGAACCCAGCAATCTGACTCAGGGCAAGGAGGAACCTGGCGCCGTGGTGGATGTCCATTCGGTCCTTGTCCTCAGGTCTAACGAAGTATTCTCTACCTGTGGATGAGATTACCTTGTTATCTGTGATGGACAGGTTCTGAACAATGTTGGCGGCGTCGTTGATGAACTGTCCGTAAGGTCCCATAAGCATGCTCATAGCAGATGTTGCCGTAAGCTCAGCTCCTTGGTGGTATGTTCTGATGGTCGGACGTGTACGCTTCATGCGTTCAAACAACTCGGCATCGCTCTCTCCCTGAGTGGCCTGCAATGATTCATCACCCAGCATCTGTGGGAGCTTGAACAAGATGGCGTAGTTGGCAAACTCCTTGAGCAAGTCGTCAGAGTATCCAACGGGAGGGGTGGGAAGCATGTCAATGACCACACTGGCTGCGATGTTAAGCAACTTGTTGTCCTTGAACTCCGACTCTTCTTCGTCTTCACCCGCGAGCAGCTGAGCGACAGCGGGGATAAGGACTTGACCGATTGTGTGGAACATAGCCAATTCAGCCATGTGACCAGCCATCAATCTGTATCCCTCTCTTTTTGTTTGGGCATCACCCTGGGTAATCTTTCTGAAGTCTGAGTAGATGCTTCTCTTCTTGTTCACAGCGAATCTTGCGAAGGGCAAGACAACGTTTCTCACGAACGCCACTGCGGGAGCAAGTGCTCCGCCTTCATCCTTGTATACGTCAGCTGCCTGTCTTGGGGTTGACGCTGCCTGGTCTTTCGTAACCATCGAGTCAGCGTAGCTAAGTGCATCCTGGTTAGGAGAACCTGCCTGCTCTTGCCAGTCGATGTCGGCGATACTATCAACGATACCCTCGGACAAGAGGTAGTCTGCATAGAAGGCAAACCATGATGAGACGGCGACCACTTTATCTGTAGACTTCAGGTTCTGCAGGGCAACAGACGTCAACTTATCCTGGGTTCTTTGGAACCAGTTTGTTTCTGTCTGGATGCTGCCAGTGTATGGGTCGATGTTACCTGCCTCGTAGTCTCTTGAGAACACGGGAGAGTTCTGGAGGAGCTTGTATCTACCGTTAGCTTCCAGAGCAAGCTTGGAATCCTTGAACAATCCGTTTCTCAATGCGTGAGCCCAGAGTTCACCAATCGTTTGGATGAAGTACGGGATGGTTTCGGTTGGCCTTTCTGCGTTAGACATGACACTGATAGCAACAGTAGATTGCTTCATGGTCTGAATAATCAATGAACCAAACGCCTTCACAACGACAGCGTTCCTAACCAAGGTCAGTGGGTTAAACACCTTTCTTCCCTTGATGCTGATTGTTGACTGGAAAGCAACAGGTGCTTGCCCCGCATCCTGAGTGATGTACTGCATCATCTTGTTATGCAGCTGCTTTCTCGTACCGTCATCCTTGATAAGCTTAGTCATCGCCTCACTTGCGAAGGCTCCCTGCAACGCCATCACATCGCCAACGGTGTTGGTAAGGATTGTGTTCTCTCTAAGTGTACGCTCGTTAATCTTCAAGAAGTTCAAGCCGATGATATTGTTACCACCGCTGATGCTTTTTGGATTACGCTCGTAAGAGGAACCTGCAACTTTCTTGGCGTTTGCCAATGAAGAGGTACGCATGCTATCCATGATAGCTTGACGCATAGCGAGCTGTTCATCGACAGCGTCATTACGGACCTTGGTCTTAACCTGGAAGGGTGTGTAGTTTGACTCTACTTTGAGTGTTTTACCGAGGTATCTCTCAACGTAGTTGGCGAAGGTGTCTTGCTGTGTGCCGTGGATGTTGACCATGAAGTCGACAAACTCTGCAAGGTCAGCACGCTCACTAGTAACCTTGTCAATCAAACCTTCAAGATTAGGTTCAGAGAAGAGGTAGTCGAAAGCCTCCTGCATCTCCTGAATCTCCTCGTTGCTGTACAGGTCTTTCTGCTCAGAGTAGTGCTCGATGCTTCGCTTCATAGCGTCGCGCAAGTTCAGGTACCACTCTGCCGCGTTCTGACCTGGAGCCCCCTCCTCAAGCATCGGCATCTGTCTAGCCATAGAGAACACTTGCATGATTGCATTGTCCTTGACTGACCGAAGGCTGCCCCCTTCCTCTTCGATGCGGGTCATCTCATCGGTGATGGCCTCTACAGTCATCGCGTGAATCATGTCCGCCTTAGCAAAGGCTCTCTCCATCTGAGCGAAACCAATGTAGTTTCTAATCTCAGCGATGGTCTTGTTACCCTGAGGGAAGATGAGTCTGATGAACGAGTCTGCTGTATCAAACAATGCCAAGAATGGTTGTCCAACTGCACCGATACCTTTCGCTACCAACTCAGAATCAATTTTGTCAGCCATCTCAATCTTACCGCGAACTCTTGCCGCCAAGTATCCGAGACCCATGACCGAGTCATTCATGATGTAGTCATCGAGCTTGAACTCAAGGCTGGCAAGGGTAATCTTGTCTAGTTTGTTGAGTCGCTGACGCAGAGCCTGTGGGTCAAACCCATCCTCTGCGAAGATTCCCAATATCTCTGCAATGTGCTGGTCTTCAAGAAGCTTGTCCAAGTTCCCAAAGATTCTGGGGATAATCACGTCAGTGATGATTGCATCCTTTTGCTGTTCCAACAAGTCTGCCTTGTCTTCTGCGAGCTTACCCAAAACAAACTCTACGTCAGCTGGGTTGGCTGGGTCGAGGTTGAGTGCAGGGTTGTTGTCGATAAAGTCAAGGATAGCCTTGCGTGTTGCACTCAGTCTGCCCCTCTCGAATGCTTTGACCAGTTTGTCATACTCCTCATCAAAGCTCGTGTTGTTCTTTGCTGCAGCAGCCCTGGCTTTGGCAACCATAGCCGCGTTCCTTCCAATCTCTTCAAGGGCCTTGAACTTGTTAGCCAATACTTCAAGAGCTTCAACAGAGATTCTCTGCGGAGCTTCGGCAACAACGCGCTGCTCCTCTGTGTCGAACTTCGTCTTGACCTTGGTCACAGAGCTTGTAGCTGCAGCCAAGGTGTTGAGGAAGTCCCCCATATCTGCAGGAGAAATCAATGCTGGGTTGATGCCAGCAAGTTTCCCAATGACAGAACTGTAGGATGCGGTAGACTTGAGGGCTTCCCCTTTCTTACGTGACTTGACCACACGACGCAAAGACTGCTGAAGCTTTCTTGCAGCAGACACCGAGGCCAAGTAATTAGCCATGGCCTTCTGCGAATCCTTCTTGTCAAAGATGTCGATGAGCTTCTCGACAAAGGTGTCCATCACCTCAGCCCCACCCTCTTTCTTAATCCTTGCAGCAGAAGCTTTGTGAGCCTGCCTAGCAATCTTCATCAACCTTTGAACGTCCTTGTTGGAGAAGGGCACAGTACCCAACTCTTTCATACGCTCGTTGATGAGCTTTACTGCGAACCCAAAGAACTCGTCAACTGTCTTCGCTTTGGATTTAAGCTTGTCTAGTTCTTCCTTGAGTCTCTTTGATTCGGTGCTAAGCTTTTGGTTTCTCTTGCCGAGGGTGTTACGAGCAGCTTTTTCTGCAGCCTTCCTTCCCGCTGTCCTTCCTTCCTTGTAAGCTTTTGCAGCAGCATACAAGGCCTCTGCGTTCTCTTTGCTCATGCCGCTCGCAGTGAGCAGCTCGATTACCTCCGACTTTTTTCTGTTCCATAGCTCCGATTTCGAGGGCGTAATAATAAGCTTTCCTCGCTTATTCACTCTCGCGCCTGGAGTGGGTGCCGCTGGGTCAACCATGTCAGCGATGAGCTTCATCAGATTGCCCTGAGCCTTAGCACTTTGGATAACAGAAACACTCTCTGAAACAGACTTTACCTCTCTTGAAATCGCATCTACAGGAATCGCTTCCTTGACAAACATCCGACCCCAAGTGGCCTGACCCATGCCTCCCATCATCTGGAATGCTTGCTTGGTGATGTAGGAAAGCTTGCCCTTGGCGTCAAGCTTCATGTCACCAACACCGAGTCTGTTGTTTTGCTCAATGTTTCTATCTCTACTTTCCAGTGTGGAGATAGCGTCATTCATTGTCTTGAACACAATAGTCTTCGGAGCTGGAGCGTTGGTGTCAACGTTAACCAACTTGAGCGGATATGAAGCAAGAGGGTTCGGGTCTCTCTCAAGCTTTACCTCAGAGGTAATCTCAATGGCTCCGTAAATCTGATTGGGCTCAACGCCTTGCAGCACCTTCTCTTGGAAGTAATCGAAGAAGAAGTTCTTCAGGAACGAACCGAACTGACGCATGTTCGGCTTGGCATCAAACATCTTTTCGTACTTGGCAATGATGTCTGCCTTGGTCTTGCTGTCCTGACTAGCCTTGGCCTTGACAACTTCACCGAGAACAGTTCCAAACGTTTCCGCAAACTCCCTCCTCTGCTCAAAGGTTGACTTCTTTGCTGAGGCAAACTCCTCGAAGAACCTCTGCATCAAAGCCTCTGTGCTACCAGCCATACTACTGAGCTTAGCAGTTCCCCTCTTGAGAGGGTCAGCCTTACCTCCTTTCTTGACCTTCGTTTCGTTAGCCTTAATCTGAGCGGCAATAGACCTTTCTTCAGTAAGAGCGATGGTTTTCTTCAAGGCATTCTTGTACTCAGTCTTCGTCAAGACACCTTGATTGACTAGCTCAAGTCCCAAGTTTGCAAATGTGACAACGCCGTTGGTGGAGCTCCTGTGCTTCATCCTGCCCCCACTGATGAGAAGCATGTATGCCTTTCCGTCTCGGGACTCCTTGAGCAACTTGTTGAGCTCACCCGCCATGTTCTTGCCAGCGGATTCGCCAGCCACCGCCCACACGTCTCCCGTGTTTGCAGAGTAGAAGAGACCACCACCGTTCTTTGCAATCACCCGACCGTCGACACTTGCTGTGCCAACCATCATGTTATCTGGTGAGTGAGATAGAACTGCACGTCCTTCGAGCATGGACAGGTCTTCTGTTCTTACAGTACCACTGGCAAGCCACTCATCCATCTGAGTTGTAGTGGCGCTGAACTCAAGGTTGAATATGCCGAGCTGTTGTGGCTTGACGAGCGCAACGGGGTCAACTCCTTGAGAGCCAACCCTTTGGAACTTAATCGTCTGCCCACTAACGCGGCTTTTCGCATTGAATCTTTCATCGGACTCAGAAATTTTGACTGCATCTTTGGCGAGAACGAGGGCACCCACTTGAATGACCTCAGAAGATTCGGCGATAGGTCTGCCATCTCGCTTGTCGTAGAACCAGCTGTGACGGAACGGGTTCATCCCGACCTGAATCCAGCCTTCCATCTTACCAATCTGCTTGTAGTCAGAGTTGTATTCTGACCCATTCATGATATCGACAGCTCTCTGGTACACGGACTCAGGGGACTCGTTCTTGTAGTCACCGAACATGCGAGCAATGGTCTGCTTACCCTTGCCCCTTGCAATGTTGAGGGAAGCCATAGGTGTAGAGTCAAACGTTGCGTTTGTAATTACCGCTGTCTGACCGTATCCGATAGCCTTGCCACCCAAGAATGGTGTTCTCTCTTCAGCTCTTTTACCCTGGTGTACAGACACTACCCATGTGTCGTAGGTGTCGTAGGCAGGGATGTCGAGACGAAGGCCCACGTAGTATCCGTCGGGCAACTCCTTGTTTACCCCAATGATTCCCTTAGTGACTTTGTCTGAGGTAAGCGAAGAAGCGACGTCGAGAACTGTTGGGATTTCTGGTACGGTCTCAAATGGTTTGATGGGCATGTTTTCCCTGACCGCACGCAAGTAATCCTCCTGTGTGATTTCTCCAAGCTCGTACTTGTTGAGCACGTCCAATACAACAGCATTACGTGTCTGTCTCTGAGACTCTGGCAGCTTAATCTCCTTGCGGCGCTCAGCCATCTGAGCTTCGCTAACGTTCGCTGCTTGCTGGAATGGAACGGGAGCGTTCTGCTCTAGCTCAGGGTTGGGCAAGGATTGTGCCTTGGGCTTCTTGACGCTATTGCTTACCACGTCATAGGCCTCCATATAGTCGTCGTATCTAACGCCTTCGCCCTTGCTACCCTCACCCTTGGTAAAGAACACCACGTCAGGCTCGTCAAGCAGAGGTGAGTTCTCTGCATCCCATCCATCTGGAGCGTACTCCCTGTTGAACGAGGTTCTTCCTACTGGCTTATATCCGAGTCCGATGTAGATGTCCTCAAGTTCTGTAGCAAATGCATCAAAGAAAATCTCAAGGTCTCTCTCTGCCGCCCAAGCTTCCATCCATGCGAACATGGGTTTGGTGATTCTCTTGAATACAGAGTCAGGGTTCTTGAAGATGCCGCCAACGTATCCCTCCTTGGTGATGTAGCCTCCAGCACCGTAGTCTGATGTCATGAAGATTGTACCACCCTCGTCTACGATTTTCTGTACGTCCTCTTCTGAAAGCTGGGTGACTTGCAAACCAATGTTAATGCCACGCTCAGCCATCATCTTCATGGCTCTGTCCATAGAGCGAGCGAAGAAGCTGATGCCCTTTGCATCTGAAGCATCAATGATGTCAATGCTTGTCGCGTCTCTCGTCTCTCTAATAGGCTCAGACTTCTGTCTTGTGGCCTGTCTGGTTTCAGAGTTGTACTCACCTTCGTGGACATACAGCTCATCAAACTTCCACCCGCGATTACGCTCCATGTAGGACACGAAGTTGTCGAGGTGTGCTTGGTTCTCAAACACTTTCTTGACGGGCCAGTTAGCCTTGCCGCTCAAGCTTACCTTAAATACTACAGTAGCAAAAATCTTGTTGCCACCAGACTCCATGGCCTGCTTCTTGGTTTCATCAAACCCGTCTTCTGCATCGTCATCTGAAATGATGCCAGCCTTCATAGCAATCCCTGCATAGTTGGCTCTGATGGTAGCAGCTTTGAGCTGTTCGATAGAGTCGATGCGGCGACCTTCTCTAACATCTGAAGTCAATCTGTTGACCGCAGATACAACGTCTTCAATCTTAGCAGATGGGATATCTCTCACCCCAATCCTCCCGAGATGCGGTGACAAGAACTCCATGAACTTTCTGATGGCGCTCTTCTGGATGTCAACGCTGATATTACCAGCACTGAGGTCAGCCAAGAACTCCATCAAGAACTCATCGGCAGACTCGACCTTAACACCCTTGTTTACGTTCTTATTGCGGAGGGTTCCAGTAAGGTCTCCAGTTCCATCTCCGTAATCCTTGAGGAAGTTTCCGTAGCGTTGCTTCAGGTTGTCTGGCAGGGCTTGGAAAAGCTTCTTTGCGAGACCAACAGCAGCCTGAGTACCAAGGCTTTGGATGACGAAGTCGTGATACCCCTCGTGGTAAGCTGTGTTCTCAAGCATTCCAGGAAGAAACAGCTTGGCTTTTCCTTGACCAATGTACAAGCCACGAGCAACCATGTTCGCAGCCTCCTCACGGTTCATCTTTCTTACCTCACCAGTCTCTGGGTCTTTCGTTTCCATCTCCATGAGGTCTTCGACCATAGTGTCAAAGTCCTTGTAGATTTCAAACTGAAAGTCTCCAAGAGAAGACATCGCCTTGACGACGTTCATGGCGTTCTGAACACCCTTGACAATACGAGCACCAGTAGTTACCTGACGCTCTTTGCCGTCCTGTGTTACGGTAGTGAATGGGCTCACATCAAATTCTGTAAGCTTAGAAAGAATCTTAGATACTGAACCAAAGTTTTCCGAGCTGACGGTGACCTTTCCTCTACCGTCTTCAAACAAACCACCATAATTACTTCTGCGCTTACCAGCCTTACGAGCTGCCCTTGCTAGAAGTTGAGACTCAACCTTGCCGTCTGTCTCAAAGATGGCGTCCATTTCACCTTCAATAGTTCCCCTTTCGTCGAGGAGCTTGCGAACCTCCTTGGTAATTCCTGCTCTTGCAGTACGGTCAGCTCGTGTGTACTTCTCTGCAAGAACCTCAACCCTGTTGTGAATCTCAACAAGACGCTTGTAGGCTTCGGGGTTAGATTGCTCCAACTCCTCCATCAAGGCAACCCGCTTTTCGCTAAGCTTGCTGAAGGCACTAACAGCTTCAACAATCCTCTTTCCGATTGCAGCTCTTTCTTGCTTGCTCTCCGCTTGAGTAAACGACTGCTGCAACTCCTTGATTACCGCTGTTGTTTTGATAAGGTCTATTCCCTTGCTTGCTACAGTTCTAGCAACGTCACCAGAGCTTGCCATTGTAGCACCCATAGACATACCCGCGAGAGCACCCTCCCGCGTTTGCCTCCAGAACTCGTCGTAATCCCACTTGACAGCTTCGCCCCCTGCGCGTTGAGCATTGATTCTAGAGGTATACTGCCAGCCTGCGGTAACCCCCTCTGTGATACCTTCCTCAACAGCGCCCAAGCCTGCACCAATCAAGAGACCCTTTGTCCACTGCTTGAATGATTGCTCGGCACCCTCTGTGACAATGTTCTTAAAAATTGCGCCAGCAATAGTTTTTCCAGCAAAGATTTGAGAACCCACAGCTGCGGGCAGTCCCTCGGCCACACCACTGCTAACCACAAACCCAAGTGCTTGAGCATCGCTCAAGTTCTTAAACCAATCAGTGTCTTTGTTTTCTGAGTAAACTGTTGCCCCACCTAGGAGGGATGTAACACTACCAACAGCCCGCACATTACCACGACTTACCGCACCAGTAAGCATTGCAGCACCCATCAAAGGGGCTGAAGCCCCGAGCATACCAATACTGTCAGAGAAAAATCCTCCGACATCTCCTTCTAAAAGCTTCTCCTCAAGAGATTTATTGGACACCGCCATCTCCTTACGGATTTCTTCGATACGTTCTCTCCGTGCTGTTTGGTCCTCCTCGTTTCCTCCTAGTGCATTCTCCACTGCGGTAGCAACACCGTCCCACATGCTCAAGGAACTCTTCCTGAATCCAGGGGAAAACACGTCTGTTACACCAAGCCATCCTTGACCAGACTCGTTGACGTATCCCTCACCAGTAAGGTCAGTGGCAATGTCGTAGTTTCTGTAAAGGTTTTGCTCAATAGAACGCCTTTGTTCTAATGTGAGGTCAGAGCCTAACGTTTCCTGGAATTGCGATGAAGCATCAGGCTCAATCTGTCCGTTGATATAAGAGAATATCTCGTTGCTTGCAGACTTTCTCTCAAGGTCTAGAACGAAATCCTTGTATTGCTGTTCTCGCTCTTCAAGAGTGGAGCCCTCTTCGGGCTCAAAATTTGGAGCGTAAAATCCTTTATCCCTTCCAGAATAGATTGCTCTGGCTGGGATATTAAACAGTTGGTCGAAAGTGTCTGGTTGCGGTGCATCAGGCAATCCTCGGGCAAACTCCAACAGGCCATCTTCGGTGTTGTTTTGGACACCGTACTCAAGAGCCTCAATCATCGAGAGCCTTTCTTGCTCTAGCTCGTCTTGAGACATTTGCTCCAGCCTAGATGTATCTAAGCCTTTGGAATCATAGTATTGGAAGATGTCAAAGTTCTCCTCAATCCACTTGTTACGGTTTGACTCATAGGCCTGTCCGTAATCGTACACCATCTGGGCATCGGCGCCTGGAATTTGCCTGCCCTGAAACTCGTAGTTCTGGTGGGGGTTAAATACTACGGGAGGAGAATCCGAATCTCCACTCCGTGGTTCTGGCGCTTGAGCTGGAGACGCCAAGGTAGACTCCCCAAAATCCACCTCCGAAGCTTGCTCCAAACGTAAACGCTCGGCCTCTTCTTGCTCTTTTTTTTTTCGCTCAGCTTCTTCTTGCTGAAGGCGAGCGTCTTCTTCTTGTTGTCGTCTGACTTGCGCGAGTCTCTCGCGACGCATTGCTTGCAGTTCAGCCTCTGATGCGCCAGCATCTACAGCCGCTTGGTAACGTGCAAGGAATTGTTCCTTTGTCTCCATAGAGACAAATATACCAACTTAAAAGTTCCTTACTGACCAGCGGCTTCGTAGTCCTCTGCCATCTGTCTCATTGTCTCAGGTGTCAACTCATCAATACTGTCGACACCGTACATACCAAGCATGCCCTGTTCTGCAAAGTAGTTGAAGATAGAAATCTCGTTTTGAGCCTGCTCAATTCTTGCCTGAGGTCCAGGGCGGCGGCTAGAGCCCGACGTCGTGTTACGCATGTCGTTGCTAATGCTGGCAAACAACGGGTTGTCAGGAGTAATCTTCGTTGAAACAGCGTCATCGAACAAGTTTTGAACTTGAGCTCGGGCATCAGGGTCGGCACCAGCTTGGTTCATCGCTGCCGTCATAATGTCGTTAGGGACAGTGAGGGTGTATGCTGCGACTTCTCCTGTAGCGGGGTCGAGCTCTACACCCTGAACAGCAACCTTGCTGAATCCAAATTCTGTTCCTGGAATAGTTACGGTCTCGTTTCCTGGGAAGTTGAATGTAGGAACACCAGCAACGGTGCTACCGTCTGGTGCGGTAGTGGATGGTGTTGTTGTAAGTGCCGTAAAGGTTGGCGCGGTGGGTCCGCTAGACGTGCTTGTAGTAGCTGCATTCTGAGCATCCCTCCTTCTTTGTTCAAGCTCTTCTCTTCTTTGACGTTCTGATTCAATCTGAGGTCTCTCGTCAATAGGGATAATCTTAGACTGCACATTGGCTGACTCCTTGTCAGCGTAGTTCTTGTAGGCCTTTCTGTACTCTTTAACAGCGTCCTTTTCTTCCCTAGTGAGGTTACTATCTTCAATGTCGGCATCGGTCACAGCAAACTCCCACTCACCATTCTTGTACTCCCCGTAGATTGCAGGGGTCTGGTCATTTCCAAACTTAACGTTGGCAGCTTCTGGGTTGTACTTCTCAAGAGCTTTCCTCTGGTCATCTGAATCGAGGTAATCCTTTCCTGGGGTGTCCTCATTGTACTGCTCAAGAGCAATCTGATTGCGTAGGTGAACGTTCTGATTAAAATCTGTCCGCGCTCGGTCAGTCATAGCCCCATCAAAAGCTTCGATATCTAGTTCACCCGTGCCAAGCTTTGTCTCTTCATCAAGAACCGTAAAGGCTCGCATCTTGCTAGGGTCAAAGGTTTCTTCAGCAACGGTGTTTGCGTAGTCTGTCGAGTTGAACGCGGTCTCCTTTGCTACCAACAATGGTGTGTATACATCTGAAGCGTCTGCGTATCTGCTATCGGTCCAAGGGACAGCATTAGCGCTACCTTCTTCTCCAACCATGAGAACGCCTTCCTGCATAAAGAAGCTTGGTTCTACCATAACAGGCTCGCCATTCGCATCACGAACGACCTCACCATTCTCATCAAGCTTAGGGGTCAGGTTGTAGTTAGCCCAACGCTCTTGCTCTGTGGTAATATCTGTAGACAGGTTGTCGAACCCACCAGTCTGAACACCTTGAAACGTCTCTTGGTTTCTTTTGCTCCTACCTTCTGAGACTCCAGAAACCTGCGTCCATTGTCTTTGAGCCTGAGCCCATCTTGCTTCTGCAGCAGGGTCACCAACGTTGGCTTCGAGATTAGCCCCAGCAGCTTCATATTCTTTCCAAGCCAAATCCATGGCTTGAGAATCTCTTGCATCAATAATGCTTGGGTCTAATACAGAGGTAGCGATTTTGTCTACGCCACGGCGCTGCAGATACTTCTGAGTCTTTCTGTCTTCGGCTTCATCTTTCTGAAACTCAAACTGTTCGTCAGCTCTGTCTGCTGCTCGGTCAGCTCTCTCATCAGCTTTAACAGCACGCTCCTCTGCAGAAATCTTGAACTGTCTTTCAAACTCAAGGTTCTCGCGATTGAGCTTGTCGATTTCAATTTGACGCGCTTCCTTTCTCAACGCCGCAGCTTCCTGACGGTCAAGCCTAGCCTGCTGTTCTGCATACCTCTTTGCCTCAGCTTCCTCTGCTCTGGCCTTTTGCTTCAGTGCAATGACCTGAGAAACATTACCCTGAATCTGAGCTCCAATATCCCGTGCGTAATCCGATGCGTACTTCTTAGCCATCTTATGCGAATTGTGGTTCGTCGAGCAAGTCGTCCATGAACTTCATCAAGGCATCCTTGTCGCCTGCTTCCACGAGTTTCTTGATTGTTTTTGATTGGTCTGGGTTGAGAACGTACTCACCCCCAGTAACTCTGATTCCTGTGTCTTTACCCTCCTCTGTAATGACAGCCATCTCGTTCTCTTCATGAGAAAACTTACCTGGTGTCTTTTGAATCTTACCCCCGTCTTCGTTAAAGTATGCGCCGCGACCAAAGATGGCCCCTCGCTGAGATAGCGGAAGCTTCTGGGCACCACTCTTGCGCAGCTGTCGAAGAGTCATTTCGTCTTTAGGAATGTCTGGGCCAGTAACGCTTTCTGCGTTTTTCATGCCAAGCATGTCAGTTCCCATATCCATCACCTGACCAGCCATAGAAAGGTTTCCAAGCCCGCCAACGGCTGCACCAACACCAGCACCAATTTGTTCTTGAGCCCCAGCCAACTGTTGATTAGCCATTGACAGCTGCTCGAAGCTCATGTTTTGGTTGAACTGGTTTTGCTGTAATTGCATTTGTTGACTCTGCATTCTAGCGTCAGCCAGCTGACCCATGGCTGCAGTCTGCATTTGTTGCTGTCTAAGAACTTCTTCCTGTTGAGCTCTGTTTGCTGATTGCGTAGCACCAGCCAAAGCACCAAGACCTCTAGAGCCAAACTGTGATGCTGCTGCCGTAGTATTAGCAAGCCCCCTATTGATGTCATCAACCCTCATTTGCATAAGCCTAGAGTCGTATGCGTTCTTCGCCATCTCGTAGTATTGTGATGGCGTTGCCAAAGACGGTTGATTTGCCTGAAGGTCATCAAGCTTCCCTTGATACTTAGCAACAGAATCACGAGCGGTATTCATATTTTGAATACCCTGGTAAATATCGTATGCCCCTCCAAGCACGCCAACAAGACCAGATGCCTGCATACCTTGACCCGCCAAGAACATGTCTGAACCCGCAGTCTGCATGGGACTTGTCGCGCCGTATCCCTGTGCCATTCTTGCATCAAGGTTTGCTTGCGCCGCAGCATTAGCCTTAGCTGCATCCAACTCAGCTTGACTGTACTGACCTGCAGATTGCGGCGTTGTTATGCCTGGTGCTGCGTTAGGGTCGTTAATACCGTCAGGCAGCTTGAATTGGTTGAGGTAAGACATGATGCTAATTTACTGATTATTAGGTTGGCCTCCGTCGTTGTGCAGAGAGGACGGGTCATACACAAGGTTTACAGCATATAACTCATTGGGTGTGCTGCCGTTATTCTCCAGCTTGACCTTTGCATAGTACCCTCTGAGCATGTCTCCACTAACACCAGAGCCGTAAGCATTTGCGAGGATATCGCCTGGTTCAATAATGTCGCGAGCGCTGACGTTAGTGTTCAAGGTGTCCCTGTCATCAACGCCAGTAATCTTTACGCCACTGCCAACAGCAGTCCAGTTTGTGTCAGTGCTTCTGATTCTATACAATACACCAGAGCCAGTTATCACAGGGCTGTCGTTTACAAACGTGGTGAATGTGAGCTTATTGTTGTCTCCGTCTACTGACTCGACTGTCCCGATAACTCGGAATGAGCTAGACGCCAACTCAAACTCGTTTGCGTTATTCACATTGTCATCGTTGACTCTGGGAACATTGGCATAATACATGCCTTCCTTTTCGTTGAAGTGGTCAGCTTGAATTACAGCAGCTCTGTGCTTGTCATTGCTCAGAGTTGCTTTCCACTTGGAGTCGCCTTCAAGACTGATTGCCTTGTAACCCTTTACACTACTGGGGTTACCCTTAGAGATAATCTCAATCTTTGAGTCATATCCAGTACCATAGAAATTGTTCCTTGCAGTGTTCTTGTTGTGGAACCACATCTGACCATCCTTGAACGAAAAGAATTTGTTCTGAATGTTGGCGTACATCTCTGGAACAAACGAATAGAATGTCAACCACTTCTCAGACGTTGGGCTCCATGCAATAGTAGCATTCCCTGGGTCTACTACGCTTGTAATAGAAAGAGCTTGACTTCCTCCATCTGCATCTGTCTCAGCGACGTTGTCGCAAAAAGTAATTGAGTTATCTCTCAAAGACAGGTGAGCACTACCTCTGTAAAGTCTGTTCTCATCTATAACCTCTACACGCAGCGCTGTATTGGTTTGATTTTCTTGAAACTCTGGATGAATGTAACATCCGTTCACGTCGTTTATTCTGTCGAGGTAAACAACTCCTTGATGAGCGTCATCCCACTTAGGGATACAGGTTCCTGAAAAAGCACTCGATTCATTCCAAAGCAGAGGGTCGTTGTCCCAACGCATCAAAAGAGCGTTTCCAAAAACAGGGGATACAAAAACGTCATCTTGGTCTGCCGCTGCAGGAGCTGCCTCGGCATATCCAATAGTCACACTGTCAATGACAATCTTTACAAAGTCAATGGGCTCTGTGGTAATGACAAGCTCTGAGTTCTCTGGGTCGAAACCTGCTGGGATTCTTGGTCTAGGCACAGCGTTACTCAAATCACACAGAGTCTTTTCAAAATAAGACTCCATCTTAGCCGTGCTAATTGGCAGAACACCCTTGCTGCTCACAGAACAAACTACACCGCTATTAGGGTCAGAGAAGTAGATTACTCCAAACCTATTCAAGACACCCTCGGGGCAATCCCCAGGACCGTATGACCCAGCCAAGAAGGTAGCTGTTCCCATCACGTCTGTGGATGTAACGAGACTGCTGTCCTCCCCCATCTTCACAACGTTTCTGTTGATGGGCACAAAGGATACTTTGCTCTGCTGCAACACTGTCAACGACTCATTACCATCTTCAATCGCAGTAACCCCACCATATTGAGCGGGCATGTCCTTGTACGGGAACTTGCTTGGATTGAAGGATGAAAGATGAAGTTGAGTCGAATCAAACGACAATGGGTCGCTGTAGGTAATTGAAGAGTACCGTGTTATTTTTTCTTGGTCAGGCGTTTCAATATGTGTACGACCAAGAGACTTTCCGCTACTATCAAAGAAGTCACTAGCTCTCTCTGACTCCACATGCATGATGTCGTAAGCTTGTTTTCTTGGAGAGGTTGGGTTGTATCTTCTAGTAGCAACTGAGGTAGCCAGTGGCTCGTAGTTGCTTCTTTCATTCACAAGCATTTCTCTTTGCTTGAGATAAACGTCTCCATCGTTCAACGTCACTACGCCTACAAACGTTCCGTTTGATGAATCAGGCGCGGAGTCTACAGAACAGCTGTCAAAGTCTAGTCCAAACGAAGCTGGGACAAATGGATTTGTAGAGGATACGAAGTACCTAAACTTATTGCCGAGTGGTGCTACACCTGCAACAAATGCAAATCCATTCCCATTCGCCTCGGCTTGAGAGTCGTCAGAGTCATGAAACACAACCTTGTCCCCAATGTAAAAACGATGGGCCGATTCAAAGTTGTTTGAATTAAGTACAGTACACTGAAGTCCGCTGATGCCTGTGTTCACCCTGTCTCCTCCATGAGTCCTTCTGTTGGCAACAGTCACAATAGGGTATGACTCCCCAATCTCGTAGTACACAGGCTCTTCGACGGCCTTCTTTGGTCTAAGGATTTCAATGACACACTTTTGACTGAAGAAATCTGTACCCAACTCGACCTCACCTCTTTTGAATCCTTCGTGGTCGTTATCCCTTACGCTCAAAAACCACCCCGTCCTTCTGTAGATGTCATCTTTCTTTTCGCTCTCGGCTTCTTCAGGTGTGTTTTCAGATGGTCTGGATACTTCGAGGGGATTACTCTCATCGTCAACAAAGTAGTTGTATCCAGTAATCTTAAACTCTTTGGACTGAGGGAAGATAGTTTGTCCATCTGGACTTTCATAAGACACAACCCTAAGGATGTCACCTTCTTGATATTGATATGACAATTCCCCACCCTTGAACTCTTTGTAAGAATTGTTCTTACCCTCAAGCGGACGCATAGAAAGAAAAATGGCAGAGCGGATGTCTCCACCTAAGGAGCTGTTGATTAGTCTGCTGTTTGCTAAAGAATCCGAAACGTCATCACCCGAAACATTATCTACACCAGCTGGTGATAGAATGTCTCTGAATAGCGTAAGGTTTGGAAGAAGAGCTTCTGATACAGTAAACTGTAAGAAAGACTCATAGCTTGTGTTGGATGAATACACAGGAGCCCATCTTGTAGCCCACTCGGGTGGCTCGTGCATAATCCTTAAATCAATCTGTGTTCTTCCATTTCTCCCTCCTCTCTTAATGTTGCCAAAAGGAACAACATCTACTGAGCCCAGCTTCTGCACACCGCCGCTTCTGTTTCTGTGGTCGTAGTAAACCACTCCAAACTCGTGAGTTGCGCCAGTCTTGAAAGACTTGTTTTCGTTAACATCGGAATCTTCAGGGACAAGCAAACCCGTACCAGCAACAGACATGTTCCTAATCGTTGTTGCATACGTTGTGTCCGAAGAATCAAAGTCTCTAAAAGGATGACCACCAACATTACTGGAAACATCACCAGTGTGGATTTCACACTGAACTTCTGTGGATGTGTAAACGTATCCAGAGGTAAAGTTTGCTGGTGACCAGTGCGATTGGCTAAGACCAACAAGGCCACTCGCAGCACCAACAGCAACGAGGTCTACTTGACTTGTTTGGAAGCGAACCAGGACAGCATCATTAGATGCACTATAGAATGCATCTGAAGTCATTGTGAACGCCCCATCCCAATCAATGAAAATCCAGCTGTTGAACTCGTTTGTGGTCTCGTCGTGAGCCTGATAGACGTTGTTTGAAATGTCTTCACCGAGAAGAACACTGTTGGTGTTTACAGCAGACAGTATGTGATTGGTGTTAGTAAGGCCGAGCAAACTGGCAAGTTCAATGTCTGAGCTGTTTGTCTTAGTAGACCGAACACCCACAACTACAGGGTCAAGAGCATTCATTGCTCCGACAATAAGTTCAATAATCCCGTCCTTATCCGTACCAGCAGGTACAGAAATTTCAGCGTTAATGTCGAAGCCTCCTTGAATCTGAAGATTATTCAAAGAACCTACACGCTCTCTGTTTTCTACTCCACCCACATAGGTTCCTGAAGAATTTCTTCTAGAGTGACTGGCAGGGTTTAGAACCGAGATTTTATCAGGAGCCCCGCTGACTACGGTGTTGTCTTTGAATAGCTTAATGTCGATATCAAAGGCATTCCGCTCGTAGTTGTGAGCCACATCTGCAGTTGTATACTCGGAGATATTTGCAATACCGATAGAGTCTCCAGATACGGTGTAGGATAGAAGTAGCTTTGATGCTACAGCAAGACCTGCAGAAGGAATCTCAGAGGTGTCAATCTTAAATCCAACAGGCTTACCAGAAAAAGATTGTTGGACGTCTTCAAAGTTTCCTGTAGGGACAGGTAGCTGACCAATTTCTGGAATCTCAAACAGGTTACCTTGAGAAAGGTTTTCAAAAAGACCACCAACCGCAAGACCAGTCTGAATGTATTCTGTGTCAGTATTAACCAAATCCCCAAAGAATGGCCCTGTATTGTAGGTCGTTCTCGGTGCCGACGGTATGGTACTAGGAAGCAGCTCTACATTGTACACGGGGTACTGAATAGAGCTCACCCTGCTGAGGTTATCAAAACCCTCAAGGTAGTTTCCGTAAAACAGTCTGCTGTTTGAAAAGGTTTGAGCAAGAGCCTTTCTTGGCACAGCATCAAACGGCTTATTAGCTGAGTCCTCATCTAGTTGAGAATACAAGCCGTCATTTCTAAAGACAACAGTTTCAGTGTCTAGACTTCTGTTGTTGTCAATCTCAGCAATCCTGTGAAAGAACCCCGTCTGCCCCTCTCTGGCAAAAACTCTAATCTTTTCTACTGGCCCAACAGTACACTTGACTGTAATCTCAATCTCGTTGTTCAGGCCATTGAAAAGTTCACGCTGAGCAGAGTTGAAGGCGAGGTGATTTGGGCTTACCGCAATCTTAGAGTAAGGAGACAGGGCGCTGATTTCGCCGTCATCATAAACGTATTGATATGCAAACTGAAACAACTTGTTGGAAAGCTGATTTCTTTCAATCGCATCGTTGTTCTTAAACTCATGTGTCGGAGCTGTAACTGGTGGCGCCTTGCAGACGGTGAGGAACAACTCCTTCTGTGCCGCTGTCCCCGTGTTGAACTCAGTAGGGTAGATGTTTGAAAGAGCCTTGGTAGCGTTAATCTTTCTCGGCTCGTTCCTGTTGTCTGTGAAGTACAAAAGGTGTTCGCCCTGCTGATTTACAATAATGTCCGCAGACACGTATGTCTTCAGACCAAAGTTCAAATCAGATGACTGGTAAACTTTTTGGTAAGCATCACCACCCTCAGATGTTGGCCTAGCCGTGTACTTGTAGATGCCGTGATTCCCAGCACCGTTATACAGAAAAAAGTATACAGCACGATACGCCTCAGAGCTTACAGCCCCAATGACTTTGTTAAGACCCGTTGATGGAATAGTATCTGACGAACTCTTAGCGGCAACAGTTGAGTTACCCTCTACGTTCTTGATGACTCCAGCGTCACCATCCTCTTCGTGAGACACACGGATGTTGAGAGCATCCACCATCTCAAACGGCTGGATGATTCTCTCGTCGTCGTCTTGGTTGAGATATTGGGGAGTAAGCTTGTCAATAGCCATCAGTACTTAGGAGCTTGTTTGAAGTTCTTACGAATAACCTGGAGTGCATCCTCTTTGCTGAACGCCTGCAAGCGTGAATTAGCCCTTCTAAGCTCGTTGAAGTACTCTGCCCTAGCCCTGGCTTTTTCAGCGGCAGGAACAGCGCTCTTACGCTGAATAATCTTGTAGTAGATGTACGCTCTCAGGGCTTCCTCCGCCATAGTGTGAACTGTTGGATTCACGCTTCTTGCCTCATCTGCGATGTACTCAATCACAACTTCAGAGAATGCTGAGTTGAGCATCAGCTCGATTCTGTTCTGGTCGAGGTTCAGTCTGTATTGCCCCTCGTACCTGCCACCACCCAGACCGTACAGCTGTCCAACGTTATTCTGGTAGATGTAGTTGCTGAAGACGATGTGGTCGTCATCCCCACCGATACCTGTAGCAGATGTCTTACCCTTTGCCGACTCTCTGTCGTACACGCCATCACCGTCACTGTCAATCAGTGTACCTCCAGATGTCTTCTTGTACTTCTGCGAGTAGTTGATGTTGGGGTTGGACGAAAGCACGTAAACCAATCCGTCACTACCGACGACGCCAATCTTAACCAGAGACACAAAGTCGTCAGGCAAAGCCACGGTGTCGTTACTTCCCTTGGAAAGCTTGATGGACCGAACACGCTGCAGCATATCGAATCCCATCTCTCGGATACCACGCAGGGCGTAGTTGTGAACGAGGGTGTCAGATACATTTTTGGTGTAGTCGTCGTACTCTAGAGAGAGCATGAAGTCGCTTACAACCTCCGATACTGTTACTAGGTTACGTGCCATTATTTCTGCTGTCTTCCGTAGTTAATCAAGGCCGCGTCACGAAGAGCTGTTCCAATCATGCCTGCCATCTCCACCACGAGCTCTGCTTCCCTGTCTTGAGGGAGGTCGAAGTTGATGCTGGTGGCTGAATCAAAAACCTCGTCACCACCCACAACGGTAAAGTTGTACTGAGGCTGTGACACAGATGTGGTGCCGTCACTCGGCAGTCGCCCCTGAGGGATTCTCCAGTACCTCAGTCTCGCCCTTTTTATTAAGCTTGGGTAGATTTCGATAGAAGTTGTGACAAGTGCAACGGGTCTGTCAACCGTAGGTTTAGACAGGGGGCTACGTCTAATGTAGTTCAACTTGAATGGGTCGTACAAGATGTCGATGGCTTTCGACGTAGTCTCACCACCAACCTCTACACCCGCCGTCTCAATAGAATCTAATCTGTAGTAGTCCGACGGGTAAGAGAACAAAGACGCTCCTCTGGCAAGAGTAGTTCCTGTGCTTGCAGTTCTCTCAGCCAAGCTGATGTACATAGCCAGCTCATTTCTGACGTCGTCAACTTTAGACATGCCCCGCTGTCCGTCAAGGTTTCTGCGTGCGATGTTTTCGGCAAGAAGAACCTCATCCCACATCTTGTTGTAAACAGCCATCTGAGCGATAGGAGCCATGGTGTTAAACTCAGTTGGACTGACAAAGCCCCGCTGCTCCTTGTTGGCGAGGTCTTTTAACACTTCATATATCCGCTTAACGCTTATCATTTCTACGAGTTTGGGCCTCAGCAAATATAACGAAAAAGGGGAGGGCCTTTCGGCCACTCCCCCTCTGCTGCCTCACACGCGGTGTTAGGCTATCTCTGCAAGCTGCCTTTCGATTTCAGAACGCACGGTCGCACCTGCATCGGTCATGCAGAATCTAGACAGGGTTTCTGTGTGACTCTGTCCAGCAGGGATAGTCACAATGACTTTGTTTGTATCGTACCAAACGACAGCCCCACCGTTGTCCCGAACAATGTCGAAGTCAAAGGCTTGAGATACTAGGCCTCTGATTTCAACCAATGGGTTGGTGGTCATATCAAGGAACTCTTGTGGCTTACGACGAGCGTAGCGAACCAAGTCTCTCTTGACACTAAGGTCGTCCTGGTCGATGTTGATTCTCAATGACATAGCAAGCGGAATCAAATCTGCCAAAGGCTTGGACTTGATGATTGCCACTGCATCGTGAACCAAAAATTCGTTGTTAACCTCGGTTGCTTTTGGAGCCTGCGTGTTCAGTTCCTCAAACACGGAGCCACCGTTGGCTCTGTTATCTGGGTGCTTTTGCAAGAACTCTCTGAGGTTAGGCTTTTCAAGAGGAACAACAAGAAGCTTGTCGTAGATGAAGACCTGCTCAACTGTTGGGTTCGCGGACTGCTCGTCTACATAGATTGATTGCTCAAGAGGAGCATATCTAATCTCCCTCACAGCGTTTGTCTCCTTGTCGAACGTAGAAATCTTGCTGTTCCTGAGCTTCAGGATGATTCCTCCCTTACCGTTGACTGGAACAAATGCCGAGGGCTTTGCTTCAAGGTCAGGGATGTTTCTCTTGATAGAAGGCTTCTTTGCCTTCGGTGTAGCTGTTTCAACAGCTACCTGAGGAGCCGACTTCGCTGGCCGCCCTCTTTTTGCGGGTTGCTTTTCCATGATAATGAATTTTATGATGTGGGAAGTAAAAGGAGGGAGGCCGATTCCCCCCTCCAATTACCAATCAGATTACTTAATCAACACGTGCTGGTTAGCAGCGCGAGTAATCAAGTTGCACTCAGAGCGGTAGTTGAACTCAGCAACGTCCTTTCCGTTGTTGTTGAATCCGAGGACACCACCACCAGTTACCCAGTGCTCCATCTCTCTGCTGTATCCGCCAGAGGCCTTGTAGTTCATCTCCAAAGCTGGAGCCTTAGCACCAGTCTGAGGGTCAGTAACGTTAGCCAAAGGAATGCAGACACCCTTGAATGCAGAGCCAGCCAACAAGGTTGGGTCGTTCAAGAGCTTCCAGCTGTGCTTGTGGAAGGTGTATCCGCCACGTGCGAAGGATTGGAAGCCCAAGTTCAGAGCCATGTCCTTGTCGTTGTTGAATGCACCGTAGTTAGCAGCCAAACCAGAGGTTGAGGCTGCGGTACCACCATTAGCGAGCATGTTATCCAAGGCCAACATCTGCGCGGTGTTTGCGTAGATAGCGTACTCAGAAGGAGAACCTTGCTTGTCCATCTGTGTGATGAGGGCGTCGATGTCGCCAAAGTCACTGGTAGTGTTACCGATGATGTTGCTGGTAACCATACCTCTGTCTTCCAATGCAGCGAAGTAACCCTCAGTGCCGTCGATAGAAGGCAATCCAGAGTCAGTGCTAGTGGCTTTCTCGCCGAGCAAGAGAGTCATCTCACGCTTGTCCATGAAGCGTTGACGAGTGTCACCCTCACCCTTGAGGTACCATCTGTAGTCACCACCACCGAGGTCGACGTAGCCGATGTTGGTAGCTTGAGAACCAGTCACCTTGAAGACTTCCTTCACGATGGCGTATGGGTTGGTTCTCTTAACCACGTTAGACTCCAAGTAACGGTCGGGCTGGTCGGTGCCTTGCTCGAACATGTTACCCACGATTGGGAAGTCGCAGGCGCCGTTGTCAGAGATGCCTGTGGTGATACCACCATCGAGCAATGACTTCAGTGTAATCTCAGTCGCTCCAGTTGCGGTGGTGACAGACACGTCGCTGACGATGAATCTGTCGACACCACCCACCAAGAGGATGTCACCCTTGCGAGCCACGAGAGGCTTGACAGTTGCGTCTTCACCGTCGGCGTCGTATCCAGAACCGCCTTGAGCGTGGATGCCGTCAATGATGAATGACTTGTCCGCAGCGGTCACAGCGCCTTTAGCGAGACCTGTTTGTCTTTGGTGCAAGCGAGCTTCTTCCCAGTAAGTGACTTCGTCAGCAGTACCTGCGCTGTTCACAGCACCAGTCAACTTCAGGAAACCAGTGATACCCTGGTCACCGAAAGTCTTCACGAGCTGAGCACGGATGTCAGGTGCGTTGACTTCGTCAATAAAATCGTGCAAAGAAGTGTACTTCGCGGGGTCGAGTCTGTTAAAGACCGAGTTGTTGATACCCTTTGGTCCAGGGTTTCCACCGTTGTTAGTTACGGTAATAGCCATGATTAGTTTTTTTAGGCGTTAGAGTTTGAAAGTCATCCCTCCTCCTTGACCTAATGCATTTCTCAGCTGCTCTTCCAGCTTAGATGCTTGCGACTGTTGAATGTTCTGCTGTGGGTTGGTATTCGTAGAAACGTTTCCAGCGTCGGTAACAACCTTTCGTTGTCCATCACTGATACCTTGCCTGTAGACAGAAGCAACAATCTCGTCGATGTTGTCAATCAACGCCCTGTGAGAACTGAGCTTATCGAAGTCCCAGTTGCCTTGTTCGCTGATGTAGTCATCAAAGTATTGGTCGAGCTTTGCGTTCTTGTCGATGAGCTTTGATTTGTAGTCCTTGTTCAAACCGTAGGTGAACTGATTGCCGTTGGGCAAACCGAACACTAACCCGTCAAGGTCTTCAACCTCACCTCTCATCGTAGAAATCCATTCGTCATTGATGAAGGATTCTGGTTCGGATTGCTGAACCTCAGGAGCCTCGTAAGATTTACGGACACCCTCGATAGCATTCCTTGCCGCTTCCGCATCCATCTTGAGCTGGAGCTGCGCCATCTTAACATCTCCCTCTGAGTTCAAGTCAGAGTCCAGCTTGTACTTGCTTCCGAGCAGCATGTCAATCTCCTCATTGTTGAGGTTTGAATGCTCCATCTGCATGTGGTTCCGAACAGCTGTCATGTCATCCATTTCGGATGTGTTCAACCGCTGGTAACGGTACCAGTCTTCTGGACTCCGCCCTGTGTCTCGGACGAATTTGTTAATGGCAGCCACCCGCTCGTCGATTTCGACGGGAGCTGTATTGAATCTCTCCTTGATAGAATCGAAGCTGTCGAACTCAGACCCGAGCCTTTCGCTCATGTATCTGAGAACTTCTGCGTCGAGGTCTTTCTCGGAGAAGTCTTCCGTGGTTACTTGCTCCTGCGGAGCTTGCTCAACTTGCTGCGGAGCTTCAGTGACTGGCGGTTCATCCACCAGCTGAGGCTCTTGAACAGGTTGATTTTCAGGTTGAGAAACTGGTTCCTCAATGACAGGAGCAGCTTGTTCAACAGGCGCGTCAGTCTGTACATCTTGTTGAGGTGTTTCTTGTGTTGGGGGCGTATCTGACAAAGTCAAACCCGCATCACCCAGTGCTGTAGCTAGGTCTTTCATGAAATATATTTTACCACTTTACTTTATTTGCCCAATATGCAGCAGACATCTTACCCTTGGCAATGTTCTTGGCATGACGTGCCTTGAACGACTTACGCTTGGCCTTCATCTTTGAAGACTCACCTGCCTTAGGCTTGCCTGCTGTCTTTGCGCCTTTCTCTCCAAATCGGATAAGACGAACCTTGTCACCCACCTTAGCCAACACCATGTGTGACTTCTTTGGGTGCTTCGGCGTGGCTTTAGGTTTGTTAACACCTGACAAGCCATGCTTCTTCAAAAGGTTCTTAATCCGCGTGTTGGACATGCAACAAATATAGTTATTCTTCGTCTTGGAGATTCCAGCCCTCGTCGTAGTCGTTCATGATGACTTGAATCTGAGACTTCGTGTACCTGTCCTTACCGTACAAAAAGCCTGGCTTTCTCCCCTCGTACTCTACAACTGCCTTAGTTCCAGCGAGGTTCCTTCTTACAGTTGCCTCATCGTCGAGCAACTTAGAGAAGTCCATTGAATCTATTTCAGAAGAATCTATAATTACATAGTAACTCATGACGGCACATCTGTACTAAAGGTAGCCCCGTTGGAAGCGACACCATTGTTGCCATTTGTCGAGCTGTCGTTTAGGTTACCCTCGAATCTCCACCAACCAACAAGAGTATTGCTCACCTGTGAAGACACGTCTCCTGGGACACCGTTGTTGTAAAGCGCTGCCGCCTGAGCGTCGGTCAACTCTCCGTCAAAGATTGCAAGCTCATCAGTGAGACAATCAATATCGTTGTTCTCATTGAATCTAGCTCCGATTCTAATCTTGTCAAAAGTCGTTCCGAGACTAATGCCAGCCAAGCCCTGTGCTGTACCAGTTCCGTTGTGTGACGCAAAAGAAGAAACGCCCTCGTTCACTTTAACACCGTCGAAGTAAAGCCTCATCCTACCATTATAGGTTGTGCCATCATAGGTGTAGGTGGCGTCCTTATTCCAGGTCCAGACTACATGATGCCAGTTCCCCTTCATCGCATTCGCGTTGTAGATGGTGTCTGTCGCGTGGTTAAAGGGGCCATAGGTGCTTGCAATCCTGTTCCATGGCTCTCCATGGTGGTCTGGATGTGTTTTAGCGTTACACATCCTCACAGCAAAACTATTGCTTGCTATCTCATCCCTAAACGCCCCGTTGAGAGCAAACACGTTGCTGCCGCTGGTGTTGAAGTACTGCAGTTCGATTCTACCACGGCTTGTGGCAGAGTCATCATAGATGCTGTAGAAGAACTTAGTCGATGTGTTGGATGAGTCAACCTTAACCCAAGAAGAAATAGAACCTGAGTTGTGAGGGATGATATCAGACGACAGTGTAATCGTAACGAAATCATTGACCCCGTCGGTGAACAACGACTTGGTGTTCTCAAACGTAACTAGGTCGTAACCAATGACTTGGTCAATATCTGCCTCAGCAACATTGATGACCTTGTTGATGTCGGCGGCAGATACACCAAGGACGTTGGAAATGTTAGGCATTACTCAACAGTAACCCAGGTGTTGTCTGGCTTGAAGTAGATAAACTTGGAAGAGGCGCTGATGACGTAGCCAACAACACGAGCAATGTCACCTGAACCCGTAGGGGCTGAAGCCGTAACATCTCCACTGTCGCCGATGTATACTGGCGTACCTGCTGGTTGACCAGTGAATCCGTTACCAGAATCCATCCTTACAAAGCCTTCACATATCATCTCTGCTCCAGAGTTCTCGGCATCAGTGGAAACAGCTAAAAGATTGATTGATTCAGTGTTGTCTTTGTCTGCAAGAGCCCACCCATCTCTGTAGTAGTACACGTGTCCTGCCTCTATACCTGCGGTTACAGCAAGCTTCTCGAACATTCTTGTTCCTATACCAAAAGCTCCATCGGTTGTGCCGTTGGGACTCATAGTTGCAGCCACCTGGATGTGGCCGAAACCTCCAAAGACTCCACTAACACCACCGTTTCCACTTCCACCAGAAGTTGCAGTTAAACCACCTACAGTTACGCTATCAGCGGAACCATCGTAAGTGATTCCTGTATCAAACGTAAGCGTATTGGAATCTTGCCAGAGAGCTACTTTACCGCTAGAACCACTACCGTCAACGCTTCCTCCAGACTGGTCGACCCAAGAAAGGTTGCCGCTACCATCGGTCTTTAGGACTTGGTTAGCGTTACCGTCAGAGTCAGGCAATGTGAACGTTGTAGCCCCAGTAAGGCTGGGTGACTTGAAACCGATAAAGTTGCTTGCACCATTGTAAATCTTCAGGGTCGAATTGTCACCGCCAGCACCGTCATCTTTTATTGACACATCTCCAGCAATGGTGATAGAGTTTTCGTCTGATACATGCGATACCGTCAGGATTTGGTTGCCTGAACTATCTTGGATAGCAAAGATGCCAACCCCTGAAGATAAATCACCTAACGTCAGAGTACGTGCTGACGTAGTTATCGTTTTGTTGGCACTACCAATATGGGTGTCCGAAATATCACCAGCAATAAGTATCTTTTTCCAACTAGGCATTGGCTACTAAGATAAGGACGTTATGCCACCTGCTGTTGCTGCTTCTTTTCTTCCAACTTCTGGAGTCTCATAAATTCTTTGTCGAGCTTAGTAAGGAGAGCAGATACCGTGTGGGCATCAGAGGCTTTGATATTGGTCGCCTCAGCAGCGTTCTTCAAAAAGAACACTTCGTTAATTTCAAACTTCATTGTATTGTGTTTTGGGATTACCCTTCCTGGAGCATGCCTTGCAGCTTTGCAACTACAGAGGCAAGCAGAAGCACGTCACGACCTTCAAAGGTGCATGAGCTAAAGTGCTGGAGCATGAACCTAACTTCCTGCTCTGTAAGTTCAGGTACGTCTTGAGATTGGGGTTGAGATGCTTGCATCACAGGGGATTTTTTAATTACAGCCATTACTTAATTATTAGTCGACGTAAATATACAGTCCCTTTGTACCAGTACCACCAGTGTTGTACCACAAAGCTCCAGTCGGCATTAGGTTGGAGGATGGGTTGGCGGTGCCCTTAGTCAAGGCTGCAACACCCATAGGTGCGCTTCCTGCGGCTGTTGGGGACCCGTCGTCTTTGAACTGCCATCCAGCAACACCGAGGTTGGTATTCTTCCAGATGAAGTCTGCGCGGTTGGCAGGGGTGGACGTGCTGGAAACAATCAGACCAGAACCATCAGCACCAGCTGCGTTGGTCGCACCTTCTGAAAGCAGAATTGTAGCGTCCTCAACTTGAAGAGTCTGAACTTCAATGCTTGATGTGTTACCAGTCACAACAAGGTCACCGTGAACTGTAACGGTAGAGTCCGCGCCAGTTGTAGAACCTGACGCGATGGTCATGGCATCCGCAAGAGTGTTTTGCGTGTTCGCACTTGTGTTCTGTGGAGCATCAGAGACCTGGAACTTGATGCTACCACCAAGACCAGTACCCGTACTGATACCACCCTTGAATGTCAAATCACCACCAGTACCGTCGTCTGTTCCAGCGGCGATATCAACAGCAGACATAGCCACCATACCAGCAATCGAAGTTGCAGAAGCGCCAAGGTTGATATCTGTAGAACCAACAGTGACCTTATTATTTGCAAGGTCGTCGTTGGTAATCTGACCGAGAGTAATTGCCTGACCAGAAATAGTCAGGTAATCATAGGTACCAGTCAGAGTGACATCTGTAGAGTTATCAGTGCCTGCTGCATCAACTCCCAAGTTGCTACGAGCAGTACTAGCATTAGTTGCGCCAGTTCCACCCAAGGCAACTGGCACGGTACCTGCTGTGATTTCTTGACCTGAAATAGATAGGTAGTTGGAACCTACACTCGCGAGGGTGACGTCTGTTGAATTGTCTGTGCCTGCTGCATCAACACCAAGGTTTGAACGAGCAGTGCTGGCATTAGTAGCTCCCGTACCGCCAAGCGCAACAGGCACAGTACCTGCTGTAATCTCCTGTCCTGAAATAGACAGGTAGTTAGAGCCAACACTAGCAAGCGTGACGTCAGTCGAGTTATCAGTGCCTGCTGCATCGACACCAAGGTTTGAGCGTGCGGTACTCGCGTTAGTTGCTCCCGTACCGCCGAGAGCAACAGGAACCGTTCCCGCTGTGATTTCTTGACCTGAAATAGACAGGTAGTTAGAACCTACAGAGGCAAGAGTTACGTCAGTTGAATTATCAGTACCCGCAGCGTCTACACCAAGGTTTGAGCGTGCGGTACTAGCATTAGTTGCGCCAGTACCCCCGAGGGCCAAGGGGACGGTGCCCGCTGTGATTTCTTGACCGCTAATGCTAAGGTAGTTGGAACCTACACTCGCTAACGTGACGTCGGTAGAGTTGTCGGTGCCAGAAGCGTCAACTCCAATAAGTGTCTGAAGCGCTCCTGCGGTAACACTCGTGCCCAACGTCACCGTCCCCGAACCGTCGTTTACAATACCAAGCTGCTCTTCAAGAGCAATTTTTTTCCAACTAGCTGACATGAATCCGTTGTTTAGTCGTTACAAATATAATGATTAAGCAATTCCAAAATAAAGGTTGTCTGAGTCGTCTGCGTAAAGGGCACCCGCAACTGCCGTAGGCGTGCTTGAATCCCTCTTGAGTTTGATTGTTCCGTCGACATCGAGTGTAGCTGCAGGACTGTTAACTCCGATACCCACCTTGGCTGCAGAGAAGTCTCCATAGATAAGTGGGGTAGCAGTGTCGCTGTTCGCAATATACAACTTATTGCTACCAGTCTCATTCTTACCCGCTCTGTAACCGAGCATTACGTTGCCGCTACCCGTCACAGAGTACCCTGCCTCGTGACCGAAGAATACGTTGTTGCCACCAGTCTTCAAGGCATATCCTGCATCACGACCAAAGGCTTGGTTCAAGTTACCCGTCTCAAGCTGGTACAAAGCCCTGTATCCAATCGCGTTGTTATTCGCGTATGTAGACACGTCTTGTTTACCCCTCAAAGCAGACCAACCAATACCTACGTTGTTGTTACCTGTAGTGCTGTAGATACCAGCGCTAGAACCGATGAAGTGGTTCGCATCACCTGAAGAGAGCTGACCAGCAGAATCTCCGATTAAGACATTGTTGTTTGTGGTGGTTAGAGTCTCACCAGCATCCTTACCGATTAGCGTGTTGCTGTGGCCCGTAGTTAGATTCTTACCAGCCTCATGACCAACAGCTGTGTTGTCGTCACCCGTGGTAAGCTCGTGAAGGGCTTTGTGTCCAATCGCTGTGGTGTTTGAGAAATCAGATGTGGTCTCACCATAGGCTGCAGAGAATCCAACAACGGTGTTGTTGTTTCCACTAGTGTTCCTGTGGTTAGCAGCTCTACCGATAGAAACGTTGTAGCTACCTGTAACGTTATACGTTGCAGCGTAAGCACCCACAGAGGTGTTGTATTGACCAGTAGTGTTGTCGTATCCTGCGCTTCTTCCAATCGCAGTATTGTCAATGCCTGTCGTGTTTTTAAGGGCGGCGTAAACACCAAAAGCCGAAAGGTTGTTTCCTGTCGTATTATCCCTACCTGCTTCGTAGCCTACTGCGGTCGCATTGGATACAGTGGTCACGCTTCTAAGAGCGCCATACCCAACAGCAGTAACACCTGATGTAGAAGTAACGTCCTCAACTCCCTTCGCTGCAGCATATCCAACAGCGACGGTATTGTTTCCAGCATTGTATTGGTTTGCGTTAGAACCAACAGAAACCGTAGCCCCGCCTGCGTCCATGCCTGCGAAGATTCCTAAGGCGGTATTGCTGTTACCTGTAGTGTCTCTATTCGCTCCGTAACCTATAGATGTGCTGTAGTTTCCTGTTGTGTTCTTTGACAGAGCCTGGTAACCAAACGCGGTGTTTGCCAGGCCCGTAGTGAGGTCATTCAAAGCATAAGCACCTACGGCTGTGGTGTTCGTGTAAGTAGAACCCCCATCAGTTCCGTAACCAGCCTCATAACCAATGATGGTGTTGTTGCCACCGACATTATACCTAGCGGCCTGGTGACCGACAAGAGTGTTATTAGAGGTAGCTCCTTCACCAACTCTGAACCCAATGCCAATGTTGTTTCCGCTTGTAACAGACTTTAAGGCATGGAAGCCGATGCCGACGTTGTTCGCTGTATTGGCACTGCCAAGAGCCTGCCTTCCTACCGCAACGTTGTTGGCTGCTGTGGTCAAATCCCCTAGTGCATTGGTGCCTACTGCAGTGTTGCTCTGACCAGTAGTGTTCGCCTCTTGTGCCCCATGACCAAACGCAGAGTTTCCGTCAGCCCCTTCAAGGACAGCGAGGGCTCTATACCCAACAGCCACTGTGTTAGCAGCAGTTGCATTACCGTCAACACCTGTCAAAGCCTCGTAACCGACAGCTACGTTGTTGTTGCCTGCATGGTGATGATTAGCCTGGTGGCCTACAGAGACACTATAGGACTGTGCTCCGTGACCAGCTTGGTATCCCAACCCAGTGTTGTAGCTACCAGTAGCTGTCTCAAGTGAGTACTGACCAAGCGCCGTGTTGTAACTGCCAGTACTGATTTCTTTACCAGCACTGTATCCCACAGCAGTGTTTCCAGAACCTGTTGTAAGGTCGAGAAGAGAGTAAGTACCAACGGCAACCGTACCACCAAAGGTGGACTCTGATGTTCCATATCCCGCACCATGACCAATGAGCGTGTTGTTCAGTCCCGTGGTGTATCTACCTGCGTCGACCCCTAATCCGACACCCCTATTACCTGAGTACTCAAGAGTTCTAAGACCAACGGCAACCACATTTGTTGCCGTAGTCTCAGTACCCCCAGTGATAAGCACACTGTTGTTACTGTCAAGAAGCTTAAAAGCCCCACTGACATCAAGCTTCCTTGATGGACTGTTTGTTCCGATACCGAAGTTGCCAGCGGTGCCGCCAGAAGTCATCAACCTCGCATACTCGGTGGTCCCGTCAGAGTTCCTGAATACGTGACCCTGAGCTGCGTCGTGATAGATGGAGTTGGTGCTCGACCTGAAGTGAAGGTAGCTTGATTGACCAAGAAGGAACAAGTGGTTACTTCCAACAATGTTGTGACCATGATTGATGGTCAGATTGTAGGTATCCCCCTCTTGCTTAAATGCACCGTCTACATGAAGCTTAGTAGATGGAGAAGTGGTTCCGATGCCGACGTTCCCAGTATCCTCTGTGATAAACAGGTGGGTGCCGTTAGTTCCGTCAACCCTGAAGTTGTAATCACCAACCAGAATCTTACCATACGTGGGGTAGACATCAGACACAAAAGAACCGATGTTGATTCCGCTTGCTTCCAACCCGCCCCAAGCCCCACTGGTCCTCTTGAACTGAATGACCTTTGTGTCGCCGTCAGTCTCGAACAACACTCTTGGAGAGTTGCCCGTGCCGTAACGCATTACGTTGTCGTAGACGTGGAAGGCTCTTTCTGGAGCGGTGGTTTTAATGCCAACCCTCTTAGTGCCCATGTCAATGGCGAGGAGGTCGTAGTTCGCTGAGTTGCGGAATCTGAACTGACCGTCAGTCTGGTTTCTCTTGAAGTAAGATGTCGTGCTAGACACACCCATCTCCATCACCACATTGGTGTTGGGGTCTTCAGCTCTGAACTGAGCACCGACACTACCCCACTCCGCCATGGCTCTAACTCTTCCAGTTACGTCGAGTTCTCTAAATGGAGACGTCGTGCCAATACCAACCTTTCCATCCTTGTCAATACGCATGCGCTCTTCAGCGCTGTTTGCGTTAGTCGAGTCTGTGTAGAAGGCAAGGAATCCATTAGCCGTGTTGCCCGCGACGTCAGTACCACCCTTGATTGCAGCACGAGTAGTTCTGTGGAATCCGTTCTGGTCCTCGTAGTTGTCAGAGAACGTGATGATAGAACCCTTCTCGTCAATGTCTTGCTCAAGAGGGTTGTACAAGTCGATGGCTGCATTGGCTACACCAACAGTACCAGAGGTGTGACCACCGTTGTACTCTACCTGGAACTTAGTGTCAGGTGTTGTGGTGCCAATACCAACCCTCTGGTTCGCTCCCTTGAATGCAACGAAGTCTGTGCTGTTAGACCTAAACAGAACATCACCGTTTCCGTTGGGGTCGATAACAACTGGAAGCCCGCTGGCACTGGTAATAGTGAATCCGTTGACATCCAGGTTGTTGCCCAGCTGAGGAGATGTGTCCTCAATCACCTGGGTGATGCTACCGTCTTCGTTGAGGTCTCTACCTCCAGCGGCCCCGCCTCCGCCGCCGAAGATTAGTCCACTAACCGTGATGTTGTTCTTTGGCTGCACCGCCTTAATAGCAGTGACCGTAGATGGCTGCACGACAGAGAGCGGAGTAGCTCCCTTCGCAGACACCGATGCCGTAAGCTGAGACCCCTCAGCAACCGTAACGGATTGTGACTTTGTAGATACAGAAACGGTGTTAACCGCCGTAGTCGGGTTAACACTTACAGTGTTGTCCTTATTTACAGATATGGAGACATTCATCAGACACTGACATCCTCATTCACAATGAATGCCCCGTACAACCAAGTTGTAACCTTACCCGTACCATCGACGGCCTGAATGTCATACACGTATGCGCCACCAGTAACAACTTTCATGTTAGCAGCAGTAACGCTAAACACAACATCTCCAGCAGTCAAGTCATCACTGTCTGTCGTATGAGTAATCTGCTTGTTATTCGAGTTACTAGAATCCTCAGTGCTCAAGATGATTGCTGAGTTGGTAAGGTCTGTAGTGTTAATCGTATCTGCAGTCCTAACCTCCATGATAAAGTTGTAACCACTCATATTCAAAGCCGTGCCACTAGAGTCTGTAACGTCAAGGTCTAACGCGAAGCTATCACCCCTGCGACATGTGATGTCAAGCCTTTCTGCTGTATCTAGATTTATCGAGTTAGCCATTGTTCAAAATTTGAGAGATGATATCGTCTTGAGCGTCGGGGGTATCCTCCATCACTGGGCGTTCGCCCTTGCGCTGAGCAATGAGCTTAGACTGAGCTGAGGCTGCCTTGTCAACTCTGGCGTCCTTCCTGTCCTCCTTGAGGATGTCAATCTTTTCTCTGAACTCTTGTTCTGTAGAACGCATACCCACGGTCGCCTGAGCGCGAATCATTTCGATTTCCTTTCTGAGCTGGTGCAGGGCCTGCCCAACAGCAATCTCAGTCTGACCCTTCATCTGAATCTTCTGAGCTTCAATCTGAGCTTCCATCTGCATCTGCTGCTGCTTCATCTGAGCTGCCGCCTGTTGAGCCTGCATGTTCATCTGCTGCTGCATCTGCATATTCTGCTGCTGCATTTGCTGAGTCTTCTTCAGCCTTCTCTTGCGACGGATAACCAGCAACCGCTCGGCCTGCTCGATATCCTTCACATTGCGGATGGCGAGGGCGTCCTCCAAGTCAATCTCTCTCTGTGCAAGAGACTGCTGGATGTTCTGCTCCAGGTAAATCCTGTCCTCCTCACTCATCTCCTTGATGACCATCACACCGAAGTTGTACATCGGCAGGTCTTCAAACGAGGCGAGAATCTCCATGCCGTGCTTCCCAATCGCCTTCTCGTAAACTCTGAATAGAACAGAGTCAGGTGGTACAATCTGCAAGCACTTCACGATGTCCTGACAAACCCTCTTGTACAAAAGCATAGAGGCATTTGTGATATCGTAGAGGGCGTTATTACCCGCAGCCATAGCCTGCTGACGAACGCCAACCAGAGCGTCACCCTTAGGCGTGCTCGCATCCATAACCTCGTTCACCCCACTCGCATCACGAATCATAGTGAGGTAGTGGTTGTACAACTGAACGTACTGCTGGATGTTTCTGATAGTGTTGTCGAGGGGGCGGATAGGTGGGTTCTGGAAGCTACCGTCAGGGTTCTTGCTCCTGTAGTAGAACACACCAGTCTGCTCGTAGATGTCTTGAATCTGAAGTGGCTGCAACTCACCACCTCTACCGAGCTGAACATTCTCCAACCCCTCGATGTCCACGATGATGCCGTCAGGCTTAGCCTTGGCAACCGCCTGCTGAATCTTCAAGTGTGTCAGCTGAAGCTGGTCAGCGAACCCAATGATAGAGCCCACCATCGACTTGGGACGCATGCGACGCAGATTAGTGCAAGCAACACTGTAAGACAACTTGGCTTTGGTCAGGTCGTGAACGTTCCGTGGGATGTTAGAGAGAGGGCCGTAGTTAAACAGCTTGCCCACGCCCAACACATAGCTGCCACCGTAAATGGTTTCTCGCTCCATCTTAATGGGCTGCCTATTGTAGACAGACTCTGCGGGAGGCCTGTAGTCTCCTCCTTTGAAATAGAATCCGATGTTGCCGAAGCGAGACTCCTTGCTTTCGTAGTATACGCAATCGACAGACTTGAACTCAAAGTCCAACACCTCAACGAGGTAGTCGTCGTAACCATACTTCATGGAACCAGACACCTTGTCGTAGCTGCTGGTCGAGAACTTAGATGTATCGTTGTAAGACTTGTTTCGAGCAGAAGACGCAATCTTCTCGTACTCCTCCTCAGAGAATTGACCACCAGCCAAGCGCTTCAATTCTTGAATGCTGATTCTCTTGATGTGCCCGCCGTACACCAAGTCCGACATGTTCGGGTCTTCCGTATAGCTGTGAACGAAACGAGAAGGGTCAACGTACTCAAGGGTGATTCCGTAGTTGGGGTCGTTGCGGCGCTTAGCCACACCCATACCACAAACCACCAAATCTTCCACACATCGACGGTAGGTGGTGTCATCGAACTCACTCCAGTCCAAAGTCAGAGCCGCACCCATCTGAGCAGCAATCTCTGCATTGGTCTTCATGTTGTGCTCCATGAAGAGCTCCGCCTCCTCCGTTGTCTCAGGTAGACTGTCAATATCGACGTCAACCTTTGCTCCGAGAGACTTAGCTCTAGCAAACTCTGCCTTATTCTTTACAGCAAAAAGTGTTCTAGCCCGCTCCTCATCCTTCTCAGTTTTTGAGATAGGGTCAATAGCTTCGACAGACGGATACGGTTTTCTCGACAGCACCTTGTTCACAACCACCTTAACAAACTTCGGGATGATTGGAACTGGACTCCAGTCCAAGTTTAGAAGTGTACCATCGCCATTGTTGGGGTCGAGGGAGCTGAGAATTTGCTTGTAAACAGATGTGTCCTGAGTGCCATTGGCATAGTCACGGTTACGCTCAAAGTCTCTTTGTCTTCCACCAACAACAGAGCTGGCGTCATCCATACTACCCCACTGCCCCTCAATCGCCTTGGCGTATTGCATCCCGTATTCCTGAGAAAGTTTCTCCATAGGAGAAGCCATCGGATTGGGAAACTTACCGTATTTTTTTTTGCCTGACGTCATCGGTTGCTATTTGGGCTATCGCAAATATAGCAATACTCAGAATGACTAATTATTTCAGGCTATAGCGGCGGAAGAACACCTTCTCGTCGAAGTTAGATTTCTTCTGTTTCTTCTTTACTTTCTGTGCAGCAAGGAGTGCCAAGCCCGCGCTAATAGTCAAGTCAAACTTGGTTCGGTTGTCAATCTTAAATCCAACCCAGTCCTCCAGTGTTCTGTTGAAGTACATGTTCCCCATCTTACCATCCTCGCTGTAACCAACGTGGTTGTGGATGTAGTCCTCGATGGCTTGGGCGTGAGCATGAATCACATCCTGGGAGTTCGACGGGATACCCTTGGTCTTGACATTAGACGAAGAGGAGTTGTTCCTCAAGTGGTCGGGGCGGTCCATGACGTAGCCGTCATAACCCCTTGATTCAAAGTACCTTACGATTCCATACTTGTTATTCTCAATGAGCAGAGGGTAACCGTAAAACACGGCAGCCATCAGAACATCCTCATAGAAAATTTTGGCAAGGGGTGGACGGCTGGCATACTCCGCAACAAACATGTTGCTCGCGCCGTCTAGATTGAACTTGTTGTAGATGTGGCACGCACCCTTTGACCCCCTGCTGGAATCAACAGTAGCGTCAATATCATACGAGTCAACACCACCACAACCTACGTTAGAGTTGGGCGGAACCTTCTTGCCACGCTCTTCTAGGATTTTGCTCCTGTTCTGAACCTCAGGCATCCATGATACATACCACCTTCCCTGAGAGTCTGGGTGAAACAAGACGGTGCTATCCTGAACACCACCCTTCCAAACAAAGTTGCCACGGACGACTGGGTTAGGAAACATGGTCTCGTTGTATTCAATCTGCTCGTAAATCTTACCAATGTTGAACAGGCTTCCCTCGACAGAATCCCTGAAGGCTTCGTCGGTGGTGAATGGAAACTGTCGGATGAACTCGTTCAGTTCTCGGGCATCATGCTTCAAAGCATCGCGTTCGTTCTTCAAGAACTTCCTGGAGCCGAACTGCATAAGCTCTCCGTCCATAGCCTCAACGGGCTTGTCGGTATCTACGATAGGATTTCCATGCTTATCAAAAAACCCCTCCAGTGCGTCGTAAGCAGGGATAAAGATTCTGTATAGACCAGACACTGTTCTCCCATTGGCGTTTCTCTTCGCCACATCAGAATCTTCCCAGAGTTGTTTGAATTGGTTTCCACCTTTGTCCATTGGGTTTACAGTAGAACCCACCAAAGCCTTTCCAATAATCTTCCGCCCAACAATAAGGCACGTTCGCTCAATGCGCCAAGCCTCACGTATATCCGTTGGCTTCTCCCACTTGCCTGCCTCATCAAGGTAGAGCATGTGAAGCTTCTCACCATCGTATGCGTTGTTGGTCGTGTTCTTCCAGTTGATTACCGTATTAAGAGCCTCGCCCTTCGTCGCAGTCTTATTGTTCTTCGTGATTCTCTTACTCGGCTCGCGAAAAGCCAGCTCCATGCGTGGGTTAGTGGTACCATCCTGAATGGGTTTGAAGAAGAAGGGGTAATGCCGAAACATCTGCACGACCTTCTTCATGAATATATTCTCCTGCGCGTCCTTACCTGTCTTCGACTGGATACCCAGGAGCTTGTCCTTAATCTGCGTGGCCTCATCCAAGAGGACCGACGAACAGATATTTGTGTAGCCACTACGACGGCATTTGGTGTAGAGCTGCCCCATGCATCTTGGGTCAGCCTCACATGCTGCCATGTGTAAGAAGATGTCTCGTTGGAAAGCCAGGTAGTCGGGGTAACCGATGTCGAGCTTCGTCCACTGAAGCATCATGTAGTGACGCCCCGTAATATATGTAGGAATACCTTTATTGAAAAACCAAAAGCCTTCACGCCTACGGCGAAACTCCTCTTCGATATATGGACGAAACTTTTCTCTAAACTCTCGGGGCATCTCCCCCCACTCATCCATAGACTTAATGCGAAGCAGTTCTGCAGGCATAGCCCGCCTTTGCCACACGTGCAAATCGTCTGCCTCTTGATATCCCTGTATTTCGCTCTCGGGGGGCTGAGCGGGAAGAAGAATGCGTAGCCCCGCAAGTTCGTAAACTTCTCCCTCCGTACCGTTGGGACAAATTGAGATAAGAGCCTCTTCATCGTCTCTGTATACCAGCGGCATTATTTACTGAACCTTTCCGCAAAGCCTCCAGAGTAATCTCGGTCAGACTCAATCTCCCCGTTCTGTCTCAAGTCCTTGACCATCTGCTCCAGTCTTTGCCGTTCTACAATCAGCTCCTTGCAATCGACAGCTGTCTGCTTGATGGATTGAAGCTCCGCCTTACGTGCGCTACCATTGACCTCAGGGTCAACGGGCTTCTTGATTTCCTCAATCATGTTGTCGATGGCGATAGCCATACTCTCCATCAGCCTCGAAGAAGCTTCGATGGTTGTGAACTTAGCTCTCTTCGACATACAGCAAATGGTCTTCAGTCATTCTGAAAACGATGCTTCCGTCGTCGAGCTTCATCTTGTAGTCAGCGTCTTTGCTGAAGCCAACTCTGTCACCAGCCTTAACGCCCTGTACCTTTAGATACTCAGTAGGTGCAACTACCGTAGCTACGTCTCGGTCCTTGACGTTGATGCCAAGCTCGGTGACAATACCACTGTCGGTGACCTGGTCAACCTTCTCGACCTCGGCAGGCTCTACAAAGAGCCAGTCCCCAAGCATCACAATCTCACCATCCTCCTTTCGCCTGTAGGCAATAGAATGCGGACGGTACTCCTGGTAGGTAGAGAGGTACAAATCCTCATCAACCTTAAAGTGTTCCGTCGTGGTTACGTGGTGATGAAAGAAAAGGATATCCCCCTCTTTCGCTCCTGTGTTGTGACGAATAGGGGCGGAGGTAATCTCTCCATAGCAGATGCGGTGGTCAAACTCGTTCCACTTGGAATCGAGAAAGATTTCTTGTCCGTTTACATCAAGGGTATCGTTAAAGCGTTTCTCCACCTTAACGATGAAGTGGTTCAATGACTTCATCTAAAGTTACAATCGTACTCAATTAAGACTGGTTGATTCTCAACCGTTTTCCAAATATAGGTAGAATCCTCGTCTTCAATGAATACGTTGTACCTGCGGATGCTGTACTTAAACGCGGCTCGCTCGTCCTCCACAATAGCAGAGACTTTTCCGTGACCAGCCTTCATGCCTACGAAGTAGGCCATTGCGTCCTTGGGGTTTGGCCCAACGACAATCTTTCTAATAATCATATCAGTTCATAAAAAGAAAGTCGAGGGGGTCGTCGGGCTCAGCCTGGATATAGGCTTCAGCCTGCAACTGCAGTACCTCCTGCAACTCGTCTTTGTCTTTTACATTCCATGTGTACTTCACCTGCCACTCGTGGACATCCTCGGATTCCTCCTCCATGAGGCCGACGCATCCCATGTAGACGATGTTTCCAGACACGTTGTACTTGGATACAATCTGCTCAATCTGCTCGAAGGCTTCATCAATCTCCTCGAACATGGTCTTCTTCAAAATATCGTCCATGCCCTAAGTTACGAATTAAGGTTGAGTAGTAAGGATGTCTGGGGTCGTGGATGGCATACCGTTTACAGTAGCATAGAAGGCGTAATCAATCTCATTAAAGAGGTGACCCTCAACTTGCCAAACACTTGAGCTCGTAGCAACAACTCTAATGTATCCACCAATGTGATTTCCTGATGTCACCAATCCATTGATGTTGATTCTGTTATCGCCTACTGCAGCAACCTGAAACATTGTATATGGAAGTTTTGTATCGCTTCCATCCGAAAGGGAACCTCTAACTCCATTGTTAGTCAGAGCGATAGCTCCCTTGAACGCATCTCCTGAAGCACAATCAATAAAGTAGGTGCCCTCACTAATAACCTTGAACTCAAAAGACAATCCATCTGCAGCATCTGGAAGGGTAATAGTCGTTGTCGTTCCAGAGCTTGCGCCAAGCGTAAATGTCTGACCAGCCTCAGAAGTAGCGACTGTGTAGGAAGCATCAACACCCTGACCAAGGTTTCTTGCAAACAAATCGTCCAGACCACCAGTAGCTGAGATTGTCACATCGGTGCCTGTCAGGGACATGGTAACATTGGTCCCGCTAACCAGAGTAAAATTGTTCGCTGCGTTGGTGCCTGTGGTGATGGTTACATCATCACTACTAATAGACGCAGATACAGCAGGGTCGGCTGTAGAGAAAGAGTAGAAACCAACAACCCCATCGGAAGCATCCCAGTTAAGAAGCTTCGTTCTAGAATTGTTTTCGACAACCGTATTTATCTCTAGAGCATCCGCACGGAGCTTCGCACTAGAAAGTTGAATCCCCGTTGATGCACCAGCGCCATCAGTGATTCTTTTAAGACTCCCTGTAATGCCAGCGTTGTCTGTGGTCTTGATAAGCCCCGTGTATGTGTCTTTTATCTGTCCTCCAGTAAGAGTAGCCATATCCTTAATTTTACCTCACAAATATACTTCAATGAGCAGAACGCATAAAGGACGCAAGTTCCGTGAGTTCTCGATGCTGAACCAGAGGTACGTCAACAACAACTACCTCAAGTACTACAAGCTCGCAAAGCGAGACATCTGTACGAACCACGACGTAAGCGAGAATGAGCTGGAGTCCCTACTATTCATGTACGACTACGAGTTCTTTACTCGCAAGCACATCGCCGAAGCGCTGCATCAAAACTTCGCCAAGTTCTACGAGAGAGTCCTGCTGTCCCTAATCAAGAAGGGATACGTCGAGAAGATATACGACAAGACAGACCTGGAGAACGCAACCATGGAACAGCTCGCGTTCCTCAAGTACGACAGGAATAACTACAGGGCCAGATACCAGATAACCCAGAAGGCCAGGTTACTGGTACAGCGGTTCTACAGGAAACTAGAGGGAGAGGAGACGATTAAGATTGCTCCCCGAAAATCTGCTGGCGTCGACGGTCCATGATGGGCCAGTCCTCCTCGAACTTCCTTCCCTTAGGTGTGTCCAAGCCATAGAGCCTTTCGATGTACTCTCGGCTCTCGGTGTTGATGTCGTTAATCCAATCCAGGCTGTTGTAGATATCATAGCCCTCCTCTCTAAGCCTGGTCAGTTCTTTCCTCGCTGTTCCCTCCCCAGCATTATAGGCGAAAGCAGCTTTAGCGTAAGCAACCTTGGGGTCACTCTTGTCTGAATGAATGAACTCCCTATCGTACAGGTTCTCCATATATCCAGACATAGCTTCCCTAGCCTGCACTGGGTCGTTGGGATTCCATCCCTCGTCCATGATTCCGAGACGGACGACCTCTTTCTCTGCGATGTCTGTGAATTGACCGAGGCCCCTGGCCCCCGCACTAGAAGTGCGGCCTGGGAGGTACGATGACTCGACTCCCATTTGTCGGTCAATCATCCTCTCAAGGTCGATAGTATCATTTGACTCAGAGTGATATTCGCTCCATCCTTCTGGGACCATATCGAGTCCTTCCGTATATTGATAACCCTCTGGTGCTTTTGCTTGCTCTGGGTAAGAACCAAAGAAGTAGTACCTACTCTTATCTGACTTGGGTTTTTTCTTCGGAACCATTTTAACGTTCGTTTACACAATATCCAGAATCCTGCGTCGTTATAGAGACAGAAACACGAAACAAATCTAATCAATTCAATACCATGAAAAATTTCCTTATCCGCCTCGCGCTGCTCGTTGGAGTGTTGACCCCATTCGTTGACACTGAAGCAAAGAAGAACAACCGCCTTATCCTCCGTAAGGGTGCAGACATTGGTACTGTTGTGGCTCTGAACCGACCACTTCCATTCAACGACCCAGGGTTTAACTGTCCTGCCAGACCGTAACCCCAGTCATCTGAGGCTTATAGGTAAGGTGGTCAAGCAAATCGTGTAAGTCGATAACACCATCGCCATTATAGTCTAGATAATGTCCAGTGCTATCTGGGGACAATACACTACCATATAAAGCGAGTAGTGCTAGAAACCCCATTGTCCAACTTGCGTTGCTCACGACCTAGACTTCTTCTTTACTCCGAAGCCTGGGACTTTGCCTCCGAATCCGAAAGAGGCTGACTCGATGTTTTTTCTCTTCTTGTACTCTTCAAGAGTAATTACACCGTTCATGATATCAGCCAAGTCTTGAGCAGCCTGTCCTCCTGGATTTCTAAATCGGCCTTCAGCTCTTCCAATATCCTGACGGTACTTTGTGCTGTTAGCTTCCTCCACGAGTTTTTTGAAGGTAGGGTCTTGAGTGATGTAGTCAGGAAGGTCTTCCATCTTTGTCCTTCCTCGCTCAAGCAACATGCCTTTGTCATCGACAAGCTCGAATCTCGCCCCATCCAAATCACCTGTAGTTCCTTGACCTCTGAAACCAGACTCCTGGATACCTTTCTTAAAGTTAGGAACTGATTGAACACCGCCAGGGGTGCTATAATCTACCTCAGGAGTTTTAGTTGGAGGTTTCTTCAGTGGGGGTTTTGGGGGTGGAGGGACTTTGGGGCCTTCCTCTTTCTCTCGATTTTCAATCACAGGCTCCTGGGGCTTTCCTTTTCTCAAGAACATGGTGGCCTCTTCTGGAGCAA